>PVBE010332381.1_pt1 | contig 29972 bp, 31 predicted proteins | sample 1631181 | NCBI WGS metagenome assembly PVBE01 (sample SAMN08397723, study PRJNA350692) | Marine metagenome, whole genome shotgun sequencing project. | isolation source: water | place: Pacific Ocean | collected 2012-04
CAGAACAAAAATAATCGCTTGTGCGTGGATTCCTCGATCGATAAATATCGGTGCCGGTTTTAGAGGGTTCCATAGCATTGTCTCCGACAACATCCCAATTGTGCACATGAAAAACCTCGGAAAATTACCCATGACATTTTCTCTCGACAGTGATTTGGTCGAACGGTTCCTCCGACTAATTCGACCACACATTTTAGCTATATAAAATTGATATTGCGGTTTTTTACGATTATGATAAAAGATAAGGCCCATTGGGTTTGTCTTTATACATTTAGGTTCTTGCCGATAGATCGCTATCCGGAAAACCTTGAATAAAGGATGCCATGGATCAGATAATTAAACCCCACTTCTCAAAAGACAGGTATGAAGGATAAATATTATGCGAGTATTAATATTAATCTAATTCGAAAAACTTTTGACGAGGCATTGGAAAATTTTCAGAATAACTCTATCGACATTCTCCATATTGATGGATTGCATACTCATGAAGCAGTTAAACATGATTTTGAAAGTTGGTTTCCAAAAGTAAAAAAAGATGGAATCATTATTTTTCATGATACAAATGTTATCGAAGATGATTTTGGTGTATACAAATTATGGGAAGAGTTACAAGAAAAGTATGTGAATGTTACTTTTTTTCATTCTTTTGGATTAGGAGTGTTATTTTTAGATAATTCAAAAAAAGAAGATATTAGCCAGATGGATAAAAGATGGCAAATGCACTACAGTTACCTAAGTGAATCATTAAAAAGTGGATAAATAAATGATTTATTAGAAATAAATCAGGAAATAAATCAAGATTTAAAGAGGAAAGCTTTATATACCCAAAAGCAGTCTGAGATTATTCAACAAAAAGATCAAGAGATTGAACTTATGCAATTATCATAATTTTAGAAATTAAGAGCTATATATGTTGATGTATCTAATAAAATTAAGAAACAGCTATAGTTATTATGAGATATAAAGAGTCTAAATTAGCGCATAAATATTTAGACGGACTTCATGGTCTGGAAGAAGGCGGAGCCGCACATAATAGTTTCGGCCTAAACACTAAAAACGTAGACTACACAAAGAACATGAATACTGCACACATTAAAGAGGAGGAAAAGATGTGTGGGAAAAAAATGTCAGTAGACATTGAAGCGCCAGGAGATTGTCTTCCTCTTAAGAGCAAGAGTGTTGATTTTGTAATTAGTTCGCACGTATTGGAACACTTTCCTGATCCTAATAAAAGCGTTAAAAGAATGGTATAGAGTAGTGCGTTATGGAGGCTATATTTTTATGATTATTCCCCATAAAAAGCGTACATTTGATAAAGATCAAGAAAGAACGACACTTGGGGAGCTTATTTCTCGCTATGAGAATGCGAGTAGTGATTTAGTTGACAATAATAGGCATTTTTCAGTATGGATAACAGAGGATATGGTGGAACTTATCAACTATCTAGGATGGAATATTGAAGAAATTCAAGATGTCGACGATAAAGTTGGAAATGGTTTTACTATTGTAGTATGAAAAGGAAGTAATGTTGATATAAATAAAAAAACTGTTGTGACAAAATTAAATAAACTAGTGAGTATACATAAGAGATTTTTAAATAAAATTAAATAATTAAGTCGTATATGAGGTTGAATATGAGTGAAATAAAGAGAATTTTAAAAAAATCGAAACAAATCCTTGTATCCGATGGCCCCAAAGCTCTTTTGATTGGAATATTTTCCAAAGTGAGAGGTCGTTTACTGGCAAATAGATTGAATCATGGGCAGTTAACAGTTAGAGAAGTACTCAGTAATAAATTTTCCAATATACAACCGCTACAATTTATGAAAGTTGACAGATCTGAGTATCGTTTAAACATTGTAACTGATAGTTTAAGAGGAGATAGTTTACTTGGGGGAGTTGCGACTGCTCTGATTTTAGCTGTGCAATATTGCAATAAAGAAAATATCCCACTAAGAATAATAACAAGAACAGCGGAAACAAATCCTTTGGATTTTGACAATTTCTTAAAGATGATGGAGCTCAAGAAGCCGATAGGTGTAGAATATTACACAGATTATGACAGATATTTAAAAAGAAACCATCACAAGTTAGAGGTGTCAGAAAAAGATATTTTTATCGCAACGTCTTGGTGGTCAGCGCATAATATCCAGTCTATAAATTTAAGAAAACATTTCTTTTATATTTTACAAGAAGTTGAACCATTATTTTATCCGAATAGTGATGAGCAACTGTTGTGTGAGGAAGTGTTAAATAATCGTGATATTAAATTTATTATTAATTCAAAGTTACTTTATGATTATTATGATAACAACAACTACGTTAATGTAGCTAAAAATGGTGTTTATTTCGAACCGGCCTTTATTAAAAAGCTATATTCTGCAAGCGAAGCATCTTTTAAGGAAAAGAAAAAATATAACCTATTGTTTTATTCTAGGCCTAAAAAATCCAAGAAACTTGTTTTACAGAGGCTTGGATATTATTGATGAAGCTTTAGCAAAAGGAATATTGGATGAAAATTGGAATATCTTTTTTGTTGGTTCAGATGTGCCCCTGGTTACTTTCCCAAACGGAACACAACCAAAATTTTTGGGGCAAATTAGTTGGTTTGAATATTCTAGTTTCTTAAAAACTGTAGATTTAGGATTATGCTTGATGCATACTCCTCACCCAAGTTACCCGCCATTAGATGTTGTATCGTCTGGAGGAGTTGTTTTAACTAATACTTATAGAAATAAAAAAGAACTCTATTATTCAAAGAATATTATTTGCAGAGATTTAGAGAAAAAAGAGCTTTTGAGCGGTCTGGAGGAGGCAATTCGCCTTGTCAAGAATCGGGAAGATAGAAAAATGAATTACGAAAACAATTCAATTGGAACTAATTGGGAAAAAAGTTTTAAAGAAGCTATTGAGTATATGAATAATTATAAATAGTATTATGACACCATTATTTTCTAAAAAAATTAACAGTGAGCCATGGAATATTGATCTTCAAGTTCGCATAAATCATATTTCCAACAAGGAAAAAAAGAAGGTTGTATATATATATGAAAAAGCAGACACTAGCACTTTTCGATACCGCGCGTATAATATGTGTCAAGCGTTAACTTATAGTGAAACTTGGATTGGTACTTATTTTTTCGAGAATAAACTGCACTATTTAATGGATTATCTTGATAAGGTTGATGTTGTCGTTTTTGTAAGAACGAGGTGGTCGGAGAAAATGGAAGTTGCTGTAATTCAGATTAAAAAACACAATATCCCGACCTTATTTGATTCTGATGATTTAGTTTTTAATGTTGAAAAAATACCGCTACTTACTAATACGCTCAATGTCGATATGGATAATCCAGAAGCTTAAAGCTATTGGTTCTCTTATGTTTCTCGAATTTGGCTAATGGGTAAGAAATGTGATGACTATATTAGTACAAATAAATATCTTGCAAGTCAATTTAAAGAAGTTTATGAAAAAAAAGTTTTTATTGTAAATAATTTCTTAAACAATGAACAAATTAAAGTTTCTAAAAAAATTATCAAAAATAAGAAGAACAAGAAAGCAAAAAAATATTTCGAAATTGGTTATTTTAGCGGAACTCCGTCGCATATCAATGATTTTAAAGTGGTAGCTCCTGAAATAAAAAATCTTTTAGATAAATATAAAGATATTAAACTTAAGGTGGTGGGGTTCATGGATTTTCCAGAATATTTAAATAAGCATGTTAAAAATAAAAGAATAGTTCATAGACCACTTGTTAATTTTTTAGATTTACAAAAAGAAATAGCTTCTTCCGATGTGAATATTGTTCCTCTAGTCGAGAACGAATTTACACATTGTAAATCAGAATTAAAATTTTTTGAAGCTGCGATCGTGGATACAGTTTCATGCACTACCCCAACTTATATGTTTAGGAAAAATATAACACAAGGCGAAAGCGGATTTTTATGTAAACAAGGAGAGTGGTTTGATGTAATCAATAAGATTTACAAAAAGGACTTCAATCGAGATAAAATTATTACTACTGCTCACAATTATTGCATTTCAAAATACTCACCTCAAAGCCAGACAGAAAATATAGAAAACATTCTCAATGAAATTCTAAACAATTAGATTAAAAAATGTTTTCAATGAAGTCCTCTTGGATGCGCTTTTGACAAATTTCTTTTATATGATAAGACATTGCTATTTCGAAGTGTCTGAATCAAAAAGCATCGAATCAATAAAAATCAGTAAATTGTGTTATGCGACCAGCTAAGCCGCAATATATGGTGGCATCCATTTTGCGGTAACAGTGAAGAAATCAATAGCAGTGGAATCCGGCGCTGTCAAGCCGCAAACGGATTTACAGTCTACGATTTAGGTCGGGACGTCAAAACCGATACGATCATTGAAGAGGCACAAAAAGTTGATGCCGATGTTATTGGTACCAGCGCATTGTTAACTACTACTATGACGAAGCAAAGGGAGCTCGAAGAAGCCTTAAAAAAGGCGGGGCTAATGGATCAATTCAAGACCATAGTCGGAGGGGCTCCGGTTACCGCACGTTGGGCAGCCAGAATTGATGCAGATGCTTGGCTGCAGATGCTCAAGATTGGATTAATAAAGCATTGGAACTTCTTTAATTTTTAAATGTCTACATGTCCTTTCTGCGAAAATGAATTATCATTTCGATATTTTCGCCATTTCTCTGTCTTGATATCGATCACTTTCTTAAAATCATCAAACCGAAACCCGGCATCCCACCGCGCCTTGATGAGCCGTTTCGTTTCCTTGGACTGCCAAGCGAACCGCTTCCCGGTGGTGGTGTTAAGATGCTCGACGATTTTTTGGTAAGGGACTGAATTTGATTTGGGATCAGGGGGTCGGGCTGTTTTGCCCGACAGAGTATTATCCTTTTCCTGCAGTGAGCCCTCAGTGAGTCCTCGGTGATTTGATCTGAAATTTTATCAGGTGGGGCAGGCAAAATCAGATTCCAACATCAAGTCATTTATTGGTAATTTTAGCTCGAAAAAGCTATTTCATGAAATACGACAGTGAATATATAAAAAATTTCATGAAAAATGTGAAGAAACTGCCTGAAAATGTAATAAAAACCAAAATTGGCGTAATTGAGAATTTCCAAAAAAGGATTTTAAACCCTTAGAGACCGAAGGGGTCATCTTTGACTGGGCCTGCAGGCAAACATACATTCCCCTGGCCAACATGATGACCGCTGCTTCGATGATTGGAATTGATTCTTGTCCGATGGAGGGTTTTAATGTTGAAAAAGTTGAGGCGGTTTTGAACAAGGATTTAGGTATTGATACAAAAAAATTCGGCGTATCCTGCATGGTCGCTTTTGGTTATCGCAAGAAGGAGCCCGGGGCGAAAACCCGTCAATCGATGGATAAAATTGTTGAATGGTATAGATAATCCGTCCAAGGAATCTGAAAAAGGAAGAAAAAGAGATGCCGGTGCGGGAACAAAGGCTAAAAGCAACCGGACCAAAGATAAATCAAAATCCGCATATATGAAGGATCCGTCCAAGACCGCATCCATTAAAGGCTAAAACAAATATCTCGACATGACTTGCGCGTTCCCTAATGCTAAGGTCTCAGGTGCCATCGAACTCAAATTCAAAACCGAACAGCAGGGTGTCCAAGATCATGGGCGTATCGACGCGTACGTTGACATCGAAGCCGTAGAACTCGTTACGGAATCGCAATTCACTTTTGTCCGGTTCTACATGATCACCGACAGCAAAATGCCTTCTTGACACAACGGTTTTCACCCGGTATTTGAATTGTGGTTGCCTCAGGTAAACGCTCAATACTCTCCAGGCACAGCGGGATAGCGCGGAAAGTAGCTTTCTGTCATACATAAAATAGATTCTCATGCGCTTGGGGATGCTGAATACCCATTGCCGGTGGGGGACGGATTTGAGCACTTCAAAGAACACGGTCGGGAAAAAAGGGCGTACACGAGAAGGGACTACAACCCTGGAAATTATGACATCAAAAAAAATGATAAGTTCATCCGGGACGAGTTCAGCACAACGGTCTATATCAGAAACTGAACCCATGGCGCACGCAAGCCACCGTAAAAAAAACGAGCGGGGCAACGTCCTGCTTGTTTCCCTGCTGCTCCTGCTGGTGATGAGCCTGATGGGGACCGGCCTTTACTATGCCATGTCCAAGGAGAGCCGCATGGTCGATAGTGGATCCGTGGGGACGGAAACCTTTTACGCGGCGGAAACGTGCCTGGAAGACGCCCTCGGATGGCTGGAGAATGAAGTGAAAACGGAGGCTCCGGACAGCCAGTCCAAAACCGCAAACCTGCATGATGATCGCGACCTTGCTGCGGGAGGCGAGGACTGGGAAAAGGACAGATTTAAGAGATATTGTTACGATTACACGATCGAGAGGCTCTCGTCGAGTACGTCGGCTACCGCTGGAGGGTATAAAATTCCCGAGGACCAGTGGTATAAGCCTGAAGGTAGTACCGGTGCGGCTGCCACTCCATCAGCGAAAAACAACTACCGGATCACGTGCACCGGGTACTATGATGACACCGAAAAGTGCAACAGCAAAAAAATCAAAACGGTCCTGGAGTGGATCGTGTACCGGTGATGATATGAACAGGAGCGGACAATGCGGTTAACGGGTGTCGCGACAGCGGTTATGATTCTGTTTATGGCGGCGGCGCACGCGCCGGCCTGCAATATCGAGCGTTTCAGGTTCGGTTCTTCCCCGGACAGCGTCCGGGACCGGATCGGCATGGCAATGCCGAAAAAAGGGCTTTTGCCGGAACAAGACAATGGCCTCGATGCCGAAGAACCCACGGAGAGGCCGGACAGAGAGGTGATCGCCGTTGCCGGCGAGGAGGCCTGCAGATACACGCGCCTTTTCAAGAAGACTGAAGTCGATTTTCATTTTCTGTTCGACAGGCTTGTCCAGATACAGATCCGGCTGACCACCGAAAAACCCAGTCTCATCGAGTGGGCGGAAAAAAAGTACGGCGTCGTGAAAAACAAGCCGCGCAGTTTTTTTGCAAAGCGGAAAAACGCCGAGTTTTTTTGGGATAAAAAGGACACGCTTGTTTTTTACTTTGTTCACACGGTAGCGGGAAAGACGTCCGAGTACCTGGAGATCACGTCCAAAAAACACGACGCGCTTTTTGAAAAAAATGCGGAAAAAGAAGAGCGCGCTTTTGAAAAGACCCTGAAAAAAACAGGAGAGGCAGACCGGTGAAATTCCTTTTCAGGCTTATTTTCACAATTATATTTGTCTTTTTTGCCGCCGCGCCGGTTTGCGCCAAATCGCCGCCTGCCGGTACAGGAAAAAGCGTTCCCGCCAACATCCTGATCATGCTCGACACGTCCGGGAGCATGGGGTGGGGTTCTCCGCGCCCGATTGATGAAGCCAAAAAGGTGATCAAAAAAATCGTTACGAACTCAGAGCTCACCAGTGGCGCGAACTACGGACTGATGGGGTGGCATTCGAATGCAAATATGGTTGTCGATGTCTCACCCTCCGGCGCGTCTGAAATCTACAAAAAAGTCGATTCTCTCCAGGCCGGCGGTGGAACATATCTGCACGAGGCATTGGATCTTGCCTCGAGCTATTTCCGCGGCTCCAGCTCCCCCATTGACCCGAAGGCAAAGGGCTGCCAGGTGAATTTTTTGATCGTCATCAGCGACGGATGCTGGTTCGGCGGAGATCCGAATGCCATTGCGAAGAAACTGTATCAAGACCTCGGAATAAAGACATTCGTGATCGGTTTCAAAGCAGGCTATTGGTGCAGAAATAATTATGTAAGCCTTTCAGAATCCGGCTGCACGAAGACGGGATGGTGCCCGGAGGCCAAAACCGACGACTCGCCCCAGTTCGCGGACGATGAAAAAAAGCTCTACGATACGCTCGCCGCCTATATCCGCCAGATCATCGCTTCGGCACAGACTTTTGTGGCGCCCAGGCCGTTGTCGGGAACCCAGCAGGGCTACTTTTTGCTGCAAGCGACCTTCGAGTACCAGACGGCGTCCCAGTGGGAGGGGCGTTTGATAAAAAGCCAGCTAAAGGCCGACGGCACCCTCGATTCTACCTGCAGCGAATGCTGGGATGCCGGGGAGAAGCTGAAAGGCAGGGCTGCATCAGCCCGGAAAATCTGGACCGTGGGGAAAAACGTGCCGTTTGATCTGAACAATTTCACCACGGCCAACCTGTCGGCCTTAAAGTGCCTGCTGTACGAGGGAAGCAGCACCTGCTACGAGGATGAAGACGCCATATTGCTGATCAACTTCGTGCGGGGCCTCGACTCCTACGACGAGGACAAGGACGGCCTGACCACCGATGAGCGCTCATGGAAACTCGGCGACATCTATCACTCGGAATTTGACCCAATCGGCGCGCCTTACCAGGACGCGTCGGACACCGCGGATGAGAATTCGCAAGCGTATTACCGGTACGAAAAGGGGTATGAGGCGTTTAAAACCAAACATCAAAACCGCCGGGAGGTCATCTACGCTGGGGGCAACGACGGCATGCTCCACGCTTTTGACTACAAGACCGGCGAGGAACTTTGGGCTTTCATCCCGCCGGCCCTGCTGCCGCGGCTGCGGGAGATGGTGGCGGGCAAGGCGAACACGAGCAACAGCATCTACGGGGTGGACGGGTCTCCCCGCGTCTGGGACGTTTATTACGGCGGGTCGTGGAAAACGCTTCTCATGTGCGGGCTGCGGGGGGGAGGCAAAAGCTATTTCGCGCTGGATGTCACGGACCCGGACGCGCCCGCGCACCTTTTCAGTTTTACCAACGACCCGGATGACCAGAGGATTATCGTCAGCAAGTGACTGCCGGACAGGACTGAATCATAGACTCATGAGAACAAAATGAAAAAACGTTTCGGACTGATAATCATTGCCATTTTTCTGGCCTGCGTCCCGGCGCTGGTCGTTGCTGGCAGCGGCGACGTCTACGTGGTGGACACGGAAAACCGCCGGGTTCAGAAGTTTGATTCATCCGGGAATTTTCTGCTTAAATGGGGTCGGTACGGTACGGGCGACGGTCAGTTCACGAATCCTACGGGTGTCGCCACAGATTTCGCCGGCAACGTTTATGTGACGGACAAGCGCAAATATGGTGGCGACGGTCCAGCGGTTCAGAAGTTTGATTCATCCGGGAATTTTCTGCTTAAATGGGGCCGGAAATCCCAGCAAAAAGGTCCTTTTGCCCCAGATGGTCAGTTCAGGGCTCCCTATGGTGTCGCCACAGATTCCGCCGGCAACGTATACGTGGCAGAAAGCGGTAATGGCCGGGTTCAGAAGTTTGATTCATCCGGGAATTTTCTGCTTAAATGGGGCAGTGAAGGATCGGGGGATGGTCAGTTTGGGAGATATTTAGGGGTCTGTGGTCTGGCGGTTGATAGCAGCGACAACGTCTACGTGTCGGATGCCAATAATCACCGGATTCAGAAGTTTGATTCATCCGGGAATTTTCTGCTTAAATGGGGCAGTAAAGGATCGGGGAATGGTCAGTTCAAGGAGCCCAAAGGTGTGGCGGTTGATGGCAGCGACAACGTCTACGTGGCGGATACCCAAAATTACCGGATTCAGAAGTTTGATTCATCCGGGAATTTTCTGCTTAAATGGGGCAGTAAAGGATCGGGGAATGGTCAGTTTAATGTTCCCTATAGTGTGGCGGTTGGCAGCGCCCCGCCGCCCCCGGTGACCGCGACGACCTGCACCAACGGCTGCGGGAGCATATCGCCGGCCGGTCCCATCGACCTGGCGTGCGGCGAGGAGCAGACCTTCACCATAACCCCCGCGCCGGGATTTAAGATCGCGGACGTCCTGGTGGACGGTGCGTCTGTGGGCGCCGTATCGACTTACACGCTGAAAGCGCAGCAATGCCAGCCGACATCGCTGACGGAAACCTGCACCAGCACCGCTTCCGGCGGCGCGTGCACTGCCACCTTTACCGGAATTACGCCGGGAACCACGGTCAAAGCAACGGTGTGCGTGGAAGGGGACATAAACAGTTCCGGCGAGTATGTGGACATCGACGCCGACGGGACCAGCCTGGGATCGCTCTGTAAAACAACAGCCTGCGGCCAGTGCAGCGGTACCTGGCAGGATTGCACCGAGTTTGACGTGTCAGCCCAGGCGGCCGACGGCAAGATCACGTTTAAGGCTGACGGAACCGGAAGTGTCGGCAGTTTCTGCCTGTGGGACGGCACTCATTCCATGAAGATGAAGGTCACTCTGGAATTTGACACCGGACATGAAATATTCGCCTCTTTCGAGCCGGATGACTACAAGGATTACGCCGGCGTTGCCGATCAATCGGCACACGATCACAAAAAACTTGGCGAGAGCTGGTCAAAGCCACTCATAGTGAACATCAAGGCGGGCGGCAAAAAGAAGTGGGTCGCGGTTTACGGCGCCGGGTTCAACAATGCCACCGCAACGAATTACGGCTCGGCGCTTTACGTGATCGACCTTGAAAACGGCGGAGAATTGCTCAAGCGGATCGATCTTTCCGACAATGCCGGAAACGGCATTGACAACGCGGTTCCGGCAGCGCCGGTCGCCGTTACCAGGGACGGAACCTCCAAAGCCGAATATTACGGGGCCATGGTCTATTTTGCGGACCTGGAGGGCAAGCTCTGGAAGATCAACCTGACCGACCAGGGAACGCTGTACGACAAAACCATCCTTTTTGACGCAGAGGCGACGTCCGGAACGGCCAAAAACGAGCGTCTCAGCTTCAACAGGGTCGTTCGCACAATCGGCGCGGGGGGCTGCCTGTGGCTTTATTTCGGCACCGGGGATCAGCGGGAGGACAAGCTCGAGCTGGCGTCACCCGGCATACAAAACCGGGTGTACGGCATCAAAGACCCGGACTTTCCGGAATTTAAAACAATCGGAACCCCGCTGACGGAAAACGGTCTCGTAAAGGGAGACTCGGGCAGTTGCCCGGATGACTGTGCAAAAAGCAAAGATCCCGGCGGCTGGTTCTACGAGCTCGACGCAACCGAAAAGGTGATGGGAATCGCGCTCGACGAGGGGTGGGTCTACTTCACGCACTTTCGGCCAAATGCCGCGGACCCCTGTTCCCCTGGCGATGGGTATATTACATACGTTTATTTCATGTGCCCCGACGCAGCCACTTCGAAAGAGATTAAAATCGGGCAGGGGGTTCCAACGGCGCCCGTGGTAAGCGGGGATAAAATTATTGTCGGCATCGCAAACCCGGATGATACACACAAGGACGTCGAGAAAATGGGGAACCATGCGGTTGGGTTAAAAAAGCCGGATCCAGCAGTACCAGAGTCAGGGTCAGAGCAGGAGCCGATCAAGACCTGGAGGGAGATCTTTTGAAAAAAATCGCAGCATTGACCAATGATGAAAATTGTGAGAGATGACCGTTGAGCGTAATGATGCAGGAGTCCAGGATTTGACAGTTGATTTGACAGTTGAAAGGGACCGGCGACAAAATGCCTGAAAAAACCGGCCGTCAAAAAATCGCATCGCCCGGGGTGTTTAGCAGGATATCCTCGAAATTGATGAAAATCCTGAGCAGGTACAGCGTGCAGCACGAAGATGTGGTGGGCGTGGATATCACGCCGACGTATATCCGCGTCGCCCAGATGGAACAGAAACAAAACCAATGGATGCTGACCCGGCTGGGGTACCGCTTTGTGGACGGCATGCAGACTGCGAACGACATTGTTGAGCACGCCGATGTATATGCCGACCAGCTTCAGCGGGTCATCGCATCGAGTAAAATCAAGACCTTAAACGCAGCGGTCTCGATCCCCGTCTCGAGCGCCATCATCAAGGTGATCAGCTTGCCGTTGATGACAGACGAAGAACTCGAGCAGGCCATCGAGTATGAGTCGCTCTGGGAAAACGTTGTCCAGCTTACCGAGCAATTAGACGAGTATTCGGTTTTCTGGCAGGTGATCAACCGTTACACCAGCACCGACACGATGGATCTCCTGTTTGTGGCTTCCAAACTCTCGGACGTTGAAAACTACGTGGAAATCGTCAGGCAGGCAGGGTTGAATCCGGTTGTGGCCGATATCCGCTGTTTTACCATCCGAAATGCCTTCGATATCATCGCATCCGGGCCGCTGGAAAAAGCGCCGGTTGCCATCATCGAATTCGGACCCTTCGAGAATTATCTGCTCATCGTCCGTGGCGGGGCTCCGTTTATTTCCGATGTTTTCATGTCCGATCAGGACAAGGTGATGATTTTGCAAAAGGGGCTGGACAATGGATCCGCGGCCAGGCTAATAGAGCGTTGCGCCATGCAGATCGCCCCGATCCTGACCGCCTACAATGCCAAAAGCAAGGATCAGCAGCCCGTGCGCAAGCTCTTTGTCGTTTCTCTGCTGCCGGAGATCGAGTCCTGCATTTCCATTTTGAGCGAGAAGCTGAGCGAATGTGATGTAGAGGTCTTCAACCCGATCGAAGCGGTTGTGATCCCGGAACATCTCGTGGAAAAGACGGAAGCTGAACTGAATCCGTCTGTTTTTGCGACCCCGCTCGGCCTTGCCACCCGTAAAATGGACATTTTCGGTTATTACAAATATGTGACCGGGGTCAAAAATATCAATATGCTGCCGAACCGGGCGGATATCGCAAAGACCGAACGAAAAAAAATCATTTCAAAACTGGTTCTGGCCGCGGCGACGATTATTATACTGGTGGCCGGCGGTTTTTCTTTTGTTTCGATAAATCAGAAAAAAGCCGTGTTGCACACAGCGGTCGTGGAATACAACATGCTGGTTGGCCTGAAGGATGAAAAGCTGAACGTTCTGATGGATCTGGAGTCAAAGATTAAAGCGATTGAAAAAAGTCTGGCAACCGGAAAACAGGTTCATTCAAACCAGATACAGCTTTACAGGGTGATCAGGTCCGTTATCGCGGCAATTCCCAGGGGCGTCTGGCTGACTTCAATGACTTACAGCGGCGGAAATGAATTCAGCATCGACGGCGACGCGACAAGCGATCAGAAGATCCTGAAATTCATCAACAACCTTAACCAGGAAGATTCGATATATCGTTCACAGCTTATCAGCATGACCCACAAGACAAGAACCGATAAAATGAAAAGAAAGATAGAAAACAAGCACTTCAACCTGCGCTGCACCATGGGGCAGCCGGGAGATGACAAACGATGACAATCAATCTCAAGATGGATATGGGGACGCTTGTCAGGAGCCTGTTTTCCAGAAAGGGCGGTGCACAGGCAAGTTTGGCCGGACCATTTTCCAAAATCATCGTTGGAGCCGTCCTTGTTGCGGGCATTGTGGCGGTATACGTAGCGTTTGTTTATATGCCGTCTGTCAGGGAGGTCAACCTGAAGCAAAGGAAGGCGAACCAAACCAGCGCGCTGAAAGCCGAACTGGCGCAAATCGATGTCCGAATAAACCGGACCGGGAAAAAGCTGAAGGCCGCTCAGGAGAAATACGAGAAACTGTCGCGTCTTTTCCATACCTCCCGGGAACTTGAAGACCTGTACCGCTTTATCAGCATGCTGGCTTTAAGGCAAAGCCTGATGATCGTCAAGCTCGATAAGGGTGACGAGGAACCGGTCTACGAGAAAGAGGATCCGAAACAGAAAAGCGGAAAAGACGGGCAGGCCGCCTCCGGCAAGGTTGCCTACTACAAAATAAAGGTCAAGTTCACAATTACCGGAGATTTTATTGACTACACCAAATTCAGGCGGGAACTGGCGCGCGTCAGGAAGGTTATTAACATCGAAGACGAGAAAATCGAAGTTGTCGAAGACCAGAAAGCGCGCGGAACGGTTACCATAGACCTGACGCTTGCAACGTACAGGGTCGTGTAACCTCGATCCGGCCAAGGAAAGGAGCAGGATAACGATGTACCGGATGGTCATGCTGGCATTTGTCTTTGTGTGTACGCTCTACGGCGCTTCTCATTCCCAGGAGGAGCGAAACCCGTTTGCGACGGGATCATCCCGTGGGAAGCCTGCTTTGCAGGAAGCGGTCGAATCGGCCAGGAAGGTGCATCCGCTGTTGCGAAATCCGGTGCTGGATTACACGCTGAAAGGGGTGATTATTTCGCCAGAACACCGGATCGCCCTTATCGAAACCGACACGGGGATGCCCAATTTTTGCCGGGTGGGGGACAAACTGGGCCGAAACGGCGGCGTGATTGCGTCCATCAACGAATCAAACGTTCAGGTGAGGGAAGGCAAAAAGATTGAAATACTCAAAATCAAGGTGGGTGGATATGAAGAAGAGTAAGCGGCTTGTTTATGCGGCAGCCTTTGTGCTCTGTCTCTGTTCGTGTGCGTCGACTCAGCCCGGGGATAAAGCTTTCGAAAGGGTATTGATCGACCCGCAGAAAGATCTTGCCGGCAGCGAACAACAGATCGAGGAGACGACCAGGATGGGCCCGGCGGTCAAAGAGATCGAACCGGATTCATTCAGGCGCGCCCCAACCAGGATCCACACGGAAAAAAGCCCCAGCCCCATGAAGATCGACAGACAGACCGCCCGGTTCCCGGTCACACTCAACCTTAACAATGTCGAGGTCAAGACCTTTGCGAACATGCTTTCTCTTGTCACCGGCTTCAACATCGTGGTCGGCGATGAGGTGGAAGGGACCGTAACCGCCCGTTTTGTCGATGTGCCCTGGAACAAGGTGCTGGACACGGTTCTTAAAATGAAGAGCCTTGCCAAGCACGTGGACGTAGAGGCCAACATCATCCGGATCCACGGCCGTGAGGAGCTGGGGGCGACAGAGGAGTTCGACCGAAAGCGGGAGGCTGATCTGCAAAGAGACCGTGACCTTAAACTCGCCGGCGAGCCGATTCATACCGAGATATTCAAGCTGTACTACACGGATCCGGAGACCGTAAAAAAGGAGATTCTGGAAGTTTTCGGCAAAGTCACCGAGGAAGGAAAGGCCTCATCTTCCGCAAAAAAACTTCAGATCACCATCGACAACCGGGTTAAATCCCTTATTGTCATGGCCGGGAAAGAGAGCCTGAAACTGATCGAAAAGCTCATCCATGAGATCGACGTTCGGACGCCGCAGGTGCTGATCGAGGCGTTCATTGTCGAGGCCACAGACGATTTTAAAAGGGAGCTCGGATCGAGGATAGCGTTTAATAATCAGGCGCAGACCTTTACGGGTGGAACAGGCACAGGGCTTCAGGTCGGCGGAGGCGCGCCAAATTTGCTCTACATCCTTTCCACGTCTTTGTTCGACCTGGAGGTGGAGCTTGACGCCCTGGAGAAAGAGGGCGTCACCAAGATTCTGTCCAACCCGCACGTTTTCACACTCGACAATGAAGAAGCCGTAATCAAGCAGGGGTATGAGATTCCATACAGAACCGTGGACGAAGAAGGCAATGCTGCTCTGGAATTCAAGGAAGTGATGCTGGAGCTCACGGTGACGCCCTCCGTGGTCGGGGATGGCAACGTGATCCTCAAACTCAACATCAAGAAGGATTCAGCGGATACAACAGTTGAAGACCCACCCATAACGAAAAATGAAATAACGACGGGACTTCTGGTGCCCGACAAGCAGACCGTGGTCATCGGCGGGATCTTCATTCACGGCAAGAGCGACGGTGAAAGCAAAGTGCCGTCTCTTGGCGACTTCCCGGTACTGGGATGGCTGTTTAAAAAGAAAAGCAGTGAAATTGAGCGCAAGGAGCTGCTGGTTTTTATTTCGCCCCGTATTATATAGGTCCGGTTTAATGAATTTGTGATTGGGTCTAATGTGAAGCCTGAACCCGGAAAGGAATATCTATGATCGTCGTCCAGCCAGTTGTGGCCCGCAGCATCGCAAACCTGCTGGTTGAAAACGGCGTCCTTGAAGATACAACGGTCAGCAGAACCAGTGTCGCCAGCAGCGAAAGCGGCCGGAACCTGCTGGCAACACTGGTTGAATTCGGCCATGTCACCGAAGACCAGATTACGGATGTGATCGGTCAATTTTACGGACTGAAAAAGGTATCGTTTAAAAGTAAAGATGAGATCAATCCGGAAGCGCTCGCCGAACTTCCCGACACGTTTATCACGAAGAACCGCATTCTCCCTTTTGATGTTGACGACAACCTTCTCAAAGTCGCCGTCGCAAACCCGGCCAACCTCGCAATGATGGGAAACGTCAGGGTTATTACCGAAAAAAAGATTGAACCGCATGTCACAGGTTTCAGCGAGCTGCAAAATCTGTTTGCCGAACTCTTTAATCTGGGAACAGAGACAGAGGAGCTTCAGGTTGCCGAGATTCAGCAGCATAAAAACAAGCCAGCCCCTGCCGTAAAGCGAACTGCCGTAAAAAAACTCCCGAAAGCCAAAAAAAAGCCGGGAGAGGATGAAGCCAGCTCGGAGGTGATCATCTTTGTCAACAGCATGTTCAGGGAAGCCGTTGAACGGGGGGCCAGCGATATTCACATCGAGGCATTCAAGGACCATGCCAGGATGCGATTTCGCATCGACGGTATGCTGCAGGCAATCGAGGAGAAGGAAAAATACCTGTTCGAGCACTATTCCGCCATTGCGACACGCATCAAAATTATGTCGCTGCTCGATATTGCCGAACGGCGGCTGCCCCAGGACGGCTCGATTATTATCGATGTCGGTGGCAATGAGGTGGACATCCGCGTATCTTCTTTGCCGACCTCATTCGGTGAACGGATCGTGATGCGGATTCTGGACAGAGGCGCGTTGAAACTGACACTTGACTCCCTTGGATTTGACAGTAAAGATCTGGTAAACTTTAAACAGGCTGTCGATTCGCCACAGGGGATGATCCTGGTGACCGGACCGACGGGCAGCGGCAAGTCGACCACGCTTTATGCCGTCCTGGGCCGTCTCAACCGTGAGGAGGTCAATATTCTGACAGCGGAAGATCCGGTCGAGTACAGTATTGACGGGGTCGGGCAGGTTCAGATCAAGGAGGCTATCGGGTTAACCTTTGCGGCGGCGCTGCGATCGTTTTTAAGACAGGACCCGGAAATTATCCTGGTTGGAGAGATACGGGACACAGAGACAGCGGATATCGCGATTAAAGCGGCACTCACCGGACATCTTGTCCTGAGCACGCTGCACACAAACGATGCGATCAGCAGCGTTACCCGCCTTTTAAACATGGGCATCCCCGATTACCTGATTGCGGGTTCTCTCCGCATGGCTGTGGCCCAGCGCCTCGTCCGCAAAAACTGTAAGTCCTGCAATGTCATCGATGACACGGTCACGCCCGACCTGCTCGTATCGTTCGGATTCTCCCCTGGAGAAGCATCCAGGACTTCACTTTACAGGGGAAAGGGCTGCCCGGATTGCAATGGAACCGGTTTCAAGGGGCGGCAGGGGGTTTATGAGGTATTGCCGATCAGTGACAGCATCAGACAGGCGATATTGCAGGGAAAAGGAGAAAGCCAGTTCAGAGAATTGGCCATTGAGGAGGGATTTTCCAGTATGCAGACGGCCAGCCGCGAAATGATGCTGCAGGGCATCATCTCCGCCGATGAGTATAGGCGTGTGCTGATGTAAACGCTGAGGCGATTCAGGGTTCACAGGGATCGGGGGGCGGGAAGTCCATGATGAGGGAGTCGGACTTTCCGGATTCTGTTTCTTGAATCAACAACAGGATTTTAGGATAATATTTCAGATGGCGGTTTACAGGTGGAAAGGGATAAAGGGGGATAAGTTTCTCAACGAGAAGATCGAGGCGCTAAACAAGGACGAGGCCGCTTTTAAGCTCAAAAAAGAGCAAATTATCATCACCTATCTTGAAAAGATAGAGGGCGAAGAGATCGGGACTGATGAGCCCTTTAAAAAACGGGCGCTCTTTACCAGCAAGGTTCCCGTCAAAGAGATCATGGAATTTACAAAAAAGTTCTCCACCATGATTCGCGCGGGCCTGACCGTGATTGAAACCCTGGAGCTTTTGAAAAATCAGATCGAACATGACCGTTTTAAAGCCATTATGGAAACAATATACTCGGATGTAGAGGCCGGAACCCCGATTGCAACGAGTTTCGGCAAACATGAAAAGGTTTTTGACAGCATTTACGCGAACATGATAAAAGCCGGCGAGGTAAGCGGCAAGCTCGATTTTTTCCTTGCGAAACTGGTTACAAGCATCGAAAAAACCCAGGGCATCAGATCGCGCATTAAAAGCGCGCTTTTTTATCCGGCAATCCTGTTTACCGTGGCAGTGGGCGTGATAACGGTCATGCTGATTTACGTGGTTCCGGTGTTTGTTAAAATGTATGGCAGCGTCGGAGGCGCCTTGCCGTTGCCGACCCAAATTGTGATGAATGTCAGCAGCTTTATACGGAATCCGCTGGGCGGTGGCGCCTTTTTTGCGGGGATTGTCGGATTGGTGGTCATCTTCCGCATGCTTGTAAAAAATAACTTGAAATTCAGGAGGTGGGCTCATCGCCAGATTTTCAGGATTCCCGTGATGGGGGACATGGCTCACAAATCGACACTCTCAAAATTGGCCATGGTTCAGGGGAACCTGACCTCTGCGGGTGTTCCGGTGCTTGAAACCCTGGATATCACCAGCACCTCAACGAATAATGTGGTGATTAAAGAGTCGCTTGTCGAGATAAAAAGAGGGATAACTTCCGGGGAATCCCTCTCGGCGCTTTTTGAAGAGGAAGAATTGTTTCCCCCGACCTACTCCGCGATGGTTGCCGTGGGCGAAAAGACCGGAAATATGGAGGACATGCTCAATGCCATCGCCTTTTATTACGAAGAAGAATTTGACACGTCCGTCGATCGAATGACTTCCATGCTGGAGCCATTGATGATCGTCTTTTTGGGGGTCACCATCGGTTTTATCATTGTGGCCATGTACATGCCGATCTTTCAGATGGGCCAGTTGATGGGATGACAGAAGTACCGGCCTGAATTGGCGCCGGAGATCGAATTCGCAATCGGGGTTTAAAATGGTTGCTTTTGGGCAAATTGTGATATAAGAATGGTATTGACACTGGAACAGGGGTCAGCATCGGCCTGTTCGCTCTGGTTAGGCCATGCCGCCCCGGTTTTGGATGACATCATAAAACCGAATTTTACGAAGCCATCAATGTAAAATAACAGGAGGTTGAAATGAAAGTTTTTGCGAAAAAAGAGTCCGGCTTTACCCTGATCGAACTGCTTATTGTTGTTGCGATTCTCGGGGTTCTGGCGGCTGTGGGGGTTCCCATGTACATGGGATATCAGTCCAATGCCAAAAGAACCGCTACCAACGGGAATCACTCCAACGTGGTCAATTTCATTCAGGCTGAATTGGCCAAGTGCTCTTCTGCAACGGAAACATCGAGCCTTAAAAAAAGCGCCGTTGCGTATGATCCCGTCAATTGCAGTGAGTCGGCCGGCACGTTTAGAACCAAATTTATCGCTCATTTCGGGTTTGAAAATATCAAAAATCCATATTCCACCGCCACTTCTGCAGTGGTCGCTGCAGGCACGACCACCGGAACCACGGTGCTGACGATGAGTGGAACGGATACGATCGTTGTCACAACCAATTACCTGGACAAAGACAGTGCAGCTCAGAAATGGGAAGCTGCAGTTCAAAAAGAGTGAAGCCCCTGGATAGAGGATTTTCCCTGGTTGAGCTGATCGTTGTGGTCGCCATTCTCGGGGTTCTGGCGGCCGTGGGGGTTCCCATGTATCTCGGTTACATCGACAGCGCCAGGGCCACCGACGCCCAGAACGGGTTGCGCTCTATCCACCTGATGCAGCAAGAGTATAATTCTGACAACGACGAATATTACACCACCGGCGAAGGGGACAAAACCGCCGACATCAATACAAACCTTTTCGGAGGCGATGAGACGCTGAACGGGGAGTATTATCAGTTTTATATCCAACAAGGTGACGCAGCAGACGGCGGGTACATTGCCTGTGGCGAGGATAAAGTAGATTCAAGCAAGATATACAAAATAAACGCCTACAACAAAACAACCAACTTTTAATTTTTCCCCTGACTCCCTTCCGCCCCCTGAATTCTCAATTATCGCCCCCCTCGATGTCCAGTGTCGGGTGCGCCCGGACAGCGTCAAGCAATTGTTTTGCGCTGTCTTTATCCAGATCCTTGAGGGCTTCATACTGTTCAATGACCCCGTCCCTGTCGCCGGCTTTCAGGCGGATAATGCCCAGATTGTAACGGGCGTCTACAGAATCCGGTTCGAGCCGGATACTCTTTCGATACGCTCTGGCGGCATTTTTTTGCAGGCCGAGCCGGCTGTAGCAGTATCCCATGGCGTAGTGTGCCGCCGCATGGTCAGGATCTATCCGGATCACCTCCCCGAAAGCTTCCAGAGCTTCATCATACTGGCCGATTTTGCCGTAAGAAACGCCCAGGTTGTAGTGGTCTTCTGTCGTCAACCGGTAATCATTGTTTTGATCGGCTGTTGAAGCGTTTTCATCTGTTTTGCTTTTTTGTTTTTCAGCGCCTTTGAGTCTGGATGCTTTTAAAAGCGGCGATTTGCGAACCGGATCCGCCGACTTCATCACGGAGGCGGGATGTCCTGTTTCCGTGGATGTTTTTTGCTCGGATACGGATTTTCCCGGGGCTGTCCGGCTATCCGACTCAAGCGCAACGGTTTCGGGAGGGATCTTTTTTCTAAAAGGCGGTTTTTGTTGAAGGATCATCCATCCGGCAACAGCAATAATGACGGCCGTGAAAAGGACAGACGCATATCTGATGATGGACCATCTCTGTTTCGTATGTTTGTAAGGTGATTTTATATCTTTGATATTATTGGATAAAGATGGATTTTTGCCGGCGAATGGGGCAGACTGTTTTGAATTTGAGTCCGAGAGCCGATCGATACCGTTCGACGGCTCCGGGGACTCTTTTTCCAGTTTTCTAAGGGCTTTCAGGATGAAACTCAATGGGAATCCGTCCTTGTTTCACTTGCAATATGCGGTATTTTAAATGATTTCTTTTCATTGTAAAGAACAATTTGTGTCAGAGGGCCTGCCAGGCCATCGGGTTTCAGATCATGTTTTGTCTGGATGCGTTTGACAGCAGCCCGGGTTTTTTCATCATAAACCGGGTCGATTCCAAATTCACCCAGTCCAATATCCTGAAGATGCATCTTCAGTGCGATGATCGAATCACCCGGGCTGCTTAGTGGAATAATCCCCCTGAAGCCTAGAAAATTTTTCCAGAGGATGTATGCCGTACCCGACCAGCGGGTTGCCAGTTGTTCCGGCCTGACGGAAATCAAACCGCCTTCCTGCCCATCTCTCAGGATTACAGCCCCATCATCGATTTTGCTGAGGGCAAGATATGCCGAACGTGGATTTTCCCTGACATTAAATTTTAAAATGGCCGGGAGATTCAACTTTTTCAGCAGATTCAGTTTGCATTTAACCCGAAGGAGCATAAAGCCATTTTGCCTGGCAGCAAGCTGGAAAAAAGTGTGATCGTCCTCCGCCGCCGCCAGGTATGACCGGGTCATGACATTGATGTCCCACAGGTTTACGGCATCCTTAAAAGCCGCATATCTCAAATCGCGCAGATTCAATTCCTTGAGAAAAACATCAAGATCCTGCACGGGGTTTGCGGCAGATTCTACCGCGCCTGATTTCAGGGCGCGTGTTTCGGTCGGTTTTTGAGCCGGGGCCTGATCCAATCGGGGATTCGCTTTCCGCTTCTCCGATGGATCGGTTCTGTCTTTTTCGCCTTTCGTTGTTTTTAAAACAGTGCTTATGTCAGGGTTTATGTAGCGGTAAAGCGCAGAAGGCACCAGCAGAAACCCCAGCACGGCGCAGGCCAGCAACACTTTTCTCATCATCGCGAAACGGTGAAGTCTGCCATCACCTTCGCCGGAGAGGTCTTTGATTCCTTTCCTGGCGATATTCCCGGTGATTTTCTGTTGACGCAGGACGTATGCGGCAAGAAGAATCCTGTCGCAGGCAATGTTGATTAATCTGGGAATTCCTTTTGAATATTTGTGAATCGCCCGGTAGGAAGCCGGTGTAAAATCGGCTTTCAACTTGCCGGAAGCAATACCGATGCGATGCTGAATATACTCGATGCTCTCTTGATATGTCAGAGGGGTAAGGCGACACCTCAGCGATATTCGTTGTTTTAGCTGCCTGAGTTCGCGGGATGCGAGGATTTCACGGAGTTCGGGCTGTCCGACCAGGATAATTTCCAAGAGTTTTCGGTTGGTGATTTCCAGATTTGAGAGAAGCCTTAATTGTTCCAGGACCTCCCGGGTCAGATTCTGGGCTTCGTCAATGAGGAGGACGGCCTTCACCCCTCCGGCCATTTTTTCCATCAGAAAAGCGTTGAGCGTATCGATAAGGGTTTTGGTGTTATTTGCCTTGGAATCGATTCCGAACTCATCGTTGATGTTCTTCAGGAGCTGGATTGCGTCCAGTTTTGGATTGAAGATGTAGGCTGACTCGACATTTTTCCCGATGTTTTCGAGAAACACCCGGCAAAGCGTTGTTTTTCCGGTTCCCACTTCGCCGGTGATTTCAACAAAGCCATCTCCCTGGTTGACTGAATAGATCAGATGGGCCAGGACCTCTTCGTGGCTTTTGCTCTGGAAGAGATAGGCGGGATTGGGGACAAGTTTGAACGGTCTTTCATTAAAACCAAAGAAATCATTATACATCGAATCGAACCCCGGATGATCATAAATAAAAATGTGAGAATTTACAGCAAATCAAAATATCAGGGTTTTTAAGACACACCGACATCGATCGTGGCATCATCTATTGGTTTCGTAATGTTTTCCCAAAGCAGCCGGTGGGCGAGACCGGATAACGGCTCCGGACAAAACAAGAATCGTCAACATAGACAAAAAGGTAACCGGCCAAAAGACCGCCAAAGGGATTCCATTGCCCGAAAATATTGGCCGCTAGCAGCCGATATCTCCCCTGTGCCGTAACCGGTTGAAAGCGGGGCTGGCAGAAGGCCTGGTAGAAGAATGGAGACCAACATCATTACCTTTAACAGCATGCTTTTCTTTTACATGACTATTCTCTTTTCAGAGAGTAAATTCCCTGTAAGCGAACCCTGTAAGTATATTTTTATATTAACAAAACTAGGGATCGAAGGCAAGTCAAAGAGGCCGAGATCATTTTAGGGGGCAGGACAGCGAGGTGAGTTCTAATTGAGGGCATCAAGAAAAAATTTTGTTTTTTAACCAATTTGCGGCAAAATGCCTTCTTGACACTACGACCTTTACCCGGTATTTGAATTTTGGTTGTCTGAAGCCGCTTGGGACTTGCTGTCGCATCGTTGCAATACAATATGTTGTGACTTATCTCCGGTGGCTGCACAACTCTGTTTTTCCGTTGATCTGTTTTCAAAAAGCGAGTTCTTATCCTTCATGAAATTAAAAATTCCACCTCTTCTGCAGCTGGTTATTTTAGGGAGCCTAATGTGGTTTTCAAGTATATATGCTGACAACTTTAGCTTTAACTTCAAATATAATAATGAATTTGCGTTATTCTGTCTGACAGCCGGTGTTGCGATAATAGGGTTTGGCATAGTAACTTTTAGAATGGCAAAAACGACGACCACACCATTGTATCCGGATCAAGCGAGCAACCTAGTTACAACAGGTATCTATCAGTATACACGAAATCCAATGTATTTGGGACTGCTTCTAATCTTATTTTCCATAGGGTGGTACCTGCAGAACCTGGCAAGCATGTTCGTATTGCCCATCTATGTATGGTTTATAAGTAAATACCAAATTATACCGGAGGAAGAAGCACTGCAAAAAGTATTTGGACAGGACTATAAAAACTATCAGGACAGGGTCAGGCGTTGGATATAGGTAATTATTCTATAATATTTTAAGTAAATGATTTACAAAAAACATTTCTTGAATATTTTCCGCTGGGGTCTTCGTCTGTGTAGCGTTTCAAAGAAAAGTGGACAGATCATAATTGAACCAGCATCTTGAAAAGTATCAGAATTCATTATTTCGCTTTCATGTCTCGCAGAGAATTCAGTATGCTGACCGGAAGACAAAAGATCGAAGCGGCCTTTACACGCGATGGATCCCGTGAATTTGCGGCGGCGGTTTGCTGGGAGGATGTATTTGTTCGGGACCACTGGGGTCAGCTGACGGCCACGCCCTGGTACGATCAATATTCACCTGACCTCGAACGGCAAATGGCCTGGCGCAGCAAAGCACTGGCGCGCACGGGGCAGGATCTGCTAATTGTACCGTCATTCTACTCCCGCCAAGAACGCGAGCACCTGACGATTGTCGACCGACCCGAGGGTGTGTTCCTCATCGATCAGGTAAGCAGCAAGCGTAAGAAGCTCGAGCCCCCGATCATTGGCGGATGGTCCCAGTTCGGACAGATGGAGTCAGCGAGCTTCGCCCGTTTGCCGACAACCCCGGATGAGTTCGAGGTCGCAGTCGCCTTGCCGGCTCCAGTCGACACCGAAAGAATCGTTGCGGACGGCCGCGCAGACCTTGCCTGCGCCTTGCTGCAGGCCCACGGCACAGAACTGTATCCCATTACGGAAGTCTACGCACCGCTTTGGTATTTATACGAATCGTGGGGGTTTGAGGGAATGATGACCCTGATCGGCGAACGGCCGGATCTGGTCGAACGCGCCTGCCCGCATCTTACCGCCCGCACCCTCGCTGCCGTCCGCGAGGCTGCCATACTGGGCGCGGCCGGCGTCTGGATTTGGGAGAGTTTCACCGATATGATTTCTCCCCAGGCCTACGAAGCCTTCAGCGTACCCGGGATGCGCCGGGTGGTGGAGGAATGCCGCCACCTGGGGATCAAGAGCATCTATAATTTCTCCGGCAATCCGGCCGGCAAACTGGACGCGATCCTCTCCGTCGGCGCCGATGCCCTGGCGCTTGAGGAAAGCAAGAAAGATTTTGTCGTGGACATTAATGAATTGGCGGCATATGCCGACGGAAGGTGCACCCTGTTCGGCAATTTGGACGCGATCGGCATTCTCCAGAACGGCAGCGACCCCCAGCTTCGCGATGCAATCACAGAACAGATCGCTGCCGGCCGGCGCAACCAGAACCGCTTCGTGGTGTGCCTCGGCAGTCCGGTGACACCTTCGACGCCTGTCGACCGTGTGCGATTATACTGCGATTTGGCACGCGAGATGTCGCACGACCGATGAATGGTATGATTGCTGCGCACGTGACCTGTAAAATTATGGTATTACGCCAAATTGAATTCCGTTTTCTATCTAAATTGTGATCTGCTATTGCTTATGATCAACATCTGGTGGCTTTGATGGAATCTTTGCTTTCTGCACGGTTGTTGCCTGAGGATATGTTGAAGACCCACATTTCAGAAAGGTACCGTACCGATGCTGGAATCAGTTTATCGACAACGCAACCCACAAAACTCACCGTACTATCAGTGTGTTGAGGGTCATTTTGAAACATTCGGGCAGGTCTATAAAGACCGGTTCGAGCGCAGGTACGGATTCTTTCGCCCCTGTGTCGGACAGGTGATGTTTCAGTTAATTTACAGCAAAAGGCCTTATTGATAATACGATCTTCATGCGGTATTTGAATTATTGGTTGTCTAAAGCCGCTTGGGACTTGCTGTCGCATCGTTGCAATACAATATGTTGTGAATCGTCTCCTGTGGCTGCACAACTCTGTTTTTCCGTTGATCTGTTTTCAAAAACCGAGTTTTGATTCTTAAAAGTAATTTGGGAAGGACAAAATGAAAGACAAACTTATAGCACTTGTATTTGCGCTGGTGATGTTGTCACTGGCAGCGTGTGGTGGAGATGACTCAAGTCCTGAACCGACCGCAACGGCTTTCGTGCACACAGCGGCTGCGGATAATATTGTCGCCCACTGGACAGTCATTTCTCACCCGGAACTTGATGGTAACCCAGATGCCATTTTGCTGGTTACACAGAACTGGAACCCGGGTGGTATTGGCGGCACATATAATAATCACGGTATCGGTGTCTGGTATACCGACGACCACTGGGCTATCTTTAATCAGGGAGGCGGCAATCCGATTGCGGTAGGCGCGGCATTTAATGTTCGTGTGATAACAGGACTGAGTAGCGCCGCTACGCACCTGACTGTTCCGACAGGGATTTTATTTCATTACACGCTTATCGAACACCCGGATCTTGATGGTAATCCCGATGCGCTCTTCCTGACGACACAGTCCTGGAAGAACAACTGTTGCCACATAACTGATCCCGTGATAGTCGGGTATGACGCTATCATCAATCAAGCTTGGGCTATCGTTAATCAGAATCTTGAACAACTTCCGGCCGGTGCCACATTTAATCTGCAGATCCTGTCTGGGGAAAATGATTTTGTTCATACTGCGGATGCGGGTAATATTAGCTTCAACTCGACAGTCATTTCTCACCCGGAACTTGATGGTAATCCCGATGCAACCTTCCAGGTCACACAGAACTGGAACCCGGGTGGTGGTCCTGAGGTATTCAATCCTAACTTTATCGGCGTCTGGTATGATGGAAATAACTGGGCCATCTTTAACCAGGATACGATTGTAGATATACCTGACGGTGCATCATTCAATGTTAGTGTTGATTGATAGCCAGATACAGCGGACAGAGGGCGGAGTGATACTGGTGATCACTCCGCCCTTTTTTTTTATTTGTCTCCTGACAACACCTACACCATCGGATCAGATCAGTCTTTCAATAAAGAAAAACCGTACGAGAGGTAATGAACTCTAATGATAGAGAAGCTTGTTTTTTACCTATATCAGTTTGTTTACCGAATAGCATACAACTGATAGTCAATATTGACCTGCTGCAAAAACTGACAGTCCGGTTTTGTCGTGGTGATTTGTTTTTCAGTTTCATGCACCGGGAACATCCAGCGCTGCCAGACGGGTTTGAGTGAAATATCCATTTGCTTCAGGGCATGTCGATGGTCAATGGTTACAACGATCGAGGCCGCATACGTGGCCAGCCGCCATACCGGTCCGAAGATCAGCCCTGGAAGTATGCCTTGAACATACAGTCGCGGGAAGCCACTGTGAAATTTCAGATGGGCTTTTTCATCTTTTGCCAGCCCGTCTACTAAATCACGTACCTGTCCGGCAGGCAATCTCATGGCGAGCAGTTTGTAATAGCAAATCCCGACGACTTCAGCGGCGAGTGGTACCAGAGACTTAAAACGTAAGCCCATCAACCGCTCTCCAAATACAGCCGGATCGGCTGTCCGGTTGTGTTGAATACATTCTCCGTCCAATGATTTAACACATCAGGCCAGTATTTCCGCATGACGGTGTTCTTCATCGACAAACCATTCTGCTGATTTACAATACGCCGGATTGATGCCGTGTAAGGGACTGTTTTGTGCCTGTTGTATAACCGTACCACCACACCGGACCCGCCGAGTTGAAAGATAGCCAGGGCAGCAGACCAGGGATGTTGTGAGTAATCTTCACAATGTTATGCAGCATAGGCCGTTCGTGTCGTGAGGCAAACAATATCGCCTATCGCTGCCAGTTACAGCAATGTTGCGCGCGGAAAACGAAAAAAACGAAGAAGCCGATGATGAAATCCCATGCATCCTGGAGCCGGAGCTGACCGACAAGGCTTTCCGGCGAAACCGGGCGCGTTTGATACAGAAAATATATGAAGTTGATCCCCTCTTATGCCCCAAATGTTTCGGCCCCATCCCTTCCGTGGATGGCTACCTGATCGATCCTGACTGCCCGGCCAAAGCCTGCTTTTAGCATCAGGCCCGTCGAAAGATCAGCGGGGACCTTTGTCTAAAATACCCGTAATTTTCTTAAGTTGACTAAAATTTGTGAAAAGCAGCGGTTGACAAATAGCCTCTCCGCTGGTACTGGAGTCTCAATTGACACCGCAAACGATGGGTTTTAATATGTTGCGGTCTGCATGATTTTCATACACAATGATAAAATTTCAATCTACCCGATCTCAAAAGCGAGTTCTTATCAATTCAATTCAATGAGATGAAAAATAATAACGTAGAAAAAGTATTGATGCTGACATTGTTCCCTCACAAGGGGAATGGCAGTTCAACGGTTGTTCGTGATCTGGGAACGTTGATGTCCAAAAAATATAATATCCGTATTTTTTATGTGGGAAGAGAAGAGGCTGACCTTGTAGATTATCAATCGCATTTTATGCTGGTAGATGATTTTCCCGTCTTAAGAACCCATCCTTTAAGCCTGGAGAGACGTCGCTTTATCGATTTAAGCCAGGGAGAGATCACGCAGTACCTTGACAAACTTTATCAGGAAGTTTTGCAGTTCGTTTCGGATTTTAAACCTGATGTGATACATGTCCACCACGGCTGGCTGGGAGCAACTGTTGCTAAAAGAATAAAAGAAAAAACCGGAATTCCTTTCATCGTTCAATTTCACGGGACAGAATTGGAAGTACGCTCTGACTACCACAATGAAAACTCAGAAACTTTTGCGTTTCTGGAAAATTTGATATGCGAAGGGTTGGAAAACGCATTTTCCTGCGTTGCCATTTCGCCGACAGAACAAACAAAAGTATCAGCATACCTGAAAAATGCAAATTTACCTCCAAAGGTACTTATGATACCAAATGGATATGATGAAAATATTTTTTATCCTACAGAAAAAAACTTTGATTTTGTAAAGCAGAAATTTGCATCTCAGCTGAAAAACAATCCTCTTGATGAAGTTATGCCTATTGCTTTATTTGCCGGACGCTTTGCAGGTTTTAAAGGAATTGAGTACCTTGTAAAAGCCGCAAGGATTTTCGGAGAAAAAAACATACAAACCGTATTGTGCGGAAATGGTGAATTATACGAGGATATGGTAAATCTAAGCCAAGATCTAAAAGTGAAAAATATACACTTTTTAGGTCATGTTGATCATTATGCAGATCTACCCATTCTTTACAATCTTGCGGATGTGCTGCTTGTCCCGTCCCGAAACGAACCTTTTGGTTTGGTGGCTATTGAAGCAATGGGATGCGGGGTTCCGATGGTAGCTTCTGACAGTGGAGCCCTGCCATATATCCTTGATTATCCAGAAGAAGAAATCCGTGATAATGACTACGCCTTAACCCCGTATGGCATTGTAACACCTCTTGCTGATTGTGAGGCAATTGCAAAAGCAGTATTATATTGTATCGAAAACCATTTTAAGGCCAATAACAGAGAACTGATAAAACAGTACACACAAAATACTTTCTCTATTGCAACACAAAGTAGCAGGTACGAATGTCTATATGCTCAGGCTGTTGAATAATTCCGGTAAGAACAGTCTCTAGCCTTTCCGCACAAATAAATCTAGCAGATCTATGAAAAATTAATATGGACTGGTCTATTGTAAATTCAAAACACATACATAAATAGAAAATGGCTAAAAGTCCGTGAAGATAAATGCAGGATTTCGGACGGTACATTGGTCAACCCGTATGTATGTACTCGAATATCCTGACTGGATCAGCGTATTCGGATTAACTTTGAAGAGAGAAGTCGTGCTTGTGAAACTATACCGGCACGGCACGGGTAAAACGCTTTTAGAGTTGCCCAGCGGCAAAGTTGATGAGCAGGATGAATCCCCGTTAGAAACAGCCAAACGAGAATTATTGGAAGAAACAGGATATACAACCCCAATTGCACAGTTCACGCCATTTTTTGACTGCTTTAAGCCCTTCGGGCGGTGGGTCTGAGCTCAAAACAGGCTGTAACAGTAGATTATGCTCATTATGGAGGAAGTGCCCCTCCAATTTTTTTTAAAAAAAGGGCCGGTAATTATACCCGGCCCTATCTTACGCTTACCCTCTTTCAGCAACAGCAGGGATCTACATATGCACATCTGCATGGGTCAAACGTATACGTATAGCATCCGCAAGGATCAACAACGTAACAACAGTTACTGGTGATCTCACGTTCCTTTTTTTCCTTTTTTTCTTTTTTGTCTTTTTTTTCCATAATGTCACCTCCCTCATCCCGGAAACAGCCTCTTTTATTAACATGCTCAGATGTCCCGGGTTATTTAAACACTC
>PVBE012650002.1_pt1 | contig 29962 bp, 17 predicted proteins | sample 1631181 | NCBI WGS metagenome assembly PVBE01 (sample SAMN08397723, study PRJNA350692) | Marine metagenome, whole genome shotgun sequencing project. | isolation source: water | place: Pacific Ocean | collected 2012-04
CACGCCGACATTCAAGTCACGGCTGAATACTATGTGGACAAAAAGGAGCGCGTCACGGTGGGTGTTGGAGCCTTCCTTGAGCCGGTCGAGATGGAAAACAAGGAAGAGCAGCAGGCCTCGTAATCTCTACTCGTTCGGCCAACAAATGATTGGCGAGAGCGCTCGGCAGGGCAGTAATGAAAACTCGGAATCTCCCGCTTCTAGTGGGCGAGGACCAGTTGTTCGTATCCGACGGTCTCAGGGCAAGGGAGGATCACCAAGTATTCCCAAGGATCAACTCTGGGATGGCGGAGTTGGTAGACGCTGCGGACGGAGGCCGGTATCGAGGCGCGTTCCTTCGCGGAGGCAATCGGGCGCTCCGAGCAGGGTGTTGAACCTACCTACGCCAGTTGCTTTTGGGCGAGAGCTTGTCTTGGTCGTCCAGCCATTGGATCAGGTATACCTCGCCCAGGTGCCAGAGAGCCATCTGTTCAGCTCCGCGATAGTTATCATACTCACCCGGAGCATAGAGGTGACCGTCCTTGTGCCGGGATTGCATCCGCCGGATCGCCTCTGCTCGCACCTTCATCCAATCAGCCGCCCTGTGGGGTAAGTCCCGGTCGTGTTTGAGGACGTGGGCATAGGTGTCCATGAGTAGAAACTGGCAGTAGTCAGTTGTGCTCCAATCAGTCCCTTCCGGGTAGTAGTTTTGAGGAACGCCGGGAATGTACATCGTTCCGCCAGGAGACTGGTATGGGGGTGAGCTGAATTTGCAGGTGACAAGCGCACGGTAGATCACGGGAAAATTGAAGTCGGTGGTCTCGGGAACGGGCACTCCGGCCAGCGAGCAGGCGAGGAATCCTTGCATCTGCAAGTGCGCCATCGCGACCATGTAGTCATTGTGGATTCGGCCATGGTTTTTGAGAGTGCCGTCCTCCATCAGGTTGTATCCACCCAGCCAGGCTCGGGGGGGCTTGCCGTCGAGCGTCAAATCAGTTCGAGGCATGTCCGATTTTCGGGAATGAGCACTGATCATCAGTTTGCTACAGACTTCTTTCCATCGCCCTGCCCGCTTGTGTCTTGGCATCATGACGACGGCCTGCTGCAGGATCATCGAATCCCAGGAATGTTCTTCTGCTTTGGTGTCGCCGCCTTTGCCGTCCCAGTACTTGATGGCATAGTCGCCCTGGAGGAACCGGTCCGCTTCCGACTCCACTATTTTGCAGAGCATCGTCCGAGTATCTCGGTCGAGTCGTTCCCAGATCATCCAGCCAGCTCGGCTGAGCTGGGCGGACCACAGGGAGGATTGCCAGTTGTGTCCCCATATTCCTCCATTGATCGCGTGCTGAGAGGCCAGGCTCCTTACCATTTTTGCGAGGCGCTGCAGCAGCTCTTCCTCGGGAACCCCTACGGTCCGTTCATCGAAGAGGTCGGTCTTGAGTACGACGGCGAGACCGAGTGCAACACTGGTGGCCGGGCGGATGATTCGTTCCTCATGACGAATTCCCACCTGGCTGGAATTAATTCTGACCTTGTTCTTGTTTTCGAGGAGCCACCGCGCACCGAACCGTGAACTGGTGAGTAGGATCTGGCCACACAGCTCCCGAGTCTCACTGGGTTTCAGGGAACCGCCAAAGTCATCCCACCGGATCGGGGCAACAAGGGAGGCGAGATTCTCGTCTGCCACGTTGTCTCCTGCAGCGGGAAGCACGCCCAAGGTACCGCAGAATACCATCAGGAGGGGGAACGTTCTCCAGGCGGTCATTTTCGTGGAGCGGACTTCCAGCGGGGGACGTTGCAAGGGAAGGACCGCGAGCGGATTAGCTTCTCAGCAGAGGGTCAATAATTGGGGGGATGGCAGACTGAGATCACCCGGGCGGGCCCGTCGCCGACCGCAAACCCACGGTGCATCGTGTCCCGGGGGACGTAGAATGCGTCCCCGGGGCGTAAGGTGAAGGTGCCCTCGTCCTGAATATCGAGTTGGACCGAGCCATGAATGATGTAGCCGGCCACGTCGCAGGGCAGGGCCTCGAGTTCGGGCTCCGGGCCCCCCGGCTCGTGCATCTCGTCGAGCATTTCGAGTTTGATGTCCTCGCGCTTGGGAAAGAGCAAGGTGTAGCTCCGAGTTTCGTCCGAGATCGCCCGCATGTTTTCCCGGCGCATCACGAAGCCTTCCTCCTCCTTGCCCTCGACGCTGAAGAAAGACTGCAGGTCGGAGTCCAGCGCTGCCAGAAGCTTTGAGAGGGTCGTTATGCTCGGGGAATTCTTGCCCCGCTCAATGCAGGACACGATTCCGGGAGTGAGCCCGGCCTTGGCTGCCAGTTGCCGCATCGAGAGCCCGTAGCGCTTCCGCAGCATCTGGATGCGAGGCCCGAGGATTTCCTCCGTTACCTGCTTGGTCGTCGAGTTGCTTGATAAATCACTCACCTTTGTTGATGGAAATATTGTACTATTGTTCAAAGACTTGGCAAGTCGCCGAAAAATTCATGGCCAATTGAGCCCTTATTAGGGGATTCCAGGATGGAGGGCCGTCATGGAACTGGAATACAGGTGTATAATTTTTTGCTCTTCTGTGTTGACCCACTGCCGGCACGGTGATGGATTAGGGGAGTTGCCCTCAGGAGCGACCACCCTCCGAACACCTAACAATGAGCCAAATGTTCAAGCACGCGACAATTTCAGCTGCGGCCGTGGCGATCCTCTTCACTGCCCGAGCCCCGGCGGAGACCGTTACCAACAACGGGGATTCCTGGGTAAGGGAATCCGCTCCGGATTCCTCGTACGCTGGTGACCTGATCTCGGTATGGAGTGCTCTCTCCTCGGATGGGGCCAGACGTCACGGGGTAATATCCTTTGATTTGACTACCCTCACCGACCCGGTGACTAGCGTGTCGCTCTCGCTGTGGAGCCAGCTCAACGGATTCTCGGACGACAACATTGCTATGAAGCAAACCGCGATCGCGATTGATCCAAGCGGGATCGATCCAGAGTCCGCGACCTGGACTCAGGTAACCTCAGCCGCCACCCTTCATACTTTCGAGGGATTGGGCGCCTACGACATTCCGGCTCCGAATTCAGACCCTGCGCTCCTGGATGTCTACCTCGAGTCGGTGGGCACGGCCGCGGATGCCGCATTTTTAGAAGGGCTGCGGACCGGATCAGGTACGCTCATGATCGTCTTGATCGCGGACTCGGGCGCTGCGGACTACAGCAATTCCTGGAGTGACGGTGAGTTTAACGGCCAGGATGCCATTCTCACCACCAATGGTGACGTGGGGAGTGTCGATGACCCCAACCTCCGGGTCGAGCAGGGTCTGGCCTTCGGTCAGGTCACGCAGGGGGAGGGACCCTTCACCCAATCCGTTGCCATCAACAACTCTGGCGCAGCGGAAGTGCTGACGATCAGTGGTGCAACGATCGACGGTCCGAACCTGGCGCAATTCGCGGTGACGAGCGAAGACTTTCCGCTCCAGATTAACCCCGGCGAGAGCTCCGACATCGAGGTCACGTTCGATCCGGGTGGCGACTTTGGACTCTTCGAAGCCACGCTGGAGATTGCAAGCGACGACCCCAGCGATGCGGTGGTGGTGGTAGCTCTCAGTGGCACCGTCGAAGCTCCCGGCGAAGCACTGACCCTGAGCAATATCGGGGAGTCCTGGGTCCGGGAGTCGGCTCCTGACGTTTCCTTTTCTGGCGACTTGGTTTCGGTTTGGAATGCGTCGTCCAGTGATGGATTAAGGCGCCATGGCGTCATCGCGTTTGATCTGACATCATTGACCGAACCGGTGGGCGGCATTTCGCTCTCGCTTTGGAGCAGCCTGAACGGATTCTCGGACGACGCGATACCGGCGAAGCAGACGGCCGTCGCAATCGATCCGGCCGGAATCGATGCGGAGGCCGCGACCTGGAGCCAGGTGGCGGCAGCCTCCGTCCTCCACACCTTCGAGGGGTTGGGCGCCTACGACATTCCCGCCACCGACTCAGATCCCGCCCTTCAAGATGTCTTCCTCGAATCGGTCGGTTCGGCTGCGGACGCGGCCTTTGTGGAAAGTGTGCGGTCCGGAGCGGGCACCCTGATGATCGTCCTGATCGCCGATCCAGAGGCGACGAATTACAGTAATTCCTGGGGTGACGGCGAGTTGAACGGTGAGGATGCGTTTCTCAGCATCGTGCCCGGGACTCGTTTGCAGATCCGCGTCGACCGTATTGCCAATACCGGTGATCTTGCCATCAGCTGGGAGAGCAAAATCGGACTGCGTTACACTGTGCGGAGCGAGACGGGACTCTCGGCGGATCCCGGGACCTGGCCGATTTTCGGAGGCCTCGAGGAACTCCCTGCGGATCCCTCGGGCACCAATTCAGTGAGCTTCCCTCTCCCCGGTGACTCGGAGCGCTTCTTCGTGGTAGAGCAATTTCCGGCCCCTCCGGTAGACCTCTTGCGAGAGAGTTTTGATGGCGTCGTCGCACCAATGCTGCCCCCGGGCTGGACGACCGGCACCGGTCCCGGCGACACCGGGACGACGGTCTGGGAGCTGGGGGCCCCCAGCGCGGTGGGCCCGGCGAATGCGCGGAGTGGTTCAAATTGTGTAGGCACCAATCTCTCTGCGATCCACGGAGTCGATACTGAGATCTGGCTTCGTACTCCCGCAGTCGATTTGACCAACGCTTCGAAGGCAACGCTCAGCTTTGAGCAGTTCATCGACATCGAACGTGAGTACGACCGGGGTACAGTTTCTGTGCTCGATGCTATAGATAACTCTGTCCTGGCGGTGATCGAAACTGACATCGAGGGGCTGACACCCGACTGGACCAAGTTCACGCGGGCGGTGCCGGGCACGGCGATCGGAAAATCCGTGAAAATCGAGTTCCGCTTCGAGGCAGATGACCTTCCCCTTCCCGAGGAGAGCGACTTCGCGGGCTGGTATCTCGACGACATTCTGGTGACGGTGCCGTAGCCACCATCCTGCCGAGCGATCAATTCGCGATCTCGACTCCGAGTTCCAGCGACTGCTACTACAGCCAGGAAATTGCTTTTTCAGCCCCCGTTTTTCCGGCCTCGTAAGTCCCGGGGTTGGAGGGGGTGCAGTGATTGGTGGAGGTGCGAGGATCTTCCCTTCGCTACACGGGAAGCGCCGGATCGCTTTCTCAGGACGGGTTGAACTCGACGAGGTAAAGCTGAGTGGGAGGCAGGGGAGCGGTGAGGTGGAACCGAAACCGGCTTTCCGGAATCAGTTCCTCCATGGAGTAAAGCAGCGGATCCAATGGCTCAAGGTTTCCGTCAGCCGCCACGACCAGGACCCGGAAGCTGCCATCAGATGGGGAAAAGTTCTCGGTTTCCACATCGAGATCGAATCCCCCGTCGCGGAAACCCACTTCGACGAGGCGCAAGTCCGGCGCCGCGCCGCCGATCTTTACGGAATACAGCTCGATCGTTTCGGGATCGTCCTGAGAGGCTCGATAGAGGACCGTACGGCTATCGGGGGCGAATTCCGGCAGCCCGAAAATCTCTCCGTCCTCCGGCAATGGGTCATTGACCGGCGCCGGTGTCCCACCGCTGGTTTCGTTCCAGAAGAGGCCGGTCCCCGCGAAAATGTTTCCGTCGAGCAAGACGACGAGACGGCTATCGTCGGAGACGCCGAAGGCGCCCGTGCTCTCCGAGGTTTCGGCCCGGCTCAGCTTGACCTGTGCGCCACTGCCATCGATCGGCTTGCTGTATACCTGGACCAAGCCGGGCGTATCCAGATCCGCGAAAAAGATGTAGCGGGCGCTATCGGGAGTGATCTGGCCCCCTATCACGGATTCGTCGCCTTCCGCGGGCTCGTTCAACTTGACCGGAGATGCGCTCCCGTCGATGGGGACGCTGTAGGCCTCTTGCCTCCCATTCCCGTCCTGATCGGCGAGATAGACGACGACGGTTCCGTCCGGCGACATGTCGTCAATGAAGACGGCTTCGCCGCTGTCCAACGGACCGCTCAACCTCATCGAGTTTCCGTTTCCGTCAATAGGGCGCACATAGAGTTCGGAGGTGTTGGGTTTATCCTGCTCCGCAGTGTAGACGATCCGCGACGAGTCCGGCGTGATTCGGAAGCCGCCCACCTTGCTGTCATCCGAGGCGAGGGGGGCATTGATCGTTTTGAGGGAGCCGCTGCCATCGATGGGCCGGCTGAAGAGTTCGAGCTTTTGGTCGATGAGGGCGTCGGCTCGGAAGACAACCCGGTTGCCGTCGGGGGAGATATCGAAGAAGAAATCGACATCCCCGCCCCGAACCAGCGGCCCGTTCAGCTTGGTGGCCGAGCCGCTCCCATCGATGAGCCGACTGTAAAGCTCGTCGGTGAACTCCAGGTCCTGGATGGCACGGTAAGCGACCCGATTGCTGTCGGAGGAAATCTTGAATGACTTGACCTCCCCGTCACCGACGAGGAGCGGCCCGTTCAGCTTGACGGACACTCTGCCGCCGTCGATAGGCCGGCTGTAAAGCTCGACCTGCCCGTCCACCTCTTGATCGGCGAGATAGACCACAAGGCTGCCGTCGGGCGTAATCTCGAAATCAAAGGGATCCACATCGCCACCGCTCACCAGTTTTCCATTCAGTTTGGTGGGAGGGGCGCTCCCATCGGTCGGGACGATGTAGAGTTCCAGCACGTCATCGGCTTCCCGGTCCGCCACAAAGACCACCCGCGTGCCGTCGGGAGTGAAAGCGAAGGCCGAGTGCACGTCCCCGCCTGAAACCATCGCACCGCTGATCTTGACGGACGAGCCTCCGCCGAGGGGAACGCTATAAAACTCGAATACCTCGTCAGTGTCCTGATCTGCCCGGTAGACCGCCCGGCTGCCGTCCGGAGAAATCCGGTGCAGGGTCACATTGCCGCCACTCACCATAGGCGGACTGAGTTTCGTGGCGGCGGGCAGGGAGAGAGGAAGAACCGCAAGCAGCCCAATCCACAGGGATCCAAGCACGAGGCGAAGTCGCCAGCGGAGCGAGAAATCGGCGCCGTACTTTTTCATCTTGGAAGATTGCCTCCTCACACTCAGGAGATCAAGAGGTCAGGAGGCAATTACTTCCGCCCCCTGACAGCGGGGGAGATCGGGCTGAAACCGCGGAGTTCAGTGGCGGCTGTAGTCATCGCGGAAGGCACGGACCGGGACGGGAGTTGCTAGTGGAGTTGATAGGCGCGCTCACGGAATGGTTCGGAGGAGTGGCGCCCCGGGGCGAATGCCCGGAAGAGGCTGCACGAAGCTCCGTGAGCATTGCAGGCACTGGAAGTGAGGCGCGGGGACGGCGAGAGCGGTAGATGGAACAGTTTTCGTGCGGGGCAAGATCTCGACCAAAGCATTGCCTCTCAGATGAGCGACCCGCTGACCGTAGGGGGCTATTTTTGTAGCTCCCGCAGCAACTCAATCCGATCAAACCAAACAGGCCCTCCCATCGCGGTTGGAGCGATGCCAGTGAGGGTGAGATCCCCGAAGTCTTTCCACAGGTCCCGGGTCACCACGGTCCACTTGGTGGGCTTTTCAGCAGAAATCTGCGTCGCTTTCCACGGGGTGGTGTTCGCGCCGCTGAAGTAGCGCCGCGTCGGGCTGTCAGACGGAGGCCAGCTTCCATTGTCGGCGAGTTCGATCAAGACGCCATCCGCCTTGGGAGATTTCCATGCGAAACGGAGGTAGCGATATTCGCCAGGGCCTGGATCTTCGCGGATCGCGAACTCCCATCTCGGGATTCGGACCGAGTGACGCTGCGCCGGCGTAATGCGCAGGGAGGCTGACCCGAAATGCTTGTCCGAGGTGAGGACGATGGCCGTGCCTCCTCCCTCCGTGAGAAGATCAACAAATCCCGGATCGTCATCGAAGAGCACTTTGCGAGAGGGGGGACTCTTCAGCCACGAAATGACGTTGGCCACATCGCTCGGACTGAGAACTTCCCGAAGCGCTTCGGGCATCAGGGAGACCGGCAGTGACTTGAGCGAGCGAACGTCCTTACGCAGCACATCCATTCGCTGCCCTCCCGGCAGGCTCAAGGTAAGGCTGCCGGCCGATTCTCCGACCAGGATGCCAGCCATGAGCCGGCCATCGACGGTCTCAACGGTGTAGGTTTCATGTCCGGCAACGATCGTTTCGTTGGGCGCCAGGATATCACGCACGATTGTTTCCTCCGCCCGGCGGAACTCCGAGGTCAGATCCGGGCCCACCACAACGCCGATCCCGTGCGCTCGATGACAGGTCGCACAGTGTTGGCTGAAGACTTTTTGCCCGGCGACAGGGTCTCGTTCTGCCTGAAGTGCCGCCAGGAATCTAGTTACGGTCTCGACGTCCACCGAGCGCGATGCGTCGAGGATCTTCTTTGAGCGCCCGGCAAGGATCGCGTCTGGATGCTCGCGCAACGCGTTGCGTTGGATTGTTGATAGGGCCGAGGGAGGCAACACCTCCTGTTCCAGAGCTTCGATCACCGCAGGCAGGTTGTCGCGTCTCGCGAACGCGCTCTTGAGGATCGCCCTCCGGAGAGAAGGTGTGGCGGTCGGATACGCTCTCAGCAGGGCCGTGGCGATGCTGACGTCCCTCTCCAGGTTCAGTCCCTCGACGGCCGCGAGGCGCTGCGCGGCGGGCAGTTGCAAGTCACTGACTTCCTTGAGAGCCTGTTTGATTCGGTCTGCGCGCTCGGCTGGCGACTCCAGATTCATCACTCTCGTCAGCTCAAGGGCGGCGACCCGCAGGTCGCCCTCTTTACTGCCGGCGAGCATTGCCAAGGACTCCCGAGCCTTATCCGAAAGCGTGATTGTGGTGGCCGACTTGAACGATGCGCGCAACCCTTGGAGACACTCCCGTCTAAGCTCCCGGTCCTCCAGGGCTGCTATTTTCTGGATTGCACTGGAGAGCTCCTCTGAATTGCGCCGGGTGGCCACCGCGGTGCAAAGCCTGCCGACCAGCCGACGGGCCTGGCCGAGATCAGGAGAGAATTCCAGCAGCGAGATCAGCATCTGGCCGCAGCGGCCGCCGAGTGAGCTCAGGATGGCCCCGTCCAACCAGGTGTCGTTGCCATGCTGCCGGGCCAAGCGCGCCAGGGCCAAGAGGGCATCAGGGTCACTGCTCTCGCCCAACGTCAGCGCGAGTTGCAGGCGAACGATCGATGACTCGTCATCGACCATGCCGGTGACCAGTTTGAGTATGGCCGAACTGTCATCCAGTTGACTTTCTGACAGGCGCAAGGCTTGTCGCCGGACTCCTGGTTCCTTGTGGGTGAGGCCGGACTTTGTCGCCCCGTCGTTGAGGCCTCGAAGTCCCTGCAAGGTGTGGAGCGCATTAATCGCCGCCGCCGAACTGCCGGCTGCGACCGAGTCTCGGAGGACCCGAAGCGCCTGGACATCGACTTGCTCTGCGCGTTCAAGCAGAAGTCGGCGGGCGGTTTGGCGTCTCCAGAAGTGTGGGCTGCTTACTTCGCGGGCCAAGGCAAGAGGATCAAGCGTGGACATGTCGACCCGCCCCGGGGGCGGCATCTTCTCGTGCGCCAGACGCCAGATTCGGCCGTGGTTCTTGCCATCGTCGAGGCCATACTGCTGTTGCAGATAACGTGGAATGGCCGAGTAGTCTTCAATGATTTCCCGGTAGAAATCCGCCACCCATACTCCGCCGGCCGGACCGATCGAAAGGTGGATGGGATGGAACCAGATGTCACGGGAGGCCAGGAATTCCGACCGTTCCTCGCCGGGTGCGCGTCGCACTTTCAGACGTGAACCTTCTCTGCTGAAGAGAGCGCGGTGAACGAAATTCTGGGCGGGGGCGCAGGCGAGCAGTTGTCCGCTGAGGTCGGGCAAGGCCACGTCCTGGTAGGCCAGGGGCGAGCAAGCGGAGGTGAAGTAGCCATTGGGCATCGACTCCGTCGCTCCGTAGCGGTCCTTGTAGTACTTGTTGAATCCGGGGTCAGCGGCACGCTTCGTGCGCCAGGGGTGAGGTTTACTAATGGGAAAGCACTGATTGTAGTCTGCTGTTCCAACTTCCGCTGCTCTGACCGCCACGTTCGGATTTCGTGACAGATAGGACCACGGGAGGGGAGCAACCTGAATGCCGGGAGTTCGCGTGCTGATCACAAGGCGGTCTCCATCCGCCGTGAACGTGAATCCATAGGTCCCGGTGTGACCGCTGACCGGTTCGATGGCCGAGCCATCCGCCTTGAAGCGAAACCCGCTTACCGGCAGGTCGACCGCTTTATCGAGAGATGGTCCTGTGATCCGGCCGCCCTCTCCGCCATCGACATAAATCCAGTTGTCCGGACCCCACTGCGGGGAGTTGATGCGGCGTTCAATGATGCCGGTCTTGAACCCGGTAAAGAGTTTCTTTTGGACCTGGGCCTTTCCCTCACCGTCGGGGTTCGCAAGGAACATGATGTGTGGAGCGCAAACCACAATGACGCCGCCCTGCGCAGCGCAGATGCCCATGCAGGCGGGCAGGTTGTCTGCCAGCACCTGGGCCTGGTCCATAATGCCATCCCCGTCGGTGTCGACGAGTCGCTTCACGGTTCCGATCTGCTCCTTTTGCGCGCGCTTAATCGCTTCCTCGGGAGCGGAAAGGCGCCGGACCACCCGGTCCAGGTTCCCCGTTTTGTTCAGTTCCTCGATATCGTATTGGCCCTCCAAATTGTAGCCATGCAGTTCAGAGACAAAGAGGTGGCCCTCTTCGTTCCAACACATCCCCGAGGGTTGGCGGATCAGTGGTTCAGAGGCAACCATCTCCAACCGATATCCGGCCGGAACTTTGAATTGCTTGGCGCTTTCGGCCGGTGGCAGCGGCTTCGGCGCGTCGGCCGGCTTCGTGATTTGAGCGCTCAATACTCCGGCGCTAACGAGGATCGAGGCTATGAGAACGAGTCTGCTCATCTTGACGGGAATAGGTCGTAGTTTTGCTTGCGATTATGGAGCCACCTCGACGCCGGTTTCCAGGGGCTGGTCGTGCTGGCGCAAGTCCTGCAGCGACCTTGAGTCGGTGTGGACCGTCATCTGAAGGTCATAGCGTCGGGCGTCGCCGGGTGCCAGTTGACGGTCTGACTCCGGATGAGGATCGGCGCTCTTTCCGAGGATCGATCCGCTGAACGGTTCGAGGGCGGCCATGTAGCTGCCGCGCGGTCCGCAATGCAGCATTCCCCCCAGTCGGGGGAGTTGGGAGAGCGGGTAGCTTACCTCCGCGCCGAGGCCGCGAGCCTCGTTGATCAGCCCAACGTGGCACGTGTCGTGTTCGGCGGCTGCGGGTTCGACGATCAGGATGCTCTCGGCGGATCCACGATGCTCATCACTTGGGGCGGGGATCACCTTGAATCGTTCGATCTCTTCCGCGCTGGTGAGTTGTTCGGCGAGTCCGAGGCGCTGGCACACGCGCCCTCCCATGATGAGGCGTGCGCCTTCGTCGAGAAGCGGGTAACCGAAGTTGAGGTGGTAGAGCATCCCGTGGGAGCAGGGCTCATCACCCCGATTGGTAACTTCGTCGGTAAGCTGAATGCTCCGCCCGCCGAGGGTGGCAGCGATCGTCCTCCGGACTTCGATGTTCGGGCCGAACATGCGCGTGTCACGAATTGTCATCGAGATCGACATGTCGAATCGACCACGCGACGGGTCGGGATTCACTACCGCATCAATGGTGGCGAGGGTATTGGAATGATGTCCGTGCAGCGGGATGTTGCGGCCATCTTCCTTGCGCGCCTCGCCCATCAGAGCTGGCCCACAGGTGGTGAGGAGCCCACCCGGCCAGCTCGAAAGCCACTCGTTGCGGCGATTGTAGGCGTGGCTTGGCGGCGCGTAATCGTTCGGAGTCAGGTAGGCGAGGTTCGTGCCGGCACAGGAAGCCTCCACGATATCTCCCCCACGATCGACCGCCACAGTGAAGCGCAGGCCGCCACCGGTGTCGACGAAGGCGACTCGGCAGTGACGTCCGCCATTGGGATTGGGGTGATCGAGGGAGCCGGTTCGAATGCCTCCCACTTGCAGGACGTTCTCGAATTTCTGAGGATCGACCGGGTTTGCAGATTCTCTGTCGACTCGGGTGCGGGAGTCAGTTCCGAAGACGTCGTTGTTCATGCCGTGCTCCTTTCCCGCAGGTGGTTTGCCGTGTCGCCGGTTGCATCGGCCGCGAATCTTTCCAGAGCGCCCGGGTGGAGTCTCGCCCCGTGGCCCGGAACGGTTGGCAGGCTCAAGGTTCCATCCGTCATGGTTAATCCATCGTCGGCCAATTGGGACCGCAAGGCGGACTCGGACAAATCGGCCGGCAGGTACTCGATGAATGGACAGCAAGCGGTCGCGGCGCAGAGGTGGGCGCTGGCGGCGATGCCGATGCCGCTCTTCCAGCAGTGCGGGACGATCAAGCGGCCTCGGTCACGCGCGATTTCGGTCACGCGCCGCGCCTCCGTGAATCCGCCCACTCGACCGACATCCGGTTGCAGGACGTCGAGTCTCCCGCGATCAGCCAGGTCGAGAAACTCCCAATGGGTGTTCTGCCATTCACCGGCCGCGATGCGGATGGGCGAGCGTTCTGCAAGCCACGCGTAACCGTCCAGGTCATCGATATCGATGGGGGTTTCGAGAAAGAAAAGATCGTAGGGCTCGAGCTTCCGCAGAACTCGTAAGGCCGAAGGGGCATCGGGCCAGCAGTAGGCCACGTCGACCATCATGACATAGTCGTCGCCCACCGCTTCCCGACACGCCGCCACGATCTCCACAATCGCTTCGTCGCCCTCATCCAGGGCGTTGTGGGTGTAAGGCCCCTTGACGCAGACTTCCATCTTGCCGGCGCGGAAACCCAGGCGCTTCGACTCCGCCGCCTTTGCTACCAGCGATTCGCGGTAGTCGTCCAAGGTGCGGCCGATCGGAAGGAGCGACGCGTAGGGCGTGATGCGGTCCTTGGCCGCGCCACCCAGGAGGCGATAGACCGGCTCGCCGAGCGCCTTGCCGCGAATGTCCCACAAGGCCATGTCGATGGCGCCCATCGCGCAGATCACGGCCCCACGCCGCCCGGTCATTTTGGATCCGCTGTAGAGTTTTTGCCAAATCGCTTCCGGCTCCAGGGGGTTCTCGCCGATCAGCATCTCGCGCAGCCCGAGTCCCATGCAGTGGGTCCCCGGTGCCTCGATGCACGCGCGTGCGACCCAGGGGTTGGTGTCGGTTTCGCCGATTCCCTCGAGTCCCGAATCGGTGCGAATGATCACCACCAGATCGTCCTGCGCAGAGCTGCACGCCGAGGCATCGTAGTCAGGGACCAGCAGAACATGGCATTCAATGTCGACGATCTTCATGGCGGTTTTAGCGGGAGTTTGTCACGGGGCGGTGGATGGTCCCGACCCGCAGGTCGGTGGGAATCGAGGCGAGATGCCAGCCGCCCAGGTTGGAGATGTAGAGGCGCCCGCCGTGCAAGGCGACGTTGGTCGGACGGCTGATAAGTTCGCCGGTGGGATCTTCGACGAGTGGTTCAGTAGGTCCGTCGGTTCGGCCGAGAAGAACCGCGTCCGGTTTGTAGCAGCCGATGACGAGATTTCCGTCATTCGCACAGCAAATCCCATCGGGCACGGTCCCGATGGGAAGTTCCCACGCGACTTCAATCGAGCCGTCCGGTTGATCAAGGGGAATGCGTACGATGTTGGAAGCGGTGCTCTGCGCGACATAGAGGAATCGCCCGCCGGGATCGATCGCCACCCCATTGGGGAAACGGAACGGTCCGGCATGAAAGACCTCGGTCGTGCCGTCCGGATGAAGGCAACCGATGAAGCCGTCGCCCACCGCACTCCAGTAGTCACCGGAATTGGAAAATAAAAATCGCCCTTCGGCGGTGAATACCCCGTGGTTCGGATTTGCCAGGGGCCGCCCCCCGACCTGGTCACACCATCGCTCTACCGTTCCGTCGGGAGTGATGCGAAAGAGAGCGTTTTGAGCGCAGTCGCAGGCGATGATGGCGCCCGCTCCGTCACAGGCGAGACCGAGGATGAACCCGCCCGTCGAGGCGATCTCACGCTGGCTCTTGGCATCGAGGCGGTAGATCTGCCCGGCTTCGCCGCCGGCGTAGATCACGCCGTCGGCGCCGACGCAAACGCTCTCCGGGTGGTCGAGTCCCTCGCCGTGGAGCGTGATGTTTTCGGGAGTCGCGATCATTGTTGGTTCAAAACGTAATGGTCAGCCCGCCGTCTACCACGAGAGTTTGGCCCGTGATGTAAGTGCACTGGTCGCCGCTTAGAAAGAGAATCGCGTTGGCGACTTCCTCGGCGCTACCGGCACGAGCTAGCGGTATCTTTCGCTCCCCGACGTACCACTTCCGGAAATACTCGGACTCGGTTTCGTCCACTCCGTCGATGATGCTCATCTCGGTGTGGGTGCAGCCGGGCGCTACCACGTTGACGAGAATCCCGTGCTCCGCCAGGTCGACCGCCAGGGCGCGACTCCACGCGTTAATCGCTCCCTTGCTGGCGGCGTAGGCGCCCACGATTGCCTCGGTGGCGATCGATTGAGTGCTCGATACGTTCACGATGCGACCGTAGCGCCGCTCAATCATGTGCGGGGCGACCAGCTTGGCCAGGACGTACATGGCCTCGATGTTTACGGCCTGGGTTTGTCGCCAATGCTCGAGCGAGCTTTCGGTATGGCGTTCGTAGTAGCTAAATCCTGCGTTGTTCACGAGGAGATCGACCGCGCCGTGGCGGGAAACCGTCTGCGCGACGCACTTTGCGAGCGCACCGTGATCGCAGACGTCACAGCTCACCCCCTCAATCCGCGGATCCGACTGGGCGAGTTCCTCCAGCCGGTCGGCTCGCCGCGCCAGGGCCACCACGGCGGCACCCTCTTCTGCAAATCGCAGGGCGGTAGCTCGGCCAATCCCTGAACTCGCTCCCGTCACGATTGCCACGCGATTTTCCAGTGCACCCATCGCTTATCCTCCGTTCTCTGGTTCGGGGCTCGATAGTTGCAAATCCTCGTCCTTGTCGGGCAAGTTCTTGTACCAGGTGAAATAGAGCCCGACCGCACCCAGCGAGACCACGAGGGCCGAAACGCCGAAGGCAGTCCACTGGTGAGTGACGGCAAATGTCGACATCAGCCACAGTGCCTGGATGGCGATTGTGCCGATGACGACTGTCGCAAGGTCCATGCGGAAGCGCGGCTGTGGAGGCGCTTCCCCGCGCGCTGCCAGTTCCCGGCGGACCGGACCCCAGAAACCTGCTGGGCGGATGCGCCTGCAAAATTCGGTGAGCGTGTCCATGTCGGTCGGTCCGGTGACCAGGGAGGCGACGATGCTGCTGATCACGCTGATCGCGAACAGGATCGGAAAGGTCACATACGACGGAGTGTCGCCGAAGGCGGTCACCTGGGCGATTGCAGCCGCCACTCCGACCAGGGTTCCAATCGCGTAGCCCCACCCGTTGAAGCGCCACCAGAACCATCGGAGAACATTGGGCATCAGGACCGCCGTCCCCAGCACCATCATGATCCACTCGAAGATGACGTTGATGTTGGTTGCCTGCATGCCGATCACAATGCCGGCGGCAATGATGAGTACGCTGGAGACCTTGGATGCGTTCACCAGTTCGCGTTGCGTGGCCTTGGGCCGCACCAGGCGCTGGTAAAGGTCGAGGGAAAGGTAGGAGGCGCCGGCGTTGGCCGTCGAGGAGAAGGTCGACATAAAGGCCGAGAGCAGCCCGGCAAGCACCAGTCCCTTCAATCCTACGGGGAGCATTGAGCCGACTACCACCGGGTAGAGCTGTTCCGGGTGGGCGAGATCGCCGCCCCATTTGACGATGCCGATGACCGCCACGCCGGCCGCCAGCATGAACATTGGGGTTTGAGCCACGGCCCAGAGCATGCCGGCCTTGCTTGCCTCGCGCGGACTGCGCGCGGCCAGAAAGCGCTGCATGTCGTAAAGTTGCTGCGGGCCGCCCAGCGAGAGAAGCAGCCCTTTCGCCACCCACACGATCGTGACCAGGGTGAACAACTCGAAGCCCGCGGTCATTTCCCACTCCGCCATGCGTCCCCACTCCCACCGCGGCGCGAACTTGAACCACTCGGCCGGCACTTCTGCGGCCAGCGCGTCGTAGGACGACATATTCACCGCCATCACGATGAGCACGCATGAGCCCAGCAGCATCAGGCAGAACTGGATGAAGCCGGTCAACACCACACCGTAGAGCCCGGCGGCCACGGTGTAGATTGCCGCCAGCGCCATGAGTGTGATCGCGAGCGTGTGGGGGCCGAAATCGGGCAGGAAGGTGTGCAGGAATCGTCCGACTCCGTATTCGGCAAATCCGATGAAGGCTACCGCGATCACCACTGCCATGATGGCATACGAGAAGCGGGCGAACTGGCCGGCCGGTCCATCCCCGAAGCGGATCACCATCCACTCCGCTCCGGTCATTACTTTACTCCGGCGCAGCCACTTGCCCATGAAGGCCGCAAAGACCACCAGCATGATCATCCCGCCCCACATCCACTGCGGCCACATGAACTGCTGCCCCATCACGTAGAAAAACGCGATGGTCCACATCACCCCGGCGACATCGAAGTAGGATGCCGTGCCACTGAGACCCACCAGCCACCAAGGGATCCGCCGCCCTCCGAGGAAATAAGAGTCAAGATTGCGCGACGCCCGGCGGGTGAGCAGGGAACCAGCGACCACGACTCCCACGAGGTAAAGCCCGATGATCGCAAGATCGATCACGGAAACGCTCATCGAAGAGGTATCCAGTTCTTTCACGCTCAGGATCATTCTGAAGCAACAGTTTTGCGGGTATGGTCCGTCGCAATGTCCCATAGCGCGCGCAGGCGAGCGACCAGCTTAATCGTGCCGCCAGAGCGACCGGCGAGCCAGCGGTTGATCGCTTCCCCTGCGGCCGATTGGAAGCCGTTCCAGCCCAGGCAGCGTGGACGTAGGTAGGCTTCTGAAATTGATGACGACGCGTCGCGATAAAACGAGTTCGTTTTGCCGAGTTGGCGCCACGCATCGCGATGGGCCGGCTGGCCCCCGTGGCGTGGCCAGAGCTCGGCCTGCACTTTGGAGCTGCCTGCAAAGCGAGCGAGGGCCTGGGCGGTTGCGACGTTCGATCTCCGTGCCGAGACCGCCATCCCCGTCCCGCCGAGAATCGGGCGTGACACTCGAGTGGAGTCCATCGCAGGGATTGGGGCGAAGTGCACGCCCCGGACCTGGAAGTGGGCGTAGCCGAAAGTCAGGGGCAGATAGTCGCAATAACCTTCGGCCAGCGATGAAAGAGCGTCTAGCGGATTGCAATTTAATGATTCCGGCACGCACGCCGAGGCAATGCGATGCAGAAATTCCGCAGCCCGTAACAGATCCGCGTCGGAAGGTAGTCCTGCTCCGACATTCTGCTCGGCTGCTTCGGAGTCGAAGGGAGTTCCCATCGACGCCAGCAGTGTCAGAAGCGCCATTAACCCGTGGACACCCCGCAAGGGCAGCCCGAATCGCCCTCCGCGCCTAGCCTCGTCGAAAAACTCCGTCCAGGTCGCCGGAGGTGGTCCCTTGCGGTTCTCACGGTAGGCCGCCATGTGCGACGACGCATCCACCGGCACCGCCCACAGTTGACCCTTCCACCGGTAGCTGGCCAGACAAGGGCCGATGTAGCGGTTGTCTTCCAGCTCGATCGGCGTCAGCGCCGCCGCGCTAGCAGATTCGATCACATGTGGGTGATCAATGATCATGACATCGTAGTGCTCAGCGTGTTGGGCTACCGAGGCGCTTTCAAAGCCTCCCAACGGTTGCGTCGTCCACTCGATCGTGACGTCGCGGCCCTGGGCTGTTTGGGCGAAGGCGTCCGCCAGCGCCCGCGTTGGGCCACGGCCCCGCGGGTCATCCCAGGTCAGTCCTCGAAGATGAATCGCCATTGTTAGAATGCGCCCCGAGATTTCTTGTCGGGTTGGGCGAGTTCCAGGAATGCCAGGAGGAGAAAGCCCACTCCGTTACCCGCTTCGTAGTAAGGTTTGGCGGGGTGTCCGCGAAAAATTCCGCATTTCCGGCTCTTCCCGGCCCCCAGGGCGATCTCCGTTTCGACATACAATTTGTCGACCGCTTCGTGCCCCAGTTGTTCGGCGAGCTTCAGATACCGTTTTTCGCCGGTAGCCCGGTAGAGGTGGACGAAAAACGAGATCGCGCGACCGTAGTTCTGCGCATAGGTGCCGCCAGTTTCGCGCGACTTTGGCAGCGCGGCGCTGAGTGTTTTGCGGAAGGTCGGACCGGTGCCGGGTGGGAGAGACCCCTCGATCGCGAGGGCCCAGCGTCTGGCCGACTGAAGGAGAGCAGCGCGAGTTTCCGCTTGGTCAGCCGGTATGAGTTCCCGGGCATAAAGCGTCGTCTGGGCGGTCGTGAGGGGGAAGTCCAGGGGGTAGATCGTCGTGGGCCAAATATCGATCGGGCCAATGGGCGGGACCGAGTAGCCAGGGTCGGGCTCTTTCGCCTGCCCGGCCAGCTGGCTCTTCATCTCGTCCGGAACGCGGTCGCGTGTGGTGACGGTGCCATCGAGATTCAACATCCCGACGTAGGTCCCGGCCTTCTCGTCCCAGCCGTACTGGTCATAAGCGAGCAGATAGGAGACTGCCATTTCTCGAAAGTGCTTGTCGCCAGTCAGCTCGTAGCTTCGCAAGAGCTGGGAAGCGAGGGGACCCGTGATGGCGGAGGCGAAGGTGCTCCCGTAGAAGTGATAGGGCTTGAAGTCCGAGAGCATGTTCCCCGGCACAAAGGCCACCAAGTTGGTTTTCTTGTTGCGATGACGCCAGTGCCAGTTGGCCACCAACTTCGCGCGCTCGAGGTACTCAGTATCGCCAGGCGTCACGCTGTGCACGAAGGCAAAGGCCTGGATGTACGATCCCGCCGAAAAGGGAAAATCCGCGCCCGGGGCTCCGTCGTCGTGACGATTGTGCCGCCCCTTCTCGTGGTCATGAACGTGCCACTTCCAGATCAAGTCGGCCTGCTCTTTCACCGCCCTGGGATCGAGGCGGTACATCTCGGGCCAGATCGCCTGGTGGATGAGAATCTCGTGCGGACCCCGGCCGCCGCGATCGCCGCCGGCCCGTTCGTTGTAGCAATCCCAGTGAATGTGCGAGCCCCAGACCAGGAGCCCATTCTCCTTCCGGCAGTTCTTCAGGGCATACGGATATACTCGTCGGCGGCCTTGGAATACTTCGGATTGCCGACCGACTGGCTCAGCAAATACATGGCGCGCAGCGTCGGTTGATCGTTCCAGAGATTCGAGCCGCGCTCGCCGCGGCGATGCAGGCGGCCTTCAAACCGGATCATGCTGTCGGCACGTTCCGGCTTCTCCGGCGAGTCCATGGTTCGGACGTCGATCACGCTCATCATCAGCGGCGTCTTCTTCGGGCCATAAACGTCGGTGCCTCGCTCGATCAGGGTGCCGAGGCAGGCTGTGACGTAGTCGCGCCAGGGCGCGGGCTCGGCGGCACGCAAAAGTGCCTCCCATTGGATCAGCACGAGCAAGACAGCCAGGACGCGGTGATTTGGGCTCAAAGCGCTCCTTTCAATGCCTCATCCGGCGAGTCCAGTTCGAGCAGGGCGTAGAGCAGCAAGCCCACACCGTTGGTTGTCTCGTAGTAAGGCTTGGCGGCGTGGCCCTTCAATAGACCATTGTGGAAGAGCTTGCGCACGGAGTCCTCGGCGAGCTGGTCGGCGAGATCGAGGTGGTGTTTCTTCCCAGTGGCCTGATGGAGGTGGACGAAGAAGGAGATCGCCCGGCCGTAGTCTTCGGCGTAGGCCCCGCCAAGTTTCTTGGAGAGCGGCATGGAGTTCTCGAGTTCCTCTTTCCACCGGCGGCCGGTGTGTGCGGGCATCGCATTCTCGATGACCGAAGCCCACCGCTTCGCAATGGCCAGCAGTTCGGGATCGCGCTCGGCCTTGCTTGAACCCGACAACTCGTAGGCCTGTATCGCAGCCTGCGCCGCAGAGAGGGTAAACTCGTAGGAGTAAAAGGTGGTGCGCCAGACGTTGACATGACCATAGGGAGCGTAGGCTCCGTAGCCGCCACCTTTCTTCCGGTCCGGGACTGGCTTGCCGGACAGTTTCAGCATCGCATGGTAGGTTTTGGCCTGTTCGTCCCATCCGTACTTGTCGTAGGCTTTGATATACGTGTTGGCGATTTCGCGAAAGTACTCGTCGCCGGTCACGCGATGGGCCTCGAGCAGCGACATGGCATGAGGTCCGCTCACCGTGGTGAAGGAGTGTTTTCCGTCGTACCTGTCACTGGGAGCCGGGCAGTCCGCAGGTAGATGGGTCGTCCGGTTCCGGTTCTTCCAGTGCCAGTCGGCCACCGTCTTGGCTTTGTCGAGATAGTGCGACTCACCAGTGAGCTTCGAGACGGTTGCGAAGAGCTGCAGGAACGAACCGCCGGAGAAGGCGAAGTCGCAGCCAGCATTGCCGTCGTCATGACGATTGTGTTGGCCAGTCTTCTTGTTCACGACGTGGTGTTCCCACACTCCGTCCGCGATGCGGCGGACTTCCTTCGGGGCGAGATTGTGCATGTTCGGCCAATTGGCGCGAAAGACTAGGATTTCGTGCGGCCCGCTCCCGTTCTGGTCGCCGGCCGGCCGCTCCTCGTAGCAGTCCCAGTAGATATGCGATCCCCAGGCGGGCAGCCCGGTGTGGTAGCTGTGCCGGCCGTCCTTGGGCTTGTTGCAATTCGCGAGAAAGTGAGTGATGTAGTCGTCCGCCGCCCCTCCGTACTTCGCGTCGCCAGTGAGGTGCGTGAGGCGCCGCATGGCGTTGATCAATCCCTGGTCGTACCACAGGTTGCTGCCTCGTTCGGCCCGGCGATGAATGCGTCCTTCCAGGCGCACGATGGCGTCGAGTCGCTCCGGTTCGCTCGGCGAGCGCAGCGTAGTGGTATCCAGGACCGCCATGATCAAGGGAGTCTTCTTCGGGCCATAGTCGTCCCGCCCGTGCTCAATCAGGGTCTCGATCGACTCCTTGACGTAGTGCCGCCAGGGTTTGAGAGCGGCCGGTTCCACGGTAGCGGTGTTCTTGAGTTGGATTCCGTCTCCAAGAGAGAGCGCGACGTCCACCTTCACGGGAGTGGCCGGTTCCGGCAGAGTGATGATCAGGGCCTGGCGATCGTAATCGGCCGTCGTGACATCGCGGTTGTGTGTCCTTCCGTTCACCGTCCAGGCAAGCTTTCCCGCGAGGGGATAGCGGTCGGCCTGGGCGAAGGGCACCACTTCAATGATGCGGGTCTTCCCGTCGTCTTCCGGGAAGGCGCGCGGGGCGACGGCCAGGCGCAGGGAGGCACGCAGCTTCTTGAGTCGGGCGAGTCGCTCAGCCTCGATTCGCTGCCTCAACTCGCTGAGCGCCTTCGCCTCGGTGGAGAGAGTGAATTTGCGAAACTGGAACTTGCCCGCATCGTGGACCACCAGCCCGGTCCGTCCGGGGTGGAGTTCGCCGACCTGGACCCGGAGCTGCCAGTCCGGTTCGACCTTGCCACTTGGCCACAGCTTGGCCACGACCTGCGACCCGATGGCGCCGAGTTTCAAGGTGTACCAACGGTCGGGGGACACTGCGATCGCCGGAGAGCGCTCGCCAATGAGTTTCCATGCGCTTCCATGAAACGAGAGCAGCTCCAGCGCTTTGGGGTGATCGTAATAGCGCAGCACGAGTCGATGCTCGTCGTCGGTGCGAAACACAAAGCCGAAGTTCTGCCGCAGCGATCCGGCCGCAAAGCGGAGTTCGGTCTCGATCAACAAGTCAGCCGCCGGCTCCGTCTTGGCAAATGCGTGCGTGTCCTGGCCGGGAGTGACCTTGGCTTGCAGGGTGCCGGCTTCGACCGACCACATCGGGCGATGGCCGAAGTCCCACCTTCCGGCCCCGCTGGAAAAGTCATCCACAAAAGTCCCCGCTGCCACGAGGGGAGCGGTCAGGGCGGACAGCCAACCCGGGGATAGCATCAAGAATCGTAAGATCATGGTAGTAATTCGAGAGTTGGGGATTGAATCACAATCCCCCAAGTGGAGAAAAAGGGCGGCTGCCGAATCACCGGTCAGCCGCCTGATTAGTGCGAGTTTATCTGGCCTTCGGTTCAGCGGCGGCGGCGCAGAAGCAGCAGGCTGCTCAGGCCCATGAGCGTGAGCGAGGCCGGCTCGGGCACGTTGGCGTTGGTGCTCAGAAAGGCATCCTGGCCATTGAATTCGCCGTCGCCCCAGGAATTGCGGTACTCCGGGCCACCTTCGCCCGCGATCATGACAAGCATGAGCGTGCCCGAACCGGTCCGGACGCTCTCCACGAAGGCGGCGTCCGCGGCTGTGCCGACGGATTGGAGAAACACATTCTGGATTGCCGGCGTCACGCCGACGGCGGGGATGTCGTAGGCGCCCAAGCTGCCGAACGTATGAAGGACTGCGGCCCCCGTCACTTGATTCCAACTCGCGGCGTCAGCGTTGATGCCAGTGGGATCAATCGCAACTGTCGTCTGCGAGATCGGGAAGTTGTCATCCGAAAAACCAAAGGCCTGACTCCACAAGGAAAGTGAAACCGAAGTGACTGTCTCGGCCGGGAGGGATCCCACGTCGAATGAAATGACGCCGTGGCGCGCGTTGGCCCCGCCGCCGTCACCTGCCAAGGTGTTCCAAACCGAGATCAGGTCACCGGCAAAGGTAGCGCCCGGATCCGCTTCCCGAGTCCAGGAATCCCCGTTATTGTTTAAGGTGGCGGCCTGGACCGGTCCGACGAGGGTAAGCCCCGCCACGAGGGGTGCGATTGCGATGTGCTTGTGCAAATTGAACATTGTATGAGCCTCCTGGGTTGTTGTGATTGGGTGGTGGGCGGAGAGGAGCCCGAGCTTGGAGTGTTCCCGCCTCCGCATTAGCGAACAATCCAACAAGGCCCGGGCAGGAGGTCAAGACGTTTGAGTAAAAAATTTTACACGCGTGCATTCTTCGAGAACGCGAGCGGTTCCGGCGAGGCATTCTGGGAGAATTTAGGTTGGAGCGGTCAGAGCGTTCGCGGGAGACTCGGAGACGCTTTCGATATATTCCCAAACATTTGAATACAAATTAGTTAAGCTCTTTCCGAGCGCGGGACAATGCAGGAAAATGACCGTTGGAGATCAGGCCGCTCGTTCCGTTAGGCGCGAATACAAGAACACATGTCTAAAATTTAGCGAATTCGTTTGACGCTCTGGATTGTGAAGTGGCAGCGTCGGCTGATCGCCTCCATTGGTGATCCTGATGGGATCGTGTCATTTCCGAGGCCCCCCAAAGATGTTCGACTATACTGTCATTGATGAATGGGCGACCGGGAAGGGATGATTGTTGCCGCCCTCGACCAGTAAAATCCAAAGCCCCATGCTCCCCCGAATCTCCCCTGCGCCCTTCCGGCACCTGGCCTGCATCCTGGTCGCCTTGGTAGTTGCGGGGATGGAGCCGGCTCGGGCCGACAGCGTGGTGGTCTTCAACGAGATTCAGTACAATCCCTGGGATCCCGCTGCTCCGGAGTGGATCGAGTTGCACAACCAGATGGCGATCAATGTCGATCTCTCGGATTGGAGGATTCGCGCTGGGGTGGATTTCGATTTTCCGGTCGGCACCGTCATTCCGGCGGGAGGGTATTTGATGGTCTCCGGAGATCCGGCGGGCCTCGGGATCGGCGGAGCGCTCGGGCCGTGGTTGGGGAGCTTGTCCAACGGGGGGGAGCGCCTGCGCCTGCGTAACAACTCGGGGCGCTTGATGGATGAGGTCGAGTACGGTGATCGCGGACGGTGGCCCATTGGCGCCGATGGCTCGGGGGCAACTCTGGCGAAGTTTGATCAAGATACCGCGAGCGGCGAACCGTCGAGCTGGCGAGCCAGTGCGGAAGTGGGAGGGACGCCCGGAGTGCAGAACTTTGCCACCGAGATCACGGTCAGTCCGGGGATTGTGCTCGTCCCGATCGATGGGACCTGGCGCTATAACGAGAGTGGCGCGGACCTGGGAACGGGGTGGGCCGGCACTGCCCATCCGGTTGACGGCGCGACCTGGTTCTCGGGCGCCGGTCTGCTCGGAGTCGAGACCTCGCCTGCCTCGCTGCCCGAACCGATTGGGAGGCAACTTGCCAATCCCACAACCAACGCAATCGTCACCTATTACTTCGAGAGCGATTTTTCGTTGAGTGCCTCTCAGGTTGCCAACATCGAGAGCTTGAGTCTGCGCCACGTCATCGACGACGGAGCGGTCTTCTATCTGAATGGAGCGGAAGTGGGCCCGCGATTCAACATGGATGCGGGCGCAGTTTCCGCCTCGACTCTGGCAAGCACGAGGGTACGCAACGCCAAGTATGAGGGGCCGATTTTGATTCCGTCCGGAGCCCTGGTGCCGGGAACCAACCGCTTCTCGGTTGAAGTCCACCAGGAGGTCGCGAACAGCAACGACGTTATCTTTGGAGCGGAGTTGAGCATGACTCAAACACTGGGCCCGGTCGCGGGGGCCCCGTTGGTGATCAACGAGCTCACGGGCACCGGAGAGGAATCCTTTCGCCTGGAGATCGCCAATACCGGAGCGACTGAATTCATTGCAGGCGGATTCGTGCTGGCTTCGCGGGGGGCGATTGATGGGAGCTACACCATTCCGGCTCCGACCACGATTGGAGGTGGCGACTTTCTGGTAATTGAGGAGGCCGCGCTCGGATTTCGGCCGACCGACGGCGACCGGCTCTTTCTTCTCTCGCCCGGTCGAGAGGAGCTCACCCACGCCGCTCGCGCGGACGATCTTCCCCGGGCTTATTCGAAGGATCATGGGAGACTGCTGGTGCCGGCCGGGCCCAGCTTCGGGTCAGCAAACGCGTTCGCGATCAGTACGGATGTCGTGATCAATGAGATCATGTACCATTTTCGCGAGGACCCGGGCACGCAAGGGAACGAAGGCTCGGCCGACACGGTCGAACTCATCCCAATCGGCGCGAGCTGGCGCTACAACGACGGCGGAGCCGAACTGCCCGTCGGCTGGCAGGCCATAGCCCATCCGGTCGACGGCGTGGATTGGTTCGAAGGACCGGCCCTCCTCGGCTTCGACTCCGATGGGTTGCCCGAGCCCATCCGGACGCAGTTCAGCAATCCGAATGGCAGCTCGGTGGTGACCTATTACTTCGAAACGGAGTTCACGCTCACTGCCGGGCAGCTAGCAGGCCCCCTCAGCCTCGAATTGCAGCACGTGATCGACGATGGAGCAGTCTTCTATCTCAACGGGGTAGAGGTGGATCGATTCAATATGCCGGACGGCGCTATTGCGGCCTCCACTCATGCCGATCCCGCGGTGCGCAATGCGGTCTACGAAGGCCCCTTCAATCTGCCCACCGGGAATCTCGTGCCCGGGGTCAATCGCTTTTCGGTGGAACTGCATCAGCAGACCTTTCCCAGCACCGACATTGTGTTCGGGGCGTCGTTGACTGCCGTGCTCGAGACCACTCCGCCTGCAAATCCCGAGCCCATCGTGGAGCGAGACGAGGAGTGGGTGGAGCTCTTCAACAAGGGGCCCGACGAAGTTGACCTCACCGGCTGGTCACTGGACGGCGGGATCGACTTCGACTTTCCAATCGATACGAAGATTCCGGCCGGCGGCTACCTCGTGGTGGCGAAAGACGCGGCCGCTCTGGCGGCCAAGTACCCGGCGCTCGCTTCCAGGGTTGTCGGGGACTTTCGCAACCGGCTGAACAACGGCCGGGACTTGATCCGGCTCGAGGACGGAGTCGAGAATCCGGTCGACACGGTGCGTTATTGGGAGGGCGGGCGCTGGCCGGTGCTGGCGGACGGGCGGGGATCCAGCCTCGAGCTTCGAGACTCGGATGCCGACAACAGTAACCCCGGTGCGTGGGCGGCCAGCGACGAGAGCGCCAAGCAGGGCTGGCAAACGATCACTTACCGCGACACCGGCGGGCAGAGCTACGGCTTGACCAACTGGAACGAGTTTCACCTCGGGATGTTGCGGGCCGGTGAGGTGCTCATCGACGACGTCAGTGTGCTCCGCGATCCCGATGGCGCGCGTCAAGAGCTGATCCAGAACGGGTCCTTCTCGACCGGTTCGGACAAGTGGCGGATTCTCGGCAACCATCGTCACAGTGCGGTAATCTCCGAGCCTGGAAATGAGGGCAACCAGGTCCTCCATCTCAACGCGACGGGGCCGCACGACACGCGGCACAATCACCTCGAGAGCACCTTCATCGGCAACACTTCGATCAGCGCCGGCCAAACCTACGAGGTCTCCTTCCGGGCTCGCTGGTTGGCGGGCTCGAACCAACTTAATTCGCGCTGTTACTACCAGCGGCTGGCCCGGACCACGCAGCTCGATCGTCCCGAAGGTTGCGGGACGCCAGGCGCTGCCAACTCGCGGCTGGAGAACAACATCGGGCCGACCTTCGCGAATCTGCGGCACGACCCACCTGTGCCGGCCGCGAACGCGCCGGTCACGGTCAGCGCGGAAATCGCGGATCCCGACGGTCTGGGGGCATTCGTTCTGAAGGCCCGCTACAATGAAGGATCAGTGAGAAGCCATAGCTTCACCGTGGATGCGAAGGGGAGAGGGCAGGGGACCCTGGCCGGGGCGGCGGGCGGGACCGTCATCCAGTTCTGGGTGGAGGCGCTCGACACGCTGGGGGCAAGTTCGATGGCTCCCGCGGGCGGTCCCGACTCGCGGGCCTTGATCCAGGTCGAGGATGGGCAAGGGACGGGTCGGCCGCTACAGGAGCTCCGCGTCGTGATGCTCCCGTCGGAACGCAACTTCATGCTGCAGAGCTTGAACCTGCTGAGCAACGAACGCCTGGGCGTGACGTTGATTTACAACCGGCGGCAGATCACCTACGGCGCCGGGATCCGCTTGCGGGGAAGCGCAGCCGGTCGGGCGCGCGACGGCACGAATTACCAGGGATTCAATGTGGCGCTTCCAAACGACCAACTCTTCCGGGGCGTCCATTCCAGCATCAGCATCGACCGTTCTCATCGGAGCCCGGTAGTCCTTCGTCCGGACGAAATTTACGTGAAGCACATGTTCAACCATGCCGGGGTGCCGTGCATGTACGACGACCTCGTTCACGTGATCGGTCCAAGTTCGACCTACACGGGAACGGCCCTGCTCCTGATGGCAAGCTATGGGAGCGTTTTTACATCCTCGCAGTTTGATAATGGCGGCAATGGTAGCGTCTACAGCCCCGCAGCCACCTACGATCCTTCCACCAGTATCGGCGGGGTGGAAGGACCCAAACCGCCCGTGCCCTTCTCGGACATCCGGAGTGACTTCAGGGACATGGGGGATAGTGAGGAGGACTACCGCACCCTGTGCGAACTGCGCACCGGCCGCCGGCGTGACGATTTCGCGACGCTCATGGAGTTCTGCAAGACGATGTCCCTCCCGAGTGCACAGCTTGAAGAGGAGATCGATGCGGTTATGGATGTGGACGAGTGGATGCGCTACGCGGCGCTGACCATGCTGTGTGGCATCGGCGACACCTACGTGGGGGGCTGCCTGCCCTGCAATATCCGCGTCTATGCTCCGGAGAAAGGAAGCGGGAAAGTGGTGGTGCTTCCTTGGGACAACGACTTCGTCTTCAACCGGAGGACCACGCATACCCTCTTGCCCGATTCCAGCAATTTGCGCCGCGTGATCGACCTTCCCAAATATCGGCGCCTCTACTGGGGGCATGTGCAGGACCTCGTCAATCGAACCTTCAACGCGGCTTACATGGGCGACTGGATGGACCATTACGGGCAGGTGATCGGCGCCAACTTGAGCGGGCAGACGTCGTACCTCTCGGCGCGGGGAAACTTCGCGCTGAGCCAGTTGCCACCCCAGGTTCCGTTTAGCATTACGACCAATGGGGGTGCCGATTTTTCGGTGAGCGGGACGCTTGCCCGGCTCCAGGGGCAGGGATGGATCAATGTCCGGGAATTTCGCCTGGCGGGCGGTTCCGCTCCGCTCACGCTCGAGTGGCTCGACGCCGATACCTGGCGCGTCGAGGTGCCGGTCTTGCCGGGGGCGAATCCCATTGACCTGGAAATCTATGACTTCGGGGGAAACCTGATCCACTCAACGAGCCTGGTGATCACCAGCAGCGAGACCGAACCGCAGCCCGTCGATTTTCTGCGCATCACCGAACTGAACTACAATCCGGCCGGCAGCGAGGGCACAGAATTCGTCGAACTGAGAAACATTGGCGCCCTGCCACTCAAGATCGGCGGTGCGATGTTCACCGATGGAATTGCCTTCACAGTTCCACAGGGTGTGATTCTGGACCCCGGAGCCTTTGCCCTCGTGGTTCGCGACCAAGTGGCGTTCGAGGCGCTTTACGGTACAGGTCTGCCAATTCTTGGTGAGTACCAGCCGGACAATCTGAGTAATGACGGCGAGCGGCTGGAATTCCGCGACGCAGCCGGAAATGTCATTCACGACTTCACTTTTTCGGATGCCTGGTATTCTGCCACCGATGGTGGAGGATACTCGCTGGTAGTCCGCGATGAGGCTGCCGACGTTGCGGACTGGAACACTCCGGCGGGGTGGGGGATCAGCGGCGATCCGGCCGGGAACCCCAATGCCGAAAACACCATTTTCTCGGTACAGTTTGAAGGATGGCAGCGCGACCACTTCACCGCGGCGGAGCTCGCCATGCCGGCGATTTCCGGACCGCTTGGTGATGCGAATGGTGATGGCATTGCCAATCTTCTGCAGTACGCATTGGGTGTTAATCCGTGGATGCAAACACCATCCGCAGTTCAGCCTTTCGTTGAACTGGTTGGGGGACGTCTTCGCTTGCATGCTCGCCGTGCAAAGCATGCCGTCGATCTTCAGGTCGCGGCGGAATTTGGATCGACTCTTGTGGACTGGTCGGAGGGGTTAACCCCTCTTGGAGACCCCCTCGACAATGGCGACGGAACGGAAACTCTCGTCTTCGAAGACGAAACAGCAGGCACCGGCCCGCGGTTTGGGCGAGTTCGGGTAACATTGCAGCCGCCCTAAGATCGCCTCCGCTTCCTCTTTGTGTCAGTTCGCCGAGTACGGAGGTTTGAGCGCCTGCCATGATTCGGTGGAGCTGGGCTACTAAATAATACCAAGGAGCTCGGACTTGGGAGACAAGTGTTGAATCGGGCCCAAAGGCTCACGGTTGAGGGATTCGACATAGACTTAGAATCCGCGGCAATGGCTCAAGGGCCATTCTCTCCGTAGGCTCGGCCGGGGTCAGGAATACCTTCGCCCCCGAGCTTAGCATTCCACGTCCTCAATAGCGAATTCCAACAAGAATCTCCCTAACAGAATCGGCTGCCAGCCCGCATGGCAGCGTCTTATTGAGAACAATAAGTTCGCACAATCTCCAATAATGCGGAGTCGCTTGGGGGGAGGGCCAGCCCTCAGTCTGAAGACGGCTGATCGCTGTTCAGCGAGTTCTGGATCGCCTCCTGCGCCTGATTGTAGCGCAGGTTGATCAGGGTCATGGCGACCTCACCGACGTCCTGGTAGAGATTCCCCGCGAACTCGGAGAGACCAAGCGCCGGGTCGTAGTGCATGTCCTCGACGAAGGACTTGATACGCAGCTGCCGGCCTTCAAGGGTCTGACCTCGGGACTTCTTGGCCAGGAAGGTCTCCCATGAGTCGTGGAGTTTCTCGCCGTTACACTCCTTGCAGGCCGGGATGACATTTCCCCACGCATTGAGGCCAAGGTGCTCCTTGTTCATGGGAATCAGATGATCTTGCGATCAGACCCCGAGGCCGGAGGTCGAGGTTTATGAATGCCCTGTCGAGGCAGCGCCGAGTTCCACTTGGGGCCTGCACCCGAGCTTGGCCTTGGCCGTTGCGATCGCATCCATTGCATCATCGATAGTCACCTTGCTTCGCTGTTCCGGGGCCGGACGTTCGTCATGAATGGCCCGTTCCTTGTCCACGGTGATCCCGTAGCACAGCGCGAGCTCCCTCACACTCGTCCTCGACATCGTGCCCTCGCTAGCGAGAACATCATTGAGCTTCGCTTCCAGAGCGGACGCTGCCTTCAACTGCAATCTCGTTGCAGACTCCGC
>PVBE011481226.1_pt1 | contig 29956 bp, 25 predicted proteins | sample 1631181 | NCBI WGS metagenome assembly PVBE01 (sample SAMN08397723, study PRJNA350692) | Marine metagenome, whole genome shotgun sequencing project. | isolation source: water | place: Pacific Ocean | collected 2012-04
CTTACAAAGCGAAGGTTTAGTATATAAACTTACCCCAATTGATCATGGTGGTCATGCTGGAAGTAATGTTCAAAAAACCTATCAGCTATTAACTGATGGTTATGAATTAAACAAACCCAATGGTTCTGAAAAAATAAACTTCCTTTGGGGGAACATGAACGAACGAGGAGTTTTGGTTGATAATTATTCGTTAAATCAAGTATGGTCGCAACGGTATCTTGCTTATGCGACTGTAGCTGAATTACTACAGAGTGGCGAAAAGGAAAAAGCCGTTAATCTGTTAGATCATACCTTTATTAATATGCCCATAAAAGATAATCAGGTTCCAATTATTTTTGACAGTAGAAGGAGAAGGATTACTCAGGATCTCTGTGGTTTATATTACAAAGCAGGTGAAAAAGAAAAAGGGGATAAAGTTGGTAAAATCCTTGCAGGAAGGCTTGTTTCTGAGCTTGCCTTTTATTTAAATCAAAATGATGATTTCTTTGCTCAGTTTTTTAACGAATGGACGCTTACTTTGCAATTGATCAATGATCTTCGAATAGAATCAATATCTGGAAGCACACAAATGAACCTAGTGGATATAAGTGATAAGTACAGTAGTAAAATAAGTCTTATTGAAGAAAAAGAAAAAGAATCTGATAGTACCTATATGTCCTTTATGAACAATGCTGCTGCCTTAGGTAAGAAAGACTCTGTTAGCTTTTATAGAGCTGAGCTTCAGAAAGTAAAAAATGATTTTGCCTTAAAGAAACAAAAAATATATCAGGATTACGGTGTAGAAAAAGACTCCATTGAACTTGAAATGAATCCAAGTCTTGAAAATTTAGGTGTTTTTGAAAATACTGGGCTTAATGATCTCTTACAAAAGTCTAAAGATAAATATATTCCAAAGTATCAGAAGTGGAAATCATTAGATGATTTAAAATTACAAGCTGAGGCCTCTTCAAGACAACTAACAAATGAACAATATGTAGAATGGCTTGAATTAAGGAAGTTTTTAAGTTCTATTCCTGAAGTTTATAAAAATGCCTGGCATAACCAATAAGACTGATTTTGTTTATTGCTAAAGCTCCTGTTTTATTGCGCTACTTATACCCATCGTGTATTTGGAAAATACCCAATGAAAACAATACAGTGTTCCTTACTTTTGATGATGGTCCAACAGATAAAATAACTGAACGTGTGCTTTCAATATTAAAAGAAGAGTCCATAAAGGCTACCTTTTTCTGTGTAGGAAAACAAATTGAAAAAAACCCTCTACTTTTTCAAAAGATTCTTGATGAAGGTCATGCCATAGGCAACCACTCCCATGATCATGTTAATGGATGGAAAACCAATAAAAAAGAGTATCTGAGTAATATACAGAAATGCCAGGAGCTGATTAATTCACAGCTATTCAGGCCACCTTATGGTAAAATAAAACCATCACAACTAAAGGTTCTTAATAAAAAATATAAAATTATAATGTGGGATGTTGCAGGAGGTGACTTCTTGCCTAATATTTCTCCAGAAAATATAATTAAAAACGTTGTCAACAATACTGAATCAGGCTCAATTATCGTACTTCATGACAACAATAAATTTGGAGAAAAAATGCTAACTACACTTCCTGAAATAATTAAAAAATTAAAAGAAAAAGAATTTTTATTTTCTCCTATTACTAATGCCCGTGTTCCTTTTTAGGGCCTTCAATAGTGAATCTTAATCCACCGTAGAACATGCGTCCAAAAATAGGTGCCCATATCAATGAACTGTCAAAATTATCTCCAAATGGATCTTCTGAAGATAGAATAGGGTTGGTCTGCCTATAATTCAATAGGTTTTCGCCACCTAAATACATCTCCAGTCTCTCTCCAAAAACTCTTGTTACCTGCGCATTCATTAGCATATAATCTTCACTCCTACCAGAAAGCATATATTCTATCGAATTATCTCTAGTGCTTGGAATTCTCTGACTACCAATCCATTGGGCAGTAAGGTCAAATTTCCACTGTTTTTTCTCTTTTTCTTTTGTTTCATAAGCAAGGTTAACAAAACCTCTATGTCTTGATAATAAAGGCTTTTCACTTAATCCTGACCTATAGGTTTTATAAACATCTAAAAATCTATAAGCCAAACGAATATTAAATCTATTAAATAATTCATAATTCAGCTCGGTTTGGATTGAATTAGATATTGACTCTCCATCTAAATTATAGAACCATACTTCACTTGCCGACTCATCAAGATCAACTACAAGTTGATTAATAAACCTAGTATGATATAGGTCTAAGTGAATTGACCCTTCTCTATAAAAAAGTTCAAACTCTTTTAAAAAAGCCGCTCCGAAATTCCAAGATATTTCTTGATCTAATCCATACCCTTGTGACCTTGGGATATCGGGATGGTATAAAATCCAATTTCTGGAAGAAGCTAAATATCCCACATTCTCCATTATTAAAAAAGGAGTTCTCCTTCCACTTCCAGCCATTAGCTTGATCACAGATTCATTAGTTATGTTATATCTTAAATGCATTCTTGGAGTAACAAACGCTCCATAAATACTGCTGTAATCTCCCCGTAACCCTAAAATTAAACCAAGCTTTTCAGTTGCCCTTGTATATTCTCCATAAACTCCTGGAACCCACTCTTCCCATTGATAAATTCCATTCATAGAAAAATTAGCTTCATTACTATATAGTGTTTCATCAACATTATCGTACTGGAGACTTAACCCTGCTTTATAATAATTCTCTTGTTGATGTTCGCCAATTTCCTGTTGAAAAATCAAATTGGCATATCCACTGGTTTGATTTCCTGTATAATTTCTAATCCCAAACTTTGCTGTCTGGTCGTTATAAGAGCCGCTAAGCTGAATAGCTAGGCTTTTAAAATCTTCATTGGGAAAAAGGTATCCTATTTTTGCAAACCCACTAATCTTATCTGTATTCAATTCTACTCTATATTCTCCTTCACTAAGTGATGGGGTTAAGCTATCATTAAGGTTTAAATTTCCAGCAATACTATTAGAGTGTACATAATTAGCCCCTAATTCCATGTGTAAATGATTAGAACGAAAATTCCATTGATTTCTTACTATATAATTCTCAGACAATGGATTGTCTAAAAACCCATCTTGGTTCCTGTCATTTTCTATAGATAGCTTTTTTCCATGCACTAATAATGTGGTTTCCCATTTTTTACCTACAGCGGTATTGTAATAGGCGTTTCCTTCAATTCTACCTGCTTGATTTCCATATATATTCAGGTGAAATTTTTCGGAGTTTCCTGGTTGTTTTATATCAAGATTTATCTGACCAACCATACTTTCATAACCATTTAAAACAGATCCTGCTCCTTTAGAAACAGAAATTCCATTGATCCACGCTCCAGGAATCTGGTCTAATCCATAGATTACAGATAAACCTCTGACTGTAGGAATATTTCCAGATAATATTTGAACATATTTTCCTGATAATCCTAACATTTGTATTTGCTTGGTGCCCGTAACAGCATCAGTAAAACTTGCGTCAATAGAAGGGTTAGTTTCAAAGCTTTCTGCTAAATTACAACAAGCAGCTTTTCTTAGTTCTCCTTGAGTTATAATAACCGCATCTCTAGGGTCTATCTTAGAAAATGAATATTCTCCCTTATTGTATTCTACCACAAAATCATCAAGTATCTGGCCTTCTCCCATTACTACATTGATCTCTTCATTATAAATTATGTCTAAAGTGTCTGGTTGATACCCCACAAAACTAAAAACTAACTTATTATTACTACGATCATATTGCAGCTCAAAAGAGCCATTAATGTTTGTGATTGTGCCAGTTGTTGTTCCTGAATAATAAACATGTACACCTGGCATAGGAGATAAAGAGTCGTTAATAACCTCGAAAACATGACCTGTTATATATTCTTCGTTATCAAGATCGTTCTGCCCATAAACTACAGAAAAAGATAATAGAAAATAGAAAAAACAGAATTTTAGTCTCATGTGGAGTTAGTCCCTTTTATAATGACAGCAATGATGTAATTTATTATAAGCCTCATCAGTGGCTTTAATCTTTTTTGTGTCATGACCTCCATTAGCTAGAAGTTGATGAATTTGATCTTCAGATATTTGATCTTTCCTATATACAACTCGACACATTTTTGTTTCTATATCCCAATCTGCTATTTTTATTCCTTTAACATCAAGCATGTTTTCTATCCTAGTTTCACACATGTCACATTTACCATTTACATAAAATGTTTGGTCAATGACGTTTTTAGATTGTGCAGAAAGAGAATTACAGCATAGTAGGACTGTGAATATTATTATTATTGTTTTCATTATTATGATTTTAAGTTTATTGCAACAAAAAGTAAACCAAATTTTATAATTAACCTTTTTTTATCAAATTTACTTGAATTCCTTTTTATATATAACATAATATAAGATTATTATTAGATTCCTATTTCACAAATTGTTTAAAACAATGTTGTTCTTGTTTAAAAAAAAAGGATAAACGCCTTATAATTCTTCTTTTTTTTGTGGTAAAATTCTTCTACATGAAAGTACTTATACTAGGATCGGGAGGTAGAGAGCATGCACTTGCTTGGAAACTAGCTCAAAGTTCTCAATTAAATAAACTATATATAGCCCCAGGAAATGCTGGAACTAAGGACTTAGGTGAAAATATTGCCCTTGATCTGAATGACTTTGGTGCTATTGGAAAATTTTCTTTAAAAAATGAGATTGATATTATTGTAGTTGGGCCTGAAGATCCCCTTGTAAATGGTATACATAATTATTTTTCTGAAAGATCTAAATATGCCTCTATAACATTAATTGGCCCAAAAAAAGAAGGTGCAATATTAGAAGGAAGTAAAGATTTCTCTAAGAAATTTATGACTAAATATAACATTCCTACTGCCAAGTATAAATCGTTCGATGCAAGCACTATTTCTAATGGTTTGGATTACCTAGATACATTAAATCCACCATATGTTTTGAAAGCAGATGGTTTAGCTGCAGGTAAAGGTGTGCTGATCCTTGATGATATTAAAAAAGCTAAAAGAGAACTTAAATCAATATTAAACAAAAATGTATTTGGTGCTGCAGGAAAAAAAGTAGTGATCGAAGAGTTCTTAACAGGAGTAGAGTTAAGTGTTTTTGTTATTACAGATGGCAAAAACTATAAAATTCTTCCTGAAGCAAAAGATTATAAACGCATTGGTGAGAATGACACCGGTCTTAATACTGGAGGAATGGGTGCTGTATCGCCAGTTCCATTTGCCAATAGAGAGTTTATGGATAAAGTAGAAAACCAGGTAATCATACCCACTGTAAAGGGGTTAATCAATGAAAACATTGAATACTCAGGCTTTATTTTCTTTGGTTTGATCGCTGTAAAAGGAGATCCTTATGTAATTGAATACAATTGTCGTTTAGGAGATCCTGAAACTGAAGTGATCCTTCCAAGGCTAAAGTCAGATCTCTTGGATCTTTTTGATGGCATCGCTTCAGATACTCTTTCTGAAAGAGATGTTGTTATTGATCCTAGGTCAGCCTCTACAATAATGCTAGTTTCTGGTGGATATCCTGAAAAATATGAAAAGGGGAAAGCTGTTTCAATTGGAGATATTCATCAAAAAAGTATCGTTTTTCATGCAGGCACAACATTAAATAAAGAGTCTACTGTAACTAATGGAGGAAGAGTGATGTCTGTTACTTCTTATGGAAAGGACATAGAATCTTCATTAAAGATTAGCTATGAATCAATTGAAAACATCTCTTTTGATAAAATGTATTTTAGAAAAGATATTGGGCAGGACCTAGTTAAAAAAACATAAGGTCTGCTTAATTATTTTATCTGCTCAGGGTTGTTTTCGGCCACTTTGTTCATTTTATGTTGTACCAACATCCAATAAGCTGCCCCGCCTAAAATTAGAAAGAAAAAAAACATATTAGGATAATTTCCTAATGGTTCAAAAATATTCTCGAAAGACCAAACCAATAAATCTCTTAAAGGATATGCTAACCAATCCATAGTTTTAAATTTTATAAGTTCAAAATTAGAAAATAATCTATACTAAATAAAAAGATTTGGAAATATCTTTGTGTTACATAAATAATAAATGATCTATCGCCTTTTTAATAACAACAAACCTATAGTTCAAATAATTCTTTCACTTTTGGGTGTATTATTATGGATGCCATCAATTTATAATAATAAAGGGGTTCAGTTTATACAAACTTATGGCTTATTTGAATTTCTTGATAAAGTCCCTATAATGACTGGACAATTTATCTCTATAGTCATTATTATATCAACAGCTATTATTCTTTCTTACACCATCAATAAATCAGAATTATTTTCGAAAAACCAATACCTACCCGCCTTATTATATATTATGATTGTGAGTTCGGATAATAATTTTCATGTCTTAAACCCAATTATCGTAGGTAACCTCATGCTTTCATTGGCTGTTTTAGCGCTCTTTAACGTTTATCGACAAGTGCCTTGTAAAAACTTGATCTTTAAAAGCTCATGTTTGGTCCTACTAGCAACTATTTTCTATTTTCCTTTTATTGTCTTCTTTCTATTACCATGGCTGGTTTTGTCTATAATTAGACCTTTTGAACCTAAAGAGTGGCTTATGCCTATTGTTGGACTTGCAGTCATCGTATTCTACTTAATATTGATCCATACAATAAGCCCTTCTTTTTTTGATTTCAAATTTAGTTTTAAAGAAATGGAGGGCAATAGGGTTGAATTATCCTTAATGCTAAAACTTATTTACGGGTTATTGATTATTGGGTGTTTCTCATCATTGTTAATTCTTTTGAAGTTAAATGCTAAATCAACGAATCGTTTTCGTAAGCTATCTCTAATTTTATTAGCTGTCTTTTTACTTTTTATAGCGCTTGCTATTTACAGCAACTACTATCTAAATTTAACTTCACTTGTTTTACTAGCTGGAATTCCTATCTCATTGCTATTGCCTTTAACTCTAGTACATTCAAAGAAAAAATGGCTTTCAGAATTATTTTTATCTGCCGTTTTTATTTTAATCTTATTTGATCTCTATTTTATTTAAAAACAATCCGGTTGAAATAATATTTTTCTTTTGAATAAATTATCTTTGTACCGACTCAAAAACTAAAAAATGAAATTTGGTGTAATAACATTTCCCGGATCAAACTGTGATCAGGACATGGTTTATGTTCTTAAAACAATCCTTGGACAAGCGGTAGAAGAGCTATGGCATAAAGATACTTCATTAAAAAACTGTGATGCTATTGTTTTGCCTGGTGGGTTTTCCTATGGTGATTACCTTCGATCTGGAGCAATTGCTAGATTTTCTCCTATTATGAATGAAGTGATTCAACATGCAAATAATGGTGGAATTGTTATAGGCATATGTAATGGCTTTCAGATTTTATGTGAATCTGAGCTATTACCTGGAGCACTTTTGCACAATAACAATCAGAAGTTTATCTGTAAAAACACATGGCTTAAACCTCAGTCAACAACTGCTTCTATTACAAAAAACCTAAATCCTAATGGTGTTTATAAAATTCCTATTGCCCATGCTGAAGGAAGATATCATGCAGACGACAAAACACTTAAGGAATTAAATAAAAACGACCAAGTGCTATTTAGATATTGTGATCAAGCTGGTAATATTAACAGTGAATCCAACCCTAATGGTTCTTGTGAGAATATTGCTGGAATAACCAATAAAGAAAAAAATGTTTTTGGTATGATGCCTCACCCTGAACGTGCAGCTGATGAAAGCTTAAAAAACACTGACGGTAGAGCGTTATTTGAATCCTTGTTAAATTTAGTTACAAGTTAAAAAACTCCTTTTTTAACTTTATAAGCACCTTATTTACAATTAATTACATTACTTAATTAACTATAGACCGTTACTTTTAAAATAGTATCTCTATTGTACGTTAATTGGGTAGACCTATCTTTGATTGTATAAAATACTTTTTATGAAAAATTCAATTTTACTTTTTCTATTCATCCCTTTTTTGATGGTTTCTCAACAAGTTGTTAAAGGAAAAGTAGTTGACCTTGAATCTCAATTCCCATTACCTGGAGTTAACATACAGTTCGTTGAAAATGAATTAAATTTAGGAGCTGCAACTGATATAAATGGGCACTTCAAGCTTGAAAATGTCCCCCTAGGAAGGCATCAAGTAAGGTTTACATTTATTGGTTATAAACCTCTAATTCAAACAATTGTTGTCAATGCTGGCAGGGAGGTTATTTTAAATGTAGAAATAGAAGAGTCTACAGAATTACTCGAGGAGTTTGTAATCTCTTCAAATGAAAACAGAGAAGTCAATAATGAAATGGCTATAATAAGCGCTCAACAATTTTCTGTAGAAGAAACTGAAAGATATGCTGGAAGTAGAGGTGACCCAGCTAGAATGGCTTCTAATTTTGCAGGGGTACAAGGAGCTGATGATAGTAGGAATGATATTGTTGTTCGTGGAAACTCTCCTTTGGGAGTAATTTATAGAGTAGAAGGCATTACCATTCCAAGTCCCAACCATTTTTCTATAGCTGGTTCAAGTGGAGGGCCAGTTAGTATTTTAAATAATAAATTTTTAAGTAATAGCGATTTTTTCTCTGGAGCATTTCCGGCTGAATACGGTAATAGTACTGCAGGAGTTTTTGATCTTAAATTAAGAAATGGTAATAACGAAAAATTAGAATTTACAGGACAATTTGGGTTTTTAGGAACTGAATTATTACTTGAAGGACCTCTTTCTAAAAACAGTTCAGCCTCTTTTTTAGGTATGTATCGTTATTCTACAGTTAGTTTATTCAGCTTGTTGGGAATAAATATTGGTACCTCTGCAGTACCAAAATATCAGGATTTTGCCTTTAAATTTAATTTTCCTTTTAAAAAAGGCGGTAATTTATCTCTTTGGGCAATGGGCGGAAAAAGTGATATTGAAATACTAATAAGTAATCAAAAAGACACCTCTGAAATTGATTTTTATGGGGAAAACACAAAGGATCAATATTTTGGCACTCAAATGTATGTTGGTGGGGTTACCTATACAAAACCATTAAACGAAAACACCTTTATTAAATCTACCACCTCAATAAGCTTAGACCAGCAAAACTCCATGCACGATACAATATCCAGAACAATAGATAGTGTTGGGAATTTTAACGTTTTTAGCATTGATGAATACATGGCCTATCAGTTCAAAACAGTTCGATCTTCAAATGCTACTTCTTTAAACAAAAAAATAAACAAACACAACACTTTAAAAATAGGCTGGGTGGTTGATTATTGCAGTTTTGACTTTTTAGATAGCGTTACTACCAACTCATCACTTCAAACCTACAGAAATAGATTTAACTCAACTGGAGACTACATAATGGCGCAGCCATACATAAGCTGGAAACATAAGTTTACTGATGACCTTGTGCTTACTGCAGGATTAAGCAGCTTGTACATGTCTCTTGGTGATGCATTCTCTCCAATTGAACCAAGGCTAGGGCTAAAATGGAATGTTAATGAAAAAAGTGCGTTGTCATTTGGTGTGGGAAGGCACTCTCAAACGCAGCCTTTATATGCTAGATATTATCTACTTCCAGGTAATGATATGCCTCATAATGAAAACATTGGTCTTAGCTATAGCAATCATCTAGTTTTAGGGTTTTCTCATAAGATTAATAAGAATTTTGGACTAAAGGCTGAAACATATTATCAGAGTTTAAATGGACTAGCTGTTGAAATAATACCTTCCTCCTTTTCATTAACCAATGCAGGAAGTGGTTTTTCTAGAGTTTTCCCTAATGAATTACAAAATACTGGAACAGGATATAACTATGGGCTCGAATTAACCATTCAAAGGTATTTTAACAAATCATGGCATGCCTTGCTATCTGGAAGCATTTACAATTCTCAATACACTCCTAGTGATGAAATTGAACGAAGCACTAACTATAATGGTAATTATGCTGTAAACCTTTTAGCTGGTAAGGAGTTTGAAATGGGGAAAAACACTTTAGGCGTGGGAATAAAAGTAACTGCTGCTGGTGGTAAACGTTATGGGACTGTTAACGATAGTCTTTCTGTTATTCAAGGAGAGGTAGTTTTCTTTGACGAAGGATATAATGAAAAACAATTTAAAGACTACTTTAGGTCAGATATTAAATTAACTTATAAGATAAATAAAGCCAAAGTGATGCATGAAATTGGTATTGACTTAGTAAATATTTTAGGTACTCAAAACATTCTTAGCTTATCTTATGCTCCTACTGGTGATCCAAATATAAACCCTATTAGAGAAAACTATCAATTAGGGTTTTTACCCATTTTCTATTATCGAATTGAGTTTTAAACGGTTTTTATTCCATGTAGTTTGCATAACCAGCTTAAATGTCCTGCATGTATTCCCTCGTGCCTTATGCTGTGCATAAAAAGATTCTTTAGGTCGTTATTCCTAATAAAAGGAATTTCTTTTCTAGGTGCTGAATTTAAGATCTCATCATTAAGTGAAGTAACATATATAATAGATTTTTCATGCACTAGTTTAAACATACTCCATATTTCATCATAAGGTGGATAATCCTCTTTTTTAGGAGGTGTAGAACCCAAAGCAAATAACTTACCCCATTCAATTTTTTCAGGATTTCCTTTTCCAAGATAAAGTACTAGCCAGTTTTGTGAAACAGCCAGGTGTCCAACTTCCCAAATTATTGGGTTAAGCTTTTTGTCATTACAAATAAATGATTTATACACGTCTACCTCTTTCAGATTTGAAAGGTAATATCTTGTTAATTCTCTAGTGTTATCTATTTGCTCTGCTATAATTGAAGTCCTTAGATTATTCATTTATTCATTTTTATTAGCATACTCAACAACAAGTTTTGCTGTAGCTTCCAAGTTTTTAGCGACCTCTCTAGAAACAAACTTTTCAATGTTTGAAATTAATGACCTTATTAAAAAAGAAGGAATTCCAGGTATTTTATCTGGGTAAATGGTTAGTTCTAATTTTATAGTCAAGAGAGTGCCTGCTTTATCTTTCTCAAAAACATTTTGGCCCTTACAATAATATATCCCGCTCCCGTCCGATGGTTCCTCTTCAAAAAAACAAATCATCTTTGTTTGATCCCAAATTGCAACATCTTTATAGGTAAGTAAGGTTTTAGGGATAATGCTTTTAATCGTGCTGGGAATATTTCCTGAAATATTCCATCGGTTTTCTAGCTGTACAATATTGTCTTTTTCTATTCTATTTAAAATTTCTACACTTTCAACTGCTGGCATTGTTTTACCAATATTTACTAATTCGTCTCTATATGTTTTCCAGACTTTGGCCCTAGGTGCGGCTAAATTTATTTTCTTTTCTACCTGATATGCCATAATTAGCTAATAAATATATCCTCTTTTGGAGAATAAACCCTTGTTATTATTATAAATTCTCTTTGAAATGTTCCTTTTTAATATTTAGCTTTGAAATGAATAATCTTTTTTATGAAAATACTTGTAACTGGAGGAGCTGGGTTTATTGGCTCTCATACTGTAGTTGATTTAATTACTAAAGGATATGAACCTATCATTGTAGATGATCTTAGAAATTCAGAATCCTTTATCTTGAAAAACATAGCTAAACTAGGTGGCAAAAAGGTTGTTCACTATCCTTATGATTGTAGTAACACAGCTTTAATGAGAGAGGTTTTTAAAAAAGAAAAACCTGAAGGAATTATTCATTTTGCAGCTGATAAAGCTGTTAATGAATCCATTAAAAATCCTATAAAATACTACGATAATAACATAGGGTCTTTAGTGAGTCTTCTTAAGTTAATTGATGAATTTCCTGTTTCAACTTTTGTTTTTTCATCTTCTTGTACTGTTTATGGGGATCCTGATACAATTCCTGTAACTGAACTTTCTCCCCTAAAGCCTCCTGTTAACCCATATGGGTATACCAAGCAAATTGGAGAGAATTGTTTAAAAGATTTTCATTTAAACTGTCCTGAAACTTCTATTATTTTATTACGTTACTTTAATCCTATTGGCGCTCACCCCTCTGGGTTACTAGGAGAATTACCTATAGGTGTACCAAGCAATCTAATACCTTATGTTACACAAACTGCTGCTGGAGTAAGAGAACAGCTCACCATAAATGGAAATGATTATAATACTCAAGATGGCACATGTGTAAGAGATTATATTCATGTTATGGATCTTGCAGATGCACATGTGCTTTCTTTAGATTATGCAAAAAGAGAGAAACAATTAAGGATTTTTAATGTAGGTACTGGAAAGGGTCACTCCGTACTTGAGGTGGTTAATTCTTTTGAAGCCATAAATAACATTAAACTTAATTATACTTTTGGTCCTAGAAGAGAGGGAGATGCTCCAGTAGTTTATGCTAATAATGATCTAATAACAAAAACCCTAAACTGGAAAACAAAATATACATTAAACGATTCTTTACAACACGCATGGAAATGGCAACAAACGCTTTAATTATATTTGTTCTATGAAAACTTTTGTTTTTTCTTTATTTATTGCCCTTAGTTTAAATTTTCATGGACAAGGTCTTTTTGAATACTTTAAATTAACTGCTGATGGGGATGGGGTAGAAAAATTTGACCGAATAATTGTAGATTTCACTTGGAGTCATTGGACAGAGACTCCTGTTGGTATAACCCAAGGGCTTTTTTCTTTAGGCATAAGCTCTTATTGGTTTAAAGACATTCCTATAGGTAAAAAAAGCAATTTTGCTATTGCTTTTGGTTTAGGGTTTGATTCACAGAATTTTCATCATGACGGTCAGTTTGTTTTTGAACAAGATGTAAATGGTGAAATTTATACTGATCTAATCCCGCTTCCTAATGACTATACTTATTATAAAAATAAGATTGCTTTAAATTATGTTGATGTCCCATTTGAATTACGCTTTAGAACCATGAATAAAACCATAGAGGAGCGAAGAAAGTTTAATTTAAGGCTTTACCTTGGGTTTAAAGCTGGTGTTCTTGTAAATGACCACCTTAAAATAAAAGATACAGAAAGTAAAATAAAGATATTTAATATTCCTAATATTCCACCATTCAGATATGGGCCTACTGTTCGTATAGGTTTTAACAAAATTGCATTTACCGCTTTTTATTCTCTAACCAATGTTTTTGAAAAAGGTATGGGTGTTGATCTAACTCCTTATTCTATTGGGGTTTCTTGGATGCGTTTTTAATTAAATAGCTATTCTGTAAAACACAATAATATACTCTACCCCAAAGCCTAATAATAATCCGCATAATACCTCATATGTATTATGTGCTTTTAAATAAAGCCTAGATGATCCCACAAACCCCATGACTATTAATAACAATGTATTCCATAAAATCAGCTTATCGATATTATAGACAGGACTCATAGTTAAGGACAATGCTAAAAAACCTCCCGCCATTGCGCTTATAGAAATACTATGTAAACTTATCTTCCATTTAAGAGAAACAAAAAAGGCTATAGTTATTAAGACCAGTCCACCAAAAAGAAAAGACATAAGGTTGCTAAATGGGTTAGGTAAATTAATATAGCTTTCATTCCATGTTCTATACATAAAATAAACCATTATGTAATAAATTAAAACAATCAATAAGACAGGAATCCTCTCTTTTCTTTCGGTTAAATTAAAATTAGAAATGACTTTTGTTTTGTACATTATAAACATGCTTATTAAAGGAAAGATCATTCCTATTATCAAGATCAAAGAATAAATAATATATAAAAACTTATTATCCTTGATTAAAATCGTATTCTGATAATTATCAATACAGAAATATAGATATACTGAGTAAAATGAGATGAATATTGGGTGAAAAGCAATAGAAAAAAAAAGTGACAGCCCTCTCATTATATAAGCTCTTTTCTTAGTCTTGCAACTGGAATATTAAGCTGCTCCCTATATTTTGCAATTGTCCTTCTTGCTATATTGTAACCCTTTTCTTTTAATAAAGTCGTTAACTTATCATCAGTTAATGGCTTCCTTTTATCTTCTTGGTCAATTGCATCCTGTAAAATTCTTTTTACTTCTCTTGTTGAGACTTCTTCTCCAGATTCAGTAGAGAGAGATTCGCTGAAAAAATATTTTAACAAAAATGTTCCGTAAGGTGTAGAAACATGTTTGCTGTTCGCTACCCTAGAAATAGTAGATATATCCATATTTACTATTTCAGCAATATCCTTTAGAATCATCGGTTTTAGCTTAGTTTCATCACCTGAATAAAAAAAGTCTTTTTGATAATTCATTATAGCATCCATAGTAATTAATAATGTATGCTGCCTTTGTTTAATGGCATCAATGAACCACTTAGCTGAATCAATTTTTTGTTTAACAAAAAGTATAGCTTCTTTATCTCTTTCTGTTCGCTTGCTCTGCTCATACCCTTTAAGCATTTCAGCATATTGCTTGCTTACTTTTAATTGTGGGGCATTTCTATTATTTAGCTCTAAATTAATTTTGCCCTCTTGCTCTGTAATTATAAAATCTGGAATGATTTGATGAAAAGATTTATTGGTCTCAATCAATGAGTTTCCAGGTTTAGGATTTAATTTTACAATCTCATCGATTGCATCCTTAACATCCTTTTCTTCAATATCAAGCCTAGTGGTTATCTTTTTATAATGTTTTTTTGTAAACTCATCAAAGAATCTTTCCAAAATAACTTCTGCTGTTTTTATTGGAATATTTTTTTGTTTTTTTCTTAGCTGTATTAATAGGCATTCTTTCAGGTCTCGTGCGCCAACTCCAGCTGGCTCAAGAGCTTGAATAATGGTTAATACTTCTTCTATTTCTTGTTCGTTAGTGATGATGTTCTGACTAAAAGCAAGGTCATCAACAATGTTAAAAATCTCTCTTCTTAAATATCCTGAATCATCAAGGTTTCCTATAATGTGGTTAGCTATGGCTTGTTGTTTTTCGCCCTTGATCCTTAATGAAACCTGATTATGAAGAACTTCTTGAAAAGTTTTACCTCCAGCTAATGGTATGGCTTTTTCATCTTCATCAGCAGAATAGTTCCTTGTTTGAAGCCTATAGTCAGGAATATCATCATCTATATAATTATTAATATCAAAATCATCCCTCTTGTCTTCTTCATTATTATCTCTGTTTTCTTCAGAAATATCGTCATCTATTTCTTTATCTTGCTCTCCTTCATCTAAAGCTGGATTCTCTTCTATTTCTTGTTTTATTCTCTGTTCTAATTCAATTGTTGGAACCTGCAACAATTTCATAAGCTGTATTTGCTGAGGCGATAACTTTTGTAATAATTTTTGTTGTAATGATTGCTTAAGGGCCATTATCCTGTTATTTTAACTATAAATCTATTAAAATTCCGCATTATTAGGGGTCCTTGGGAAGGGAATAACATCTCTTATGTTGCCCATTCCAGTAACAAACATCATTAGCCTTTCAAACCCCAAACCAAATCCAGCATGAGGGGCGGTTCCAAATTTCCTTGTTTCAAGATACCACCAAACATGACTTTCTGGTATATTAAATTCCTTACACTTTTTTAATAAAACATCATATCTTTCTTCTCTTTGAGACCCACCAACAATTTCGCCAATACCTGGAAAAAGAACATCCATTGCTGCAACAGTTTTGTTATCGTCATTCTCTCGCATGTAAAATGCTTTAATGTTCTTCGGGTAATTATAGATAACAACTGGTTTTTTAAAATGCTTTTCTACTAAATATTTTTCATGTTCACTTTGAAGGTCTATTCCCCATTCAATAGGAAATTTAAATTTCTTTTTCTTGTTTGGTTTTGAGTTTATAAGAATCGAAATCGCTTCTGAGTATTCTATTTTCACAAACTCATTGTTTGCCACAAACTCGAGCCTCTCAATTAAATTAAGCTCAGACCTTTGATTGGCTGGTTTTTGCTGTTCCTCTTTCGTTTCTTTCTGAGCCAAAAACTTTAAATCCTCTGGGCACTTTTCAAGGGCGTACTTTACAAGGTATTTTAAAAAATCCTCACATAGGTTTATGTCGTCATTTATGTCTGCAAAAGCAATTTCAGGCTCAATCATCCAGAATTCAGCTAAATGTCTTGATGTATTAGAGTTTTCAGCCCGAAAAGTAGGGCCAAAAGTATAAACCTGACCAAGGGCAAGGGCCCCTAACTCAGCTTCAAGCTGACCTGATACTGTTAAATTGGTCTCTTTGCCAAAAAAGTCATTAGTATGATCAATTTCTCCCTGATCGCTCAATAATTCCTTGCTAGGTTGTAGTGTGGTTACTTTAAACATCTCCCCCGCTCCTTCAGCATCAGAACCAGTTATTATAGGAGTATGCAAATAATAAAACCCTTTATCATTAAAATATTTATGAATGGCAAAAGCCATATTGTGCCTAATTCTAAAAATTGCACCAAATAAATTAGTTCTAAACCTCAAATGAGCCTGCTCTCTTAAAATTTCTAAAGAATGTTTTTTTGGTTGAAGAATGGTTTTTTGAATTTCATTAGGATCCGCCTTCCCAATTATATCTATTTCTTCAGCAATTAATTCTACATCTTGTCCTGCACCTTGAGACTCAATAATTTTTCCTTTAACTCCAATAGCAGCGCCAATAGTAATATCCTTAATTAAATTTTGTGGGAAATTTTCGTAATCAACAACTATTTGAAGATTCATAAGACATGAACCATCATTCAAAGAAATAAAACGATTTGCTCTATAAGATCTCACCCATCCCTTTACAAGAATTTGAGTATTGGGGTTTTGACCCAAGGCTTCTATAATTTTTACTCTCTCCATTATTCTTTTTACTTAAAATATTAAACAGGAAACGTTTTTAACTATATTTGTTTCCGTTGTTTTTTAAATGTCACCCTTAATTAAGATGCCAAAATTAAAAGAAATCATTCATCAAGTTAGTCTTTTATTCCTAGAATTTGGAATTAAAAGTATGACAATGGATGATGTCGCTAAATCTCTAGGAATATCAAAAAAAACACTCTATAAATATGTAAATGACAAAAATGATCTTGTATTTAAAGTCGTGAATGAGCTAATTCAGCTTAAACAACAGCAAATAACAGATATCTGTAATATAAAACCACATCCAATAGATGAACTAATTGCCATAATTGAATTTTCAGGGCAAGAAGTTAGCATGATCCATCCCTCTGTTCAGTATGACCTAAAAAAATATTACTCAGAGTCATGGAAGCTTTTTGAAATACATAAGCAGGATTTCATTTATAACTGCATGTTAGATAATTTGAGAAAAGGAATAGAGCTTAGTGTCTATAGAAAAAACATGAATCCTTCAATAATTGCTAGAATATATGCAAGTAAGGCTGACCTAGTGTTTAATTCTTCACTGTTTCCTCCAGATCAGTATGATTTTAAAACTGTACTTAATGAAATGATGAGGCACCACATAAGGGGAATTGCAACTGAAAAAGGAATTAAGTATTTAAAGACAAAGCTTAAGAGTGATAACAAACCTTCATTATTATGAAAAAAATCATTTTCTTTTTACTTTTCATTTTGATATTACCCCCAGTTTTATCTCAAGCAACTTTTAGTTTAAAAGAGACGCTGAATTACACCATTGAAAATAATAATGATTTTAAAAATGCTAAAATTGACCTATTAATTGCTGATGAAAAAGTTAAAGAATCTGTTTCAAGTGGGTTGCCAAAAATAAAAGGCTCACTAGGTTTTCAAAACTATGTTGACATCCCTACAACAGTTCTTCCTGCAAACACCTTTAATCCAAGCGCCCCTTCTGGTGACTTAATAGGTCTTCAATTTGGAACTTCAATAAATGCTTCTGGGGCAATTAGGCTTGATCAACTCATCTTTAGTGCCACCTATATATCAGGGTTAAAAGCAGCAAAAGCTTATAAAAGTTTAGTGCTGATAGTTTTAGAAAAATCAAAAATTGAATTACTAACACTAACAACCAATGCATATTACTCAGCCTTAATCTTTAAAAATAGCTTTGAGCTATTAAATCAATCCCTAGAAAAATTAAAAGCTATTCAACAAGAAACTAATTCAATGGTAAATGAAGGGCTTCTTGAAAAGATCAATGAGGATCAAATTAACCTTTTAGTTCTTCAATTAAAAAATCAACTTTCCGAAATGAAAATTATGGAAGAAAATGCCCTTTCATCGCTAAAGTTTATAATGGGCTTTCCTCAAGATAGCTCTATAGTTTTAAAGGATGAGCTAGGTGTGTTTTTATTAGATGATTGGAACCTTAATACTGTAAATAATAACCCTAAAGAATCTATAGATTATAAAATTCAATCAGAAAACGTAAAACTAAACATGCTTAATGTGAAAATGAATAAAGCATCTAGTATACCTTCATTGTCTGGTTATTTTAGCCATCAACAGATTGCTTTAAGAAACGAGTTTGATTTACTAAACACTAGTCAACCATGGTACCCATCAACATTTTGGGGTGTTACAGTAAATGTGCCCATTTTTGATAGTAAAGAACAGGCTGCTAAAACCAATCAATCTAAACTTGAGCTTGAAAAAGCAAAAAATTCGTTGATCCATGTTGTAAATGATTTGAAATATCAGCTTAGCCAGGCAATTAATGAGTATAATATCAATCTGCTAGCACATAAAAATAATCAAGAAAACTTATTTCTTTCTCAAAAAATATTGAATAATACACTAATTAAGTTTAAAGAAGGTGTTGGAAGTAGTATGGAGTTAGCCCAAGCTCAAAATCAAGAATTGTTGGCTCAAAACCAATTGCTACAATCAAACTTTAAGCTATTAATTTCAAAATTAAAGCTCGATAAGCTTCAAAATAAAATTACACTGTGATGAAAAACATAAAAAACAAGCTATCTATCTTTTTATTTTCTTCAGCTTTTTTAATCCTTTTAACAAATTGCAAATCAGAAAAAGATAATGCTTCTATAAGCTCTTCAGAAGATAATAATGACATTACTGCGTTAGTTACAAGCATAGTTGCAGAAAAAAAACCTTTTGAACATTATTTTGAAATTCAGGGTCAGGTGATTTCAAAAAAGAACATCTTATTGTTGCCAGAAATGGGAGGTATTATTGACTATATCCATGTAGAAGAAGGGCAGCTAATTCAAAAAAATGATCTGATCGCCACTTTCTCAAGTAAGCTTTTAAATGCTAATATGGAAGAGCTTAAAGAGCAACTAGAGTTGGCAAAATATGTATTGGAAAAACAAACAAACCTTACAGATAAAGGGTTGGGTACAGAAATGCAATTAAAAGAAGCTACAACAAATTATAACACCTTATTGAAAACTAAAGAAACAATGCTAACTCAAAAAAGCAAGCATTCTGTAGTTGCACCTTTTTCTGGATATGTTGATCAAGTTTTTGTTTCAGTAGGTCAACTAGGCGGTCCATCGATTCCAATTATAAGACTTGTTAACTTAGATGAGCTTTATGTTTCTGCAGATGTATCTGAAAACTACCTATCATCGCTAAATGAAGGACAAAAAGTAAGTGTTTACTTCCCTACACTAGATTTAAATCTAAACAACCTCTTATTAAATAGAATTGGTAAACAAATCAATCCAGTAAACAGAACCGTTGTGGTAGAATCAAAACTGAAATCTAAAAACCTGAAAATTATTCCAAATCTTATGACAATAATAAGCGTACGAGATCATTATGACTCCAGCTCGGTTGTGGTTCCATCAAGAGTAATTTTAAAAAACACTAAAGGAAATTCAATTGTAAAATTGATAACTGATCAAAATAAAGTAGAAATTCGAAAAGTAACTGCAGGTCTACAATATTTAAATAATACTCAGATCCTTAAAGGTTTAGACCCTGGAGAAGTTATTATTGATGAAGGAAAAAGTAATGTTGTTGAGGGGCAATCTGTCAAGGTTTCAATAAATAAATAAAACCAATGAGCGATTTTGATAAAAAAAAATGGAGAGAATTTGGCCTTTCTTCAGTTGCAATAGGAAATAGAAAAACCATCTATCTACTGATCGTTATTTTATTTACTGGTGGGGCTAGCGCCTACATTAATATGCCAAGAGAAAGTTTTCCAGAAGTACACATTCCTTCAATTTATGTAAACATTCCATATCCGGGTAATTCCCCTGAGATCATAGAAGAAAAAATCATTAAACCATTCGAAAATGAACTCAATACAATAACCGGAATTGAAAAAATTAACTCTACTGCAATTCAAGATTTTGCAACACTTGAAATAGAGTTTGATTTTAAAGTCTCACCTAAAGACGGGAAAAGAATGGTTGAAGAAGCGTTAACAGACGCCCGTGCTAATAAAAATTTCGCACAAGACCTACCTATTGAACCTACCATTCAAGAAATGGATGTTAATGATTTTCCAATTATTAATATTAATTTATCTGGTGATTATCCTGTTGAATTCCTTAAAAAGAAAGCAGAATATTTACAAGATATTATTGAGGGCATTCCTGAGATCAATGCAGTAGATATAAGAGGAGTTCAAGATAAAAAAGTAAAAATTGAAATACGGAAATTTGATGCTGAAGCTAAGCAAGTTAGCTTTAGTGATATTGAAAGTGCTTTGCAATCTGAAAATATTACTACAGGAGCTGGAAATATTCAAATTGATGGGGTTGATCATTTTGTTATCATAGAAGGAAAATATAGCGACTATAGATTACTTAATGATCTTGTAGTTAAGCATGAAGACAATAAAAATATTTACCTAAGAGATGTTGCTAAGGTGTCTTTTGGTGATACTGACACAACGAGCTTCGCTAGACAAAATGGAAATCCCGTTGTAATGCTTGATATTAAAAAAAGAGGAGGTGCCAACATTATAAAAGCCATTGATCAAATAAAAAAAATAATAACAAGCGCAAAAGAAAAACAAATTCCAAAGAATATTGATATTACCTATACAAACGATCAGTCCATACAAATACGATCTCAGATAAGCAACCTCGAAAATTCAATCATATTTGGAGTGATCCTTGTTGTTGGCGTTTTATTGTTCTTTCTTGGTTTTAGAAATGCCTTGTTTGTGGGGGTTGCAATTCCCTTGTCAATGTTCATCTCCTTTTTGCTACTCAACTTAGCTGGTGTAAGCTTAAATATAATGGTATTGTTTTCTTTAGTTCTAGCCTTAGGGATGCTGGTTGATAATGGAATAGTGGTAGTTGAAAATGTTTATCGATTAATGGATGAAGGAATGGGAAGGTTTGAAGCAACTAAAAAGGGGGTTGGTGAAGTTGCGTGGCCCATTATAGCATCAACAGCAACTACCTTAGCTGCTTTTGTTCCTTTAGCACTTTGGCCAGGAATAATGGGAGAATTTATGCAATACCTACCCATTACGCTTATGATAGTATTGGGGTCTTCTTTATTAGTAGCTCTTGTTATTAACCCTGTTTTAATAGCTGTATTAATGAAGACTCAACAACCAAAACCTAACAAAAAAAAGAGTCTGATATACTTTGCTTCATTTACGGTTTTTTCTTTATTAGCATATTTTCTTGATATTCTTTGGCTGGGAAATATCTCGTTAACCATTGGGTTGCTAATACTGCTTTATAATTTCTTTTTAAACCCTGCCACTAAAAAATTTCAAACAAAGTTCCTTCCGCTTTTAGAAAACTCTTACCAAAAATTCCTTAATCATGTAATGCTTGGAAAACGCCCTGGGTATGTTATTATAAGTACCTTTTTTATTCTCATTCTATCTCTCTTATTAATTGCCATCTTCCCTCCGAAAGTGCTTTTTTTTCCAGATAATCAACCTAATTATTTAAATGTCTTTGTTGAGCTTCCTGTAGGCACCAACATAAATGAAACAAATGCTAAAACGCTCAAGGTTAAGTCAATAATTGATAGTGTGCTCAACTCTCCTATTTCAAAAAACAGTTCCGATACTTATTACTCTGTTTATAATAAAAGTAAAACACATTCAAATGGCACTAATCAACATGAAAAGATTCCTTTTATTGAGTCAGTTATTGAACAGGTTGGTAAAGGAACTTCTGACCCAATGCAAGGTCCTTCTTATGGGGAAACTCCAAATAAATCTAGAATAACTGTTTCTTTTTGTGAATTTTCTCACAGAAAAGGAATCAACACCAGTCATGTGAAAAAAGAAATAGAATTAGCTTTAATGAACAAATTTAATTCAGATGTTAAAATTGTTGTAGATAAAGAGAAGAATGGACCTCCTCAAGAACCACCAATTAATATAGAAATCACAGGATCTGAAGATTTTGAAAAATTAATATATGAATCAAATAAAATCAAAGAATATCTAGATACTATAAATATTCCTGGGATTCAAAAATTAAAGTTAAATGTTGACCTAAATAAAGCAGAAATTAAAATTAAAATTAATAGAGAATATGCAAAACGAGCAGGGTTGTCTACAGGGCAAATATCCGCAACTATTAGAACTGCCTTATTTGGTAAGGATGTCTCAACTTATACAGAAGGTGAAGAAAATTTTGATATAAATATCAGATTTAAAAAAGATAATAGAAGTGACCTCTCCTCTGTTCTTGATCATAAAGTAATGTTTATGAATAATCGTGGCGTAAAACTTAAAATTCCAATAAGTGCTGTTGTTGAAAGAATGGATGTTGTTTATAAACACAATGCAATAAAAAGAAAGGACCTTACAAACATGGTTACTATATTCTCAGGAGTACAAGAAGGCTATAATCCAAATGAAGTTGTAGAGCTTGTTAAGCAAAAGATGGAGGATTATCTACAAACTAATAATGGAGAAAGTTTTATAAAAAATGGATTTAGCTACAACTTTACCGGTCAAATCCAAGATCAAGAAAAAGAAATGGCTTTTTTAAGCACTGCATTATTGATTGCGCTTTTTTTAATACTACTGATTCTGGTTACACAATTTAATTCATTTTCAACTCCTTTTATCATCTTGTTTTCTGTACTGTTAAGCTTATCAGGAGTATTTTTTGGTATTGTTATCGCAAGAAATGATTTTGTGATCATTATGACCATGATAGGGATCATCTCTTTAGCTGGAATAGTAGTTAATAATGCAATTGTCTTGGTTGATTATACCAACCTGCTAAGAAAAAGAAAAAGGAAAGAGCTTGGTTTAGAAGAAACAGAAAGGCTACCTATTGAAGAGGTTAAAAAGTCTATAATCCTAGGTGGAAAAAGAAGGTTAAGGCCAGTTTTATTGACTGCTATTACAACTATTTTAGGACTTCTACCTCTAGCTTTAGGTATTAACATCAATTTTATTACCCTATTTACTAATTTAGATGCTCAATTATTTATTGGTGGTGATAATGTTATCTTTTTTGGCCCTATGAGCCTTACTATTATTTATGGATTAACTTTTGCAACTTTTCTCACGCTTATAGCAGTACCTGTAATGTATTATTTTATTTACAAATTTAAGCTTTGGGTCTATGATCGTTTTAATTGGACATTAAGAAGTAACATATAAATTACCTATATATAATTAAAGGTCTTCAGTCTTAAATACCACTATCTAAGAAAAAATTAAATAGTTTGGCTAAAAATGGCTGTTTTGGGGAGATTTCTTAACATTCTTGCGTCAAAACACATACATATGTTTCTTACAAACATTTTACCTTTCTGCGTTACTTGTAATTTATTTTTAGTTAAAATTACTAACCCGTCATTTTCAAGTTCCTTCATTTTATTTAAGCCAGAAAATAAGGCAGGTGTTTGTGCTTTTTCGTCTGTCCATTCAGTACTAAAGTGACACATTATATTAAGAATATGCTTTCTTAAAATTAAATCTTCGTTGTTTAAAAGGTGTCCTCTGAAAATAGGAATCTTGCCTTGGTTTACAATTTCTTGATATTCTTCTACTGTTTTACTGTTTTGTGCAAAACTATACCAGCTATCACTGATTGAAGACATTCCAAGACCAACCATTAATTGTGTCTTATGGGAGGAATAACCCATGAAATTTCTATGAATAGTCTTATTCTCAATTGCTTTATATAAACCATCATGCTTTAAAGCAAAATGATCCATCCCTATTTCAACATAACCCAATTCACCTAAAAGCTCTTTTCCTAACTCATAAAGCTCTCTTTTTTCTTCATCTTTAGGTAAGTCAGATTCATCAAAACCCCTCTGCCCTACTCCTTTGATCCACGGCACATGAGCGTAACTATAAAATGCTATACGGTCAGGTAATAATTGCCTGGTTTTTTGAATCGTATCTTTTATGCTATTAGCGGTTTGTTTAGGTAGACCATAAACTAGGTCATGACTTATTGACTCATAACCTATATCCCTAGACCATTCGGTAACTTTTTTAACGATTTCAAAAGGTTGAATTCTGTTAATTGTTTTTTGTACTACATGATCATAATCCTGAACTCCAAAGCTATTTCTTCTAAAGCCTAAATCATAAAGTGTTTGTAATTGTTCTTTAGTGGTGTAGTTTGGATGACCCTCGAAGCTTAATTCTGCTTTAGGAAGCACTGCTGCTTTTTCGAAAATCCCCTCAATTAATGTTTTTAAATTCTCGGCAGAGAAAAAAGTAGGTGTCCCTCCTCCTAAGTGCAACTCTTTTATGTTTGGTGCTTCAGAAAATTGATCAAGGTAGAGTTGCCATTCTTTTAAAACAGTAGAAATATAAGAACCTTCAACACTATGTCTTTTTGTAATTCTTTTATGGCATCCACAAAAAGTGCATAACCTTTCACAAAATGGTAAATGGATATAAATACTTATTCCTTCAGATTGATTGCTTTCATGAAATGATTTCTGAAATGACTTTATCCAGCTTTTATAAGTAATGCCCTCTTTATCCCAGTATGGAACAGTTGGATAAGAAGTGTACCTAGGTCCTGGAACATTATATTTTCTTATAAGGTTCATGGTTTGTTATTATCAATAGCATGCCACTCAGCATAACTATTTGCTGTTTCCCTAAGAAATACTCTATGAAGTTTAACATCCTTAAATTGATTTTTTAAAATTTGTACAATTTCTAAAAGCATGTTTTCGCAGGTTGGCTGATAATCAACATATCTTACTCTGCTATTATCATTTTCAATAGATTTAAACCTTGAATCTTTTCTTAAAATCAAACGATGATCAAATAAATCATAAACTTTTTCCTGAACAACTTTTTTAATATCTCCAAAATCTATAACCATACCACACTCAGGAATATCTTTACTACTAATCGGCTTTCCTAAAAATGTCACTTTTAAGTGATAGCTATGACCATGAATATCTCTGCATTTGCCATTATATCCGTCTAAAGCATGTGCTGCTTCAAAGTGAAATTCTTTAGTTACTCTTATGTTCATATTTGCAAATTTAATATTATCCTTGCTTTGATTAATAAGGATTTTTTATTAATTACCTTTAAAGGTTCAATCTATTTGTCAATTTTAAACCTTTTATTGTATAAACTGTAATAACAAGTGGCACAATTATTTCGTTATAAATTAAAAGTTGTGTTTTATATAGTATGAATTCTTTCGAAATATTAATATTAAAATTAGATAGTTTTATAAGGAAATATTATAAAAATAAATTACTAAAAGGTGTCATATACAGTTTTTTAATTCTTTCAACGTTTTTTTTATCTGTCATTTTACTTGAATACTTTGGTAATTTTAATTCTTCTGGTCGATTTTTATTGTTTTTTGGCTTTTTATTATTTGCAAGTATAATCTGTGTTCGCTTTTTAGTTATTCCGTTAAGTAAGCTATATAGATTAGGAAAAACAATTACCTATGAAGAAGCGGCATTACTTATTGGTAAACATTTTCCAGAAGTAAAGGATAAAATCCTTAATACAATACATTTAGAGGGTCAGAAAAAAGAAATGAGCTCAGAACAAATTGATTTGTTTAATGCTAGTATCCAGCAAAGAATGCATAGGCTCACACCATTACCTTTCAATTTAGCCGTTAATTTTAAAGATAACCTTCGTTATGTTAAAGGTATAATTATTGTTCTTTTTGTCTTTCTTGTTATTTCATTTATTGATTCTAATATCATTTTTTCATCGGTAAACAAAATAATTAATTACTCTGAAACTCATACCGCTCCTCCAGCCTTTTACTACCATATAAACTCTAGTGATTTAAAGGTGCTTGAACAAGAAAACTTCACTTTAAACATAGAAGTAAAAGGTGAAGAAGTTCCCGATAGGATATATGTAATATTTAACGGAAATAAGCACTATGCTAAAAAGAAAAACAACACTTCTTTTGAGTTTGTCTTCAGAAATGTTCAAAAAAATATCTCCTTTTATTTAACTGATGGTCAACTGCATTCTCAAGTATATAATCTAACGACTATTCCTAAGCCTTCTCTACAAAAATTTGAAGTTGTTTTAAATTATCCTTCATACATTAAAAAAGAAAGTGATTCTCTAGAAAATATTGGTGACTTTGAAGTTCCTGAGGGAACCAAAATTAAATGGTTTTTTAAAACAAAAAATGTTGATACTGTCAAGCTTGTATTTAAAGACACTTCTATTGTTAAAGATTCGGATGCCTTTGGTCAATTTAACATAGGTAGAACTATATTTAATTCACACGAATATTATTTTTTACCTAAAAACCGTTACACTGATTTTTCTGATACAAATCGCTATTATATAAGCGCTATTAAAGATCAAAAACCTTTAATTAAAGTTGAACAAACTATAGACTCTACTAATAACCTATTGCGTTATTTTAGTGGACAAATAGAAGATGATTATGGGTTTAGCAAATTAAATTTTGTTTATAAGCTTGAATCATGGAATGAAAATAAAAAAACACCTCTAGCAGTTTCAAGCCTTTTTAGCTTTTCTAACTTTTATCACTTTTTTGACCTCTCCTCGCTAGATATAGAACCCGGGAGTGTGGTTGATTATTATTTTGAGGTTTGGGATAATGATCAGATAAATGGTCCAAAATCTAGTAAAACTCAGATGCAGACTTATAAAGCCCCAACTGAAGCTGAATTAAATACACTTGCAAAAGAAAATAGCAACAACTTTAAAGCTGAATTAAATAATAGCATTTCTCAAGCAAAAGAATTAAAGTTAGAATTAGAAAAAATAAAAAATGACCTATTAAATAAAAAAAATCCAGACTGGGAAGACAAAAATAAACTTGAAAACTTCCTAATTAAACAAAAAGAATTTGAAGAAAAAATATCTCAGGTAATTAATCAAAATAAATCTAATTCATTAGAACAAAATCAGTTTAATGAAAAAAGTAAAGAAGTAATTGAAAAAACTGAATTGTTAAATAAACTTTTTGATCAATTAATGAATGAAGAAATGAAAAAGCTATATGATGAACTCCAAAAGCTGTTGGATCAAATGGATAAAAACAAACTATTGGACAAGATGCAAGATATGGAGTTAAATCAGGAAGACCTATTAAAAGAACTAGATCGCTCATTAGAACAATATAAACAATTAGAGTTCGAACAATCATTCGATAAAATAACAGAATCTCTAAAAGAGCTAGCTAAAGAGCAATCATCCCTATCTGAGGAAACAAAAAAGAAAAAAGAAAATAATTTTCAATTAAATAAAAAAGAAGAGCAGATAAAAGAAAAATTTAATTCTATAAAAGAGAATATTGATGATCTAGAAAAACTAAATAATGAATTAGAATATAAAAACAATATGCCTAATCTGGAGGAAAAAGAAAATCAAGTGCTAGATGATATAAATAAAAGTATGGAAGATCTTGAAAAGAATAATAATAAAAAATCAAGTACTTCTCAAAAAAATGCAGCAGAAAAAATGGAAAAAATGGCTGCAGAAATGGAAAGCTCACAAATGGAAATGCAATCTCAAAGTATTGAATTAGACATTAAAGCATTAAGGCAATTATTAGAAAACCTTGTTCAATTTTCATTTGATCAAGAATCTATTATTAAAGAGCTTAAAAACTTAAATTCTAGAGATCCAAAGTATGTTAAGCTAGGACAACAACAACAAAAATTACAAGAAGATGTTAAGGTTATAGAAGATTCTCTTTTTGCTCTCAGCAAACGAGTACCTCTATTAGGTCCACATGTCAATCATGAGATCTTATCTATTAAAAGCCATCTAGATAAATCTATTAAGAACATTACTGAAAGAAAAACTGCTATAGCTACAGCTAACCAACAATATGTAATGACTTCTGTTAATAATTTAGCGCTCATTTTAGATGATGTTCAAAAACAGATGCAAAATTCAATGCCTGGTTCTGGGCAATGCAATAAACCAGGAGGAAATAGTAAAAAACCAAGTCCAGACATGAAAAAAATGATGGAGGATATGAAAAAACAACTTGAGCAAATGAAAGACCTCTTAAATAAAGGAGAGAAGCCAGGTGGAGAAAAACCTGGAAGTTCTAACTCTCCTAATCAAATGAATGAATCGTTAGCAAGATTAGCTGCTCAGCAAGCTGCCTTAAGAAAACAAATCCAACAATTATCGCAATCATTAAATGAAGATGGTTCATCATTGGGTAATGGATTGAAAAAGATTATGTCTGAAATTGAAAAATTGGAAGAAGATGTTATTAATAACAATATAAATATTGAAACAATTAAAAGACAAAAAGAAATAATGACAAAAATGCTTGAGCATGAAAAAGCAATGAGGGAGCAAGAAAAAGATAATAAAAGAGAGTCTAATGAAATAAAAGAACAAGAATATAGTAACCCTAATCAATTTCTTGAGTATAAAAGGAAAAAAGAGAAAGAAATAGAATTACTAAAAACGATACCACCATCGTTAAAACCATATTATAAGAATAAGGTAAATGACTATTTTAATATTATCCAATAAGAAATTATGGTATTAGAATTACACCCAGTTATGCAGAAAATAAAAATTCCCTCTAAATCAGAAAATATACATTTGGTCGAAAAACTAGTAGATGATGTGTGTGCTGAAATTGGGATTCATGAGGAAAAATACGGCAACATTCTTATTGCACTCACTGAGGCGGTGAACAACGCCATTCATCATGGTAATGATCTAGACCCTAGTAAAAACACAACAATTCAGTGTAATCAAATCAATGAAAAACTTACGTTTGTTATTAAAGATGAAGGGGTGGGATTTGATTTTGATAATTTACCCGATCCAACAGATCCAGAAAATATTGAAAAACCTGATGGGAGAGGCATCTATCTAATGAAGCACCTGTCAGATGAAATAATATTTGAAGAAAATGGTAGTAGCGTAGAGCTAATGTTTGATCTAGCTGCTAATTAACTCAAAGTTTTTTCTTATTTATAATGCCTGTATATTTTCATACTGAAGATATTTCGTTCGTTTTTAAAAATAAAAGAAAGGTTTCTTCTTGGCTTAATAGTGTAGTTACTTCTTTTGACAAAAAAGTTGGCACTTTAAATTATATTTTTTGCAGTGATCAGTACCTATACTCAATAAATAAAACCTATCTGAACCATGATAATTTTACTGATATTATCACCTTCAATTACTGTGATGGAAATAAAATTTCTGGGGATCTGTTTATCTCAATAGATAGAGTACAAGAATATTCCACTTTAAATAATATAGAATTTAATATAGAAATACATCGCGTAATTGTTCATGGTGTTTTACATTTGTGTGGTTTTAATGATAAAACAGAAGAAGAAAAAGAAAATATGCGTAAACAAGAGAATATATCCCTCCAGTTACTTACTTTGTAACACGTTGGTTTTGAGTTGTTTATGTGTGTTCCACGTGAAACATGGGGGTTTTAAAAAAATATGATGTAATTGTGGTTGGCGCTGGTCATGCAGGAAACGAAGCTGCTGCTGCTGCTGCAAATTTAGGATCAAAAGTATTACTAATAACCATGAACATGGAAACGATTGGCCAAATGAGCTGTAACCCAGCAATTGGCGGAATCGCAAAAGGTCAAATTGTAAGAGAAATTGATGCTTTAGGTGGTTATACAGGAATTGTTACGGATTTAAGTGCTATTCAGTTTAAAATGCTAAA
>PVBE012657060.1_pt1 | contig 29956 bp, 31 predicted proteins | sample 1631181 | NCBI WGS metagenome assembly PVBE01 (sample SAMN08397723, study PRJNA350692) | Marine metagenome, whole genome shotgun sequencing project. | isolation source: water | place: Pacific Ocean | collected 2012-04
CGTCGGGGTTCCAGCGGTAGACCCGGAAGCGGCGCACCCGAGCGGTCCCGGCCGCGGCCTTGTGGCTCGCGCCCTTGCCGATCTTGGAGTTCGCCGGCAGTGTGAATTGGACCATCTCGCCGTTCCCCGATCCTTATTGTCGCGCCGGCCCTAGTAGACCCGCGCCTTGGGCTGGATGTATTCGACTTCGTCGGTCAGCGTATAGGTGTGCACCGGCCGCTCGCCGAGCCGCACCTTGCCAGCCTCGTCGAGCCAGGCAAGCGTGTGCTTCATCCAGTTCTCGTCGTCACGGTCGGGGTAGTCCTCGCGGGCGTGGCCGCCGCGGCTCTCGGTGCGGGCTTGCGCGGCGGACATGGTGACAAGCGCCTGGCGCAAGAGGTTGTCGAGCTCCAGCGTCTCGACGAGATCAGAGTTCCAGATCATCGAGCGGTCGGCGACCGAGAGATCGGGCAACTCGGCCCATACCTCGGCGATCTTTTTGACGCCTTCGTCGAGTACATCGCCGGTGCGGAACACCGCGCAGTTGCTTTGCATCACCCGCTGCATCTTGAGCCGCAGCGCCGCCGTGGGCGTCGTGCCCTTGGCATTGCGGAAGGAATCGAGGCGCGCGAGCGCGGCCTCGCCGGCGTCCGCCGGGAGCGGCCGGTGCGGGCTTCCCGGTACGATGTCGGCGGCCGTGAACTCGGCCGCGGCGCGGCCGAAGACGACGAGGTCGAGGAGCGCGTTCGAACCGAGCCGGTTGGCGCCGTGGACCGAGGCCGAAGCGGCCTCGCCGATGGCCATCAAGCCCGGCGATATCGCGTCGTCATCGCCGTCCCGCGGCACCACCACCTCGGCCCGGTAGTTGGTCGGGATGCCGCCCATGTTGTAGTGCACCGTGGGCAGCACCGGCACCGGCTCCTTGGTGAGATCGACGCCGGCGAAGATCATCGCGCTTTCCGAGATACCCGGCAGGCGCTCTTCCAAGAGCGCGGGGTCGAGGTGGTCGAGGTGTAGGAAGATGTGGTCCTTGTCCTCGCCGACGCCGCGGCCCTCGCGAATCTCGATGGTCATGGCGCGGCTGACCACGTCGCGCGAGGCGAGGTCCTTGGCGTTGGGCGCGTAGCGCTCCATGAAGCGCTCGCCCTCGGCGTTCACCAAATAGCCGCCCTCGCCGCGCGCGCCTTCGGTAATCAGCACGCCCGAGCCGTAGACGCCGGTGGGATGGAACTGGATGAACTCGGGATCCTGCAACGGCAGGCCGGCGCGCAGCACCATGGCGTTGCCGTCGCCGGTGCAGGTGTGGGCCGAGGTGCAACTGAAGAAGGCGCGGCCATAGCCGCCGGTCGCCAGCACCACGCGGTGGGCGCGGAAGCGGTGGATGGTGCCGTCCTCGAGCCGCCAGGCGATGACCCCCCGGCACACGCCCTCGTCCATGATCAGGTCGAGGACCATGAACTCGACGAAGAACTCGGCTTGGTGCTTGAGGCCCTGCTGATAGAGCGCGTGCAGGATGGCGTGGCCGGTGCGGTCGGCCGCGGCGCAGGTCCGCTTGGCCTGGCCCTCGCCGAAATGGGTGGTCATGCCGCCAAAGGCGCGTTGGTAGATCTTGCCCTCTTCGGTGCGCGAGAAGGGGACGCCGAAGTGCTCGAGCTCGACCACCGCGGCCGGCGCCTGGCTGCACATGTACTCGATCGCGTCCTGGTCGCCGAGCCAGTCCGAGCCCTTGACGGTGTCGTACATGTGCCAGCGCCAGTCGTCTTCGCCCATGTTGCCGAGCGCCGCCGAAATGCCGCCCTGGGCGGCCACGGTGTGGCTGCGGGTGGGAAAGACCTTGGACAGGCAGGCGGTCTTCAGTCCCGCGGCGGCCAAGCCGACGGTGGCGCGCAGGCCTGCGCCGCCGGCGCCCACGACGACCACGTCATAGGTGTGCTCGGTAATCGGATAGGCCGCGCCCGCCATGCCTTAGGCCCCGAGCCAGATGTGGAGCACCGCCATCACGCACGCCAGCCCCAGCGCGAGGCACCAGAAGCTGACGACGATGATCCCGGCAAGCTTCATCCATTCGGTCGAGACGTAATCCTCGATCACCACCTGCATCCCGAGCTTGAGGTGGTAGAGGCCAAAGCCGATCAGCAACAGCATCATCGCTGCCGGCACCGGCTCGGCGAGCCAGGCGACAACCTCGGCATAGGAGGCGCCGGCGAGCCAGACCAGCGAGATCGCGAACCAGATACAGAGCGGGATGAGCGCGATCGCGGTCAGGCGCTCGTGCCACCAGTGGTGGGTCCCTTCCTTGGCCGAGCCCAAGCCGCGCGCCCGGCCGATCGGGGTGCGCAGGCTCACCAGCCACCCCGCACGGCGTAGCCGACGATCCAGGCGATCGCCGTGAGCAGCACGGAGATCACCGCCACCGTCAGGCCCGAGGCGCGCATGGCCGGAAGCTCCAAGCCCACTCCGGTGTCCCAGAACAGGTGCCGGATGCCGTTGAACAGGTGATAAAAGAGCGAGAAGGTGAAGCCGAGGAGGGCGATGCGCCCGAGCCACGATGAGAGGAACCATTCGGCGCTCGCGTAGGCCTCGGGTCCGACCGCGGCGGCGATCAGCCACCAGGCAAGCAAAAGCGTGCCGAAACCGAGCCCCACCCCGGTGATCCGGTGGAGGATCGACATCGCCATCGTGATCTGGAAGCGATAGACCTGGAGATGCGGCGACAGCGGCCGGTCGGCCTCGCTCATAGCTATGGTCCCCCAGCGGCGGTGGCGCGGAATCGCCACTCGTTGTGGCGTCGATTAAGAACCAGCGGCGGCTGTAAGTCAACGTCGCGCCGGGCTCGCCAAATCCGTCCTTGCACGCGCCGGCCGTGGCGGGAATGATCACCGGGATGAACGTGCTGGCGCTCAACTCAGAGGTCGCCTTCGGCCACGTCGGCAACGCGGCGGCGCGGTTCGCGCTGCAGCGTCTCGGCTTCGAGGTGTGGGCGGTGCCGACGGTGATGTTGTCCAACCACCCGGCTCACGGCAGCCACCGCGGGCGCGCCACCGAGCCGGAGCGCTTCGCAGCGCTGATCGAGGGACTCGCGGCGCTGGGCGCGCTGGGGCGGTGCGATGGCGTGTGCTCGGGCTATCTTGGTGATGCTTCTCTGGCGGGAGAGGTCGCGGCTGCCGCGGACCGGGTGCGGACCGCCAATCCCGACGCGCCCTACCTTTGCGATCCGGTGATCGGCGATCCGGCGTACGGCGCCTATGTGCCCGATTCGGTGCGCGAGGCGATCATCGGTCGGCTGGTGCCGGCGGCCGACATCATCACCCCCAACGCCCTCGAGCTCGGCCTTATCGCCGGTGCCGAAGTCGCGAGCGTCGAGGATGCGCTCGCTGCCTCTCGCGCAGTGCTTGGGCGCGGCCCAAGGGCCGTCGTCTGCACCTCGCTGGCGGTACCCGGGGGTATGCTTGCCACCATCGCCGTCACCGCCGAGGAGGCATTCGCGGTGCGGACACCCCGGCTCGAGGGTCAGTTCTACGGCGCCGGCGACGTCTTGGCGGCGCTCTTTCTCGGTCACACGCTGGGCGGCGCCGGTCTGGCGGAGAGCTTGTCGAACGCCGTCTCGAGTGTGTTCGGGGTCATCGCCGCCTCCCCCGGCGGCGAGCTCGCCGTGATCGCGGCGCAGGACCAGATCGTCGCACCCAACCGCAGCTTTGCCGCGGCGCCCCTGTTGTGAGTCCTCGGCGCGGGCTGGTGCGCGCTCGACCGCGCGCGGCGCGATGCTCGGCGGCGGGCTCGCCGGCGTGTGGCTGGACTGTGGCCGCTTGGCCGTATTCACCGTGGTGCGCGGTTTCTTCGCGACCCACGCCTTTCGTGTCTACCGCCGCAGCGCTTGAAATTCGCGGCTAATGTGAATCAGTATCGCGCCTGCCCGATACCGCTAGCCTGGGCGCGTCCGAGAAACGAAGAGGTGTTGCCATGTCACGAGCGTCCGCGTGGGTCGCCCTTGGGGCGGCTTCGGCGCTGGCCTTTGGAGTTGCGGTGATCGGCCTTCCGGCGGGCGCCAGCCACGTCGAGAGCGGCGAGCTCATCGCCGCGGGACACGGCTCGCAACTGGTGATTCCGATCATGAACCCCGAGCGCGGCAAGCGGCTGTTCGTCGCCAAGGGCTGCGTCGCCTGCCACGCCATCAACGGTGTCGGCGGTCACCACGCGCCGGTCCTCGACGCCCACACCATGGAGGGGCTGATGAACCCCTTCGATTTCGCCGCCAAGATGTGGAACCACGCCCCGGCCATGATCGCGGCCCAGGAGGACGCCTTCGGCGAGCAGGTCTATTTCACCGGCGGCGAACTCGCCGACGTCATCGCCTTCGTCCATGACGATGAGACCCAGCACACCTTTGGCGAATCCGACCTCACCGCTGCGGCGCACGAAATGATGGACCACGGCCACGCCGGCGAGCCGGCGCCGGCCGCCCACGCCGATGAAATCGGGCACGGGCACGATTAGGCGGATGTGGCGGCGCCTCGCGCTGCTGGCGCTGGCCGCGGCGCTGGCCTCGGTCGTCGTCGCCTCGGGGGCCGCCGCCGAGGGCGAGGTCGTGCTGCCGGCGCTCTCGGCCGAGGCTCAGCTCGGCGAGGCCGCCTACGGTGTGTACTGCGCCGAATGCCACGGCGTGAACGCGGCGGGCACCGACCAGGGGCCGACCTTCCTGCACCGGGTCTACCACCCCGGGCACCACGCCGACCAATCCTTCCTGATCGCTGCGCTGCGGGGTGCGCGCCAACACCATTGGCGCTTCGGCGACATGAAGCCGGTGCCCGGCGTCGACCCCGCCACGGTCGAGCTGATCGTGCGCTACGTCCGCGAGCTACAGAAGGCCAACGGCGTCTTCTGACGCCGTGACGCCGGGCCGGCCCCGGGGGTCAGTCCGCTAGGCCGTCTCCGGGGCGATCGTTCCGGGTGGCCCGCTTTCGCCGATCTCGTCGAGGAAGAACATGACGTCGAGCGGCGGCGGCACGACATCGGCCTGGGTCAGCATGGCGTGGACCTGGCCGCGGTGGTGGGTCTGGTGGTTGAATAGCGTGATGAGGATGTGACCGGCGCGCGCCTCCTCGAAGCCCTCGCCGATGATGCGGCGGTACCGCACCGGCGCCGCCAGACGTTCCTCGCCCAGCCCGGCCACGAGCTCGATCAGGCGCCGGTCCTCGTCCCGCCGCGCCGTGCGCAGCGAATCGAAATCGTCGTAGAGAATCCGATCGAGCGTCGCGCTGCCGTGGTCGGCGCCCTCGATGCGCCCGAGCCACAGCCGGTCGACGACAAGCACGTGGTTGAGCGTGCGGTGAATGGAGCCGAAGAAGGCGCCGCGGTCTTCGCGATACGCCGCTTCCGCCAACCCCGCGACCGCGCCGTAGAGCCGATCGTTGACCCAGGCGTTGAAGCGCGCCATCAACGGAAGATGGTTCATCGGCCGCCGTAGAAGAGGTTGCCGACGGACCGAGCGTGGCAGCTCGGCGCCGCGCTTGCCCCGCTTTCCGGGCTCACGGTCAGGCGGCGCGGGCGAGGTGGCGGTTGACGAGGACCTCGGCGATTTGGACCGCGTTGAGCGCGGCGCCCTTGCGCAGGTTGTCGGAGACCACCCAGAGGTTGAGGCCGTTGCCGATCGTCGGATCCTCGCGGATGCGACTGACGAAGGTCGCGGCGTCGCCGACGCAGTCCACCGGCGTGGTGTAGCCGCCGTCGGCGTGCTCATCGACGACCATCACGCCGGGCGCGGTGCGCAGGATCTCGCGCGCCGCCTCGGCGCTGAGCGGCCTTTCGAACTCGATGTTCACCGCCTCGGCGTGGCCGATGAACACCGGAACCCGCACGCAGGTGGCGGTCAGCGCGATGTCCGGGTCGAGGATCTTTTGGGTCTCGGCCACCATCTTCCATTCCTCGCGCGTCGAACCGTCGTCGAGGAAGCGGTCGATGTGGGGGATGACGTTGAAGGCGATCTGCTTGGTGAAGGCCGCCGGCACGGCTTGCGAGCCGGCGAAGATGCCGCGGGTCTGGTCGAAGAGCTCGTTCATCGCCGCCTTGCCGGCGCCCGAGACCGATTGGTAGGTGGCCACCACCACGCGCCGGATGGTGGCCGCCCGGTGCAGCGGGTTGAGCGCGACCACAAGCTGCGCGGTCGAGCAATTGGGATTGGCGATGAGGTTGCGGGCGCGGTATCCCTCGACGGCTGTGGCATTGACCTCGGGCACGATCAGCGGCACGTCCGGGTCCATGCGGAAGTGGCTCGAATTGTCGATCACCACGGCGCCGGCCAGGGCCGCGCGCGGCGCGTGTTCGGCTGCCACGCCGCCCCCGGCGGCGAATAGCGCGATGTCGACGCCGGCGAAGTCGTAGTCATCGAGGGCGGCGACGGTCAGGGTCTGATCGCCGAAGGTGACGTCCTCGCCGACCGAGCGCGCCGAGGCGAGCGCCACCACCTCGGCGGCGGGAAACTCCCGCTCGGCCAAGACGTTCAGCATTTCGCGCCCGACGCTGCCGGTGGCGCCGACGATGGCGATCGTGTAGCTCATGATTGCTCCGCCCAGGCGACTTCGCGCGACCGTTCTAGGCCGCGCCGCAGCGCCCGGTCAAGCGGTAGCGCGGCCGCTCATATCCATGGCGCGGAGGATGGCGTCGGTCATCACGGTGGTGGAGACCCGGGCCTTGCCCTCACCCATGATGTCGGTGGTCCGGAGGCCCGAATCGAGGACGCGGGCGACCGCGTTCTCGATCAGCGCCGCGGGCTCGTCGAGGCCGAGCGAGTAGCGCAGCATCATGGCGAGGCTGAGGACCATCGCCAGCGGGTTGGCCGCGCCGGTGCCGGCGATGTCGGGGGCCGAGCCGTGCACCGGCTCGTAGAGCGCGCGGCGGTTGCCCTCGGCGTCCTCGGCGCCGAGCGAGGCCGAGGGCAGCATGCCGATCGAGCCGGTCAGCATGGCGGCTTCGTCCGAGAGCATGTCGCCGAAGAGGTTGTCGGTGACGATGACGTCGAACTGGGTCGGCGCGCGCACCAACTGCATCGCGCAATTGTCGGCGTACATGTGGCTGAGTTCGATGCCGGCGTATTCGGCGTCGTGGAGCTTCTGCACCTCCTCGCGCCAGAGCACGCCGCTCTCCATGACATTGGCCTTTTCGACCGAGCACACTTTTCCGTTGCGCTTGCTGGCAAGCTCGAAAGCGACGCGGGCGACGCGGACGATCTCGGCGGTGGTATAGACCTGGGTGTTGACGCCGCGGCGTTGCCCGTTGCCGAGATCTTCGATCCCCCGTGGCTCGCCGAAATAGATGCCGCCGGTCAACTCGCGCACGATCATGATGTCGAGCCCGGCGACGACCTCGGGCTTCAGGGTCGAGGCATCCTTCAAGGCGTCGAAGACCAGTGCCGGGCGCAGGTTGGCGAACAGCTCCAGCCCCTTGCGCAGGCCGAGGATGCCACGCTCGGGCTTTGAATCGAAGTCGAGTCCGTCCCACTTGGGGCCGCCCACGGCGCCAAACAGGACGGCATCGGCGGCCAGCGCTTCGCTGAGCACGGCCTCGGTCAGGGGCATGCCGTGGCGGTCGATCGAGGCGCCGCCGATCGGACCTTCGGAGACCTCGAACCGTGCCATGCCGCGGCGGTCGAGCCATTCGATCAGGCGCTGCGCCTCGCCCACGACTTCGGGGCCGATGCCGTCGCCCGGCAGCACCAGGAGCTTGCGGTTGGCGCCCTTGGCGGCCATCGTCAGCTGCGCGGCCCGGCCGCCGTCTCAGCCATAGAGCCAGGGCTGCGCGGCGCGCTGCTTGTCCTCGAACCCGGCGATGGCCTCACCCGTTTCGAGGGTCAGGCCGATGTCGTCCAAACCCTCGATCAGGCAGCGTTTGCGGAAGGGATCGATGTCGAAGCCGATGGCCTCGCCCTCGGCGCCGCTGACGCGCTGGCCGGGCAGATCGACGCTCAAGGTTTCGCCGCGCTCACAGGCGCGCATCAGGCGGTCTACCTCGGCCTCGCCGAGGGCCAACGGCAGCACCCCGTTCTTGAAGCAGTTGTTGTGGAAGATATCGGCGAAGCTTGGCGCGATCACACAGCGAATGCCGAAGTCCAGGAGCGCCCAGGGCGCGTGCTCGCGGCTCGAGCCGCAGCCGAAGTTCTTGCCCGCAACCAGGAACTTGGCCTCGCGATAGGGCGGTTTGTTGAGCACGAATTCGGGTTTTTCGGCGCCGTCGGAATCGTAGCGGAGGTCGTTGAAGAGGTTGCGACCGAGACCCGAGCGTTTGATGGTGCGCAGGAACCGGGCGGGGATGATCTTGTCGGTATCGACGTCATCCATCGGCAGCGGCGCGCCGATCCCGCTCCACGCTTCGAACTTTTCCATCGCCCTCAGCCCGGCTCCGCCGCCAGCTCGCGCACGTCGGCGAGGCGGCCGCTCAGGGCGGCGGCGGCGGCCATCGCCGGACTCATCAGGTGGGTGCGTCCGCCGGGGCCCTGGCGGCCCTCGAAGTTGCGGTTCGAGGTTGCGGCGCAGCGCTCGCCCGGCTCCAGCCGGTCCGCGTTCATCGCCAAACACATCGAACAGCCCGGCTCGCGCCACTCGAACCCGGCCGCAAGGAAGACCTGATCCAATCCCTCTTCCTCGGCCTGGTGCTTCACCAGGCCCGAGCCCGGGACCACCATGGCACCGACCCCGGCCGCTACGGTCCGGTCGCCGACCACGGCGGCGGCGGCGCGAAGATCTTCGATGCGGCCGTTGGTGCAGCTGCCGATGAAGACGCGATCGACGGCGATCTCCTGCATCGGCGTCCCCGGTTCGAGGTCGAGGTATTCGAGCGAGCGCTCGATGGCGCGGCGGCGCCCGGCATCGGGTTCGGCCGCGGGATCGGGCACCGCGCCGGTGATCGGCACCACGTCCTGGGGCGAGGTCCCCCAGGTGACCTGGGGCGCAACGGCAGCGGCGTCGAGGTGGACCTCGGTCTGGTAGGCGGCGCCGGGGTCCGAGCGCAGGCTCGACCAATAGGTGGCGGCCTGCTCCCAGGCTCCGCCTTTGGGTGCAAAGGGGCGGCCCTTGAGATACTCGAACGTGGTTTCATCGGGCGCGATCAGGCCGGCGCGGGCGCCCGCCTCGATCGACATGTTGCACACCGTCATGCGGCCTTCCATGCTAAGGCCCGCGATCGCCTCGCCCGCGTACTCGATGATGTGGCCGACCCCGCCCGCGGCGCCGATCTGGCCGATGACCGCGAGCACCAGGTCCTTCGCCGTGACGCCCGAGGAGGGCGCGCCCACCACCGTGATGCGCATGTTCTTGGGGCGCTTGAGAATTAGGGTCTGGGTCGCCAGCACGTGTTCGACCTCGGAGGTGCCGATGCCCATGGCGAAGGCGCCGAAGGCGCCGTGGGTCGCGGTGTGGCTGTCGCCGCAGACGATAGTCGTTCCGGGCTGGGTCAATCCCTGCTCGGGCCCGATGATATGCACAATGCCCTGGCGCACGTCGTCCATGGGTATGTAGGGGACCCCGAATTCCGCGCAGTTGGCCTCCAGCGTTTCGACCTGGATGCGCGAGTCTTGCTCCTGGATACCGGCGGCGCGCTCGGTCGTCGGCACGTTGTGATCGGCGACGGCGAGGCTCGCCTCGGGCCGGCGCACGGCCCGCCCGGCCTGGCGCAATCCTTCGAAGGCCTGGGGGCTGGTGACCTCGTGCACGAGGTGGCGATCGATGTAGAGGAGCGAGGCGCCATCGTCGCGCTCGACCACAAGGTGGGCGTCCCAGATCTTGTCGAACAGGGTGCGGGGCTCGGGCATGGATTTGGTTGCGCGAGGGCGGTGGGCGCTATTCGGCCTTGCTCGCAGCGGCGGGCTGTTTGCCGTCCCCCTCGCTGCGGCCGCGTTTGCGGTCGACCTTCTCGGCGATGCGCGCGCGCTTGCCGGTGAGGCCGCGCAGGTAGTAGAGCTTGGCCCGCCGTACGGCGCCCCGGCGGACCACCTCGATCTCGGCGATCTGCGGCGCGTGCAGGGGAAAGATTCGCTCGACCCCCTCGCCGTAGGAGAGCTTGCGAACGGTGAAGGACGAGTTGATGCCGCGGTTGCGCCGGGCGATACATACGCCTTCGAACGCCTGCAGGCGCTCGCGCGTACCCTCGACGACCTTGACCATGACACGGACGGTGTCGCCGGCCCCGAACTCTGGGACTGCGCGCGCCGCGGTGCGCTCCTCGAGAAGCCTCGCCTCGAGCTCTTCCAGTCGGTTCATCACTCCGCCTCGGCTCTCGATTCGACGTAGCGGGCCCACAGATCGGGACGCCGCTCGCGGGTAATACGCTCGGCCTCGGCGAGCCGCCAGGCGGCTACCGCTTGGTGGTCTCCCGACACCAGCACCTCGGGCACGGCGCGGCCCTCCCAGGCCTGGGGCCGGGTGTAGTGAGGATACTCCAGAAGCTCGCCGCCGAAGCTCTCCTCGGCCAGGCTCTCGGCGCTGCCAAGTACGCCGGGCAACAGCCGCACCACCGAATCGATGAGCGCTAGCGCCGCCGGCTCGCCGCCTGAGAGAACGAAATCGCCGAGGCTCACCTCCTCGATGCCGCGCGCCTCGATCACGCGCTCGTCGATACCCTCGAAACGGCCGCACACCAGGATCGCGCCGGGTCCGTCGGCCAGCGCCCGCACCCGCGCCTGGTCCAGCGGCGCGCCGCGCGGGCTGAGATAGATCAGCGGCAGTGGCGGGCCCGCCGAGAGCCTTGCCGCCTCGGCCAGCGTGGAATCGACGGCCGCGGCCAACACGTCGGCGCGCATCACCATACCGGGGCCGCCGCCGAAGGCCTTGTCGTCGACGGCACGGTGGCGCCCGCCCGCGTGGGCCCTGAAATCGACGGTCTCGAGCGACCAGCGGCCCTCGGCGAGCGCGCGGCCGGAGAGCGAGAGCCCGAGCGGCCCGGGGAATGCCTCGGGGAACAGGGTCAGCACCCAGGCTCGCCACGGCGCGCCGGCGGCGCGGTCGGCGCTTCGTGCGGCGCTCACAGCGCGGCCTCGGCCTCGGCGCCCTCGCCGAGTAGCCCGTCGGGGGGAACGAGCACGATGAAGCCGTCGTCGGTGTCGACGACCGGCACGGTCTCTTTGGTGAACGGCACGAACAGCGTGGCACCCTCAGCCGCAGGCTCGATCTCCAAGAGGTCGCCGGCGCCGAAATTGTGCACCGAGGCGACGCGGCCCAAGCGGCCGCCGGAATCGAGCCGCGCCTCGAGCCCGACGAGGTCGGCATAGTAGAACTCGTCCGAGTCCGGCGCCTCGAGCGCGGCCCGGTCGACGAACAACTTGGTCCCCTTGAGTGCCGCCGCGGCGGCGCGGTCCTCGATCCCGTGAATCCGCGCGATTAAGGTTCCCTTGCCGTGGCCGCGCACCTCGAGGGCGAAGAAGTACTCTCCGGTCTCGTCGGCGAGCGGCCCGTATTCGGCCACGTCTTCGGGGCGCGCGGTATGGCTCAGAATCCGTACCTCGCCCTTGAGGCCATGGGCGCCGGCTATGACGCCGAGACATACCGGTGCCCGGTCATTGGTGGAGTTTGTTGCCGCCGCAGCCATGGCCGTCCTCAGTCCTCGGACTCCGCGTCCTTGGACTTTTCCGGTTCGGGCTCGTCCTCGGCGGCCGGCTTGGAGTCCTCCGCGTCCTTGGCAGCTTCGGGTTCGGCCTCTGGTTCCGGCTCCGGCTCCGGGACCGGCTCGGAGCTTTCGGCTTCGGCCGCCGCTGGCGCGTCGTCGGGTTCGGCCGCTGTGGCTTCGCCCGCATCCGATTCGGGTTCGGCTGCCGTGGCTTCGCCGGCGTCGGATTCGGATTCGGCTGCCGTAGCCTCAGCCTCAGCCTCCGCCGCAGGCTCGTCCGCGGCCACGGGGGTTTCGGCCTTCGGCGCGGCGGCTGCCTCGGCCTCGGCCTGCATGCGCTCCTGGGCCTTCTTCTTGGGCAGCGCTTTCTTCGGGTTGTCGCGCCGCGCGGGCATCGGCGTGATCTCGGCCGCGCCCAGGAATCGCGCCACCCGGTCAGAGGGCCGGGCGCCGAGCCCGAGCCAATGGCGAATACGCCCCTCTTTGAGATGCACCCGTTCGGGATCGTTGGCGCGAAGGAGCGGGTCGTAGGTGCCGACGCGCTCGATGAATCGGCCATCGCGCGGGCTCCGCGAGTCGGCGACGACAATGCGGTAGAACGGCCGCTTCTTGGCGCCGGCACGGGACAGACGAATCTTCAGTGTCACGCTCGTGTTCCTCCCAAACCGACCGGGGCGTCAGGGACGCGCCCGGCCCTGGGCCATTGGCATATGCGGCGGCGCCGCCATGCCCGGCAGTCCGTGGCGCATCAGGCCCTTCTTGCCGAGTTTGCCGACCTTCTTCACCATACCCGAGAGCTGCTTGTATTGCTTCAACAGGCGGTTCACATCCTGTACCGAGGTGCCCGACCCGGCGGCGACGCGGCGCTTGCGCGAGCCCCCGAGAAGCTTCGCGTTCTTCCGCTCGGCCGCGGTCATCGACTGGATAATCGCCACCTGGCGCCGCAACATGCCATCGTCGATCGCCGCCTCGGCCATCTGCCGCTTGGCTTTGCCGACGCCGGGCAAGAGCGCCATCACGCCTTCCATGCCGCCCATCTTGCGCATCTGCCCAAGTTGCTGGGCGAGATCGTCGAGGTCGAAGCGGCCCTTCATCAGCTTGGCTTCGAGCCGTGCCGCCTCGCCCTCCTCGATGGTCTCCGCCGCCTTCTCGACCAGGCTCACCACGTCGCCCATGCCGAGGATGCGCGAGGCCACACGCTCGGGATGGAAGCCCTCGAGCGCGTCCAGCTTCTCGCCGGTGCCAAGGAGCTTGATCGGGCAGCCGGCGACGGCGCGGATCGAAAGCGCGGCGCCGCCCCGGGCGTCGCCGTCGATTCGGGTCAGGACGACACCGCTGATATCGAGACGTGCCTTGAAGGCCGCCGCGAGGTTGACCGCATCCTGGCCGGTGAGCGAATCGGCGACCAGCAAGGTTTCGGCCGGTGCAACGGCGTCGCGGATCGCGGCGGCCTCGTCCATGAGGCCCTCGTCCGCGTGCTGGCGTCCGGCGGTATCGAGGATGACCACGTCGTAGGCCTGCAGCCGCGCCGCTTCCATCGCCCGCCGAGCGATGTCGATCGGCAATTGGTCGGGCATGATGGGAAGCGTGGCGAGCCCCGCTTCTTCGCCCAGCACCCGAAGTTGCTCTTGGGCCGCCGGCCGGCGCGTGTCGAGCGCCGCCATCAGCACTTTCTTGCCCTGCTCCCGGGTCAGCTTGAGCGCGATCTTGGCGCTGGTGGTAGTCTTGCCCGAACCCTGCAGCCCGACCATCAGCACCGCCGCCGGCGGCGCCGCGGCGATCCGTAATTCGGCGGTCTCGGCCCCGAGCATCGCGACCAGGTGGTCGTGCACCACCTTGACGACCATCTGCCCGGGCGTGACGCTGCGCATCACCTCGGCGCCGGTGGCGTCTTGGCTCACCGCTTCAATCAGCGACTTGACCACCGGGAGAGCGACGTCGGCTTCCAGCAGCGCTACCCGGACCTCGCGCAGCGCCGCAGCGACATCGGCCTCGGACAGCGCACCACGCTTCTTGAGGCGCGTGAAAATCTCGCCCAGTCGATCGGTCAGGGACTCGAACATCGCACAGCCCTTGAATGGCAAAACGCCAGCGCGCGAATAGCTCGCGGGCTGGCCGTCACGGCGTCTCGGCACACGCGCTTGGCCGGAAATCCGGTGGCCGAAACCTACGCCCCAAACCGCCGTACCGTCAAGCGCTCCGGGACGGGGGCCACTCAGACCCCTTGACATACAGAACGGTCAGTATATATGCGCTACAGGACATGGCTTCTGACCGACAAGGAGAACCCCGATGCCACGCATTCAGCCGATCGATCCCGCCGTTGCCGAGGGCAAGGCCAAGGCGCTCTTGGACGGCGTCCACAAAGCACTCGGCATGACCCCCAACATCATGCGCACCATGGCCAGCTCGCCGGTGGTGCTGGACGCCTACGTCGGTTTCGGCAAGGCGCTGTCGGGCGGCACGCTACGCGCGCCGCTGCGCGAGCAGATCGCACTCGCCGTTGCCGGCGCCAACGGTTGCGAGTACTGCGCCGCGGCGCACACCGCGCTCGGCAAGATGCATGGCCTGCAATCGCCGGAACTCGCCGCCAACCTCGAGGGCCGCGCCTCCGAGCCAGCAGTCGCCGCGGCCCTCGACTTCGCCCTGGCGATCGTGGACAAGTGCGGTTGGGTGGACGACGCCGATCTGGCACGGGTCCGCACAGCTGGCTATGGCGAGGGCGAGATCGCCGAAATACTCGCCACCGTCGCGCTCAATATCTTCAGCACCTACTTCAACCACGTCGCCGAGACCGAAGTCGACTTCCCGCCGGTCGCTCTCGGCGCCAGGGCCGTGGCCTGACCCGGAGGAGGGAGCCCGCCATGATCGACCTTCATTTCTGGACCACGCCCAACGGCTACAAGGTGATGGTGTTCCTCGAGGAGGCCGGCCTCGCGTACCGAATCGTGCCGGTCAATATCTCGAAGGGCGAGCAGTTCCGGCGGGAGTTCCTGGAGATTTCGCCCAACAACCGCATCCCCGCCATCGTCGACCGCGCGCCGACCGGCGGCGGGGCCGCGGTCGCGATGTTCGAATCAGGCGCCATCCTTCACTATCTCGCGGAAAAGACCGGCCGCTTCCTGCCCGCCGCGGGCGCGGCGCGAAGCGAGGTCATGCAATGGCTGTTCTGGCAGATGGGCGGACTGGGTCCGATGCTCGGCCAGCACCTCCACTTCAGCGCCTATGCGCCGGAGAAGCTCGACTACCCGATCCAGCGTTACGCGGCCGAGACCCAGCGTCTTTATGGCGTACTCGAGCGTCGGCTCGACGGCTGCGAATTCATCGCCGGCGAGTACTCCATCGCCGACATGGCCAGTTTCCCCTGGGTCCATCGCCTGTCGCGCGAGTGGCCGGCGCTCGACGACACCCCCTACGTCAAGCGCTGGCACGATGCGATCGCGGCGCGCCCGGCGACGATCCGCGCCTATGCGAAGGGCGCCGCGCTCAACACCAGGCCGACAATCACCGAGGAATCGAAGAAGCTGCTGTTCGGGCATCGTGCCGCAAACCTGGCCGCATGACCGGCCTTTCGCCGGTTGCGAGGCCGGGGCGGCGGTCCTATAACGCCGAGGATGGGGCGGCGGTTCACCAAGATGCATGGGCTGGGAAACGACTTCGTCGTTCTCGACGCCCGCCAGCGGTCGGCGGCGCTCGACCCCGATAGGGTGCGCGCGATTGCCGACCGGAGAACCGGGGTCGGGTGCGATCAGGTGATCGCGATCGAAGGCTCGAGTGCGGCGGATGCGTTCATGCGGGTCTTCAACGCCGATGGCGGCGAGGTCGGGGCTTGCGGCAACGGCGCGCGGTGCGTCGCGGCGTTGTTGATGGCCGAGGGCGAGGCCGGGTCGGTGAGCCTCGAAACCCTGGCCGGGACGCTGCATGGCGAGACGACGGCGGAGGGGATGGTGCGGATCGATCTCGGGCCGGCGCGCTTCGGTTGGCGTGACATTCCGCTGCTGCGCTCGGCGGACACCTTGCACCTCGCGCTGCCACTGGGCGACGCGGTGGCGGTCAACGTCGGCAATCCGCACGCGGTGTTCTTCGTCGAGGACGCACACGCCGTCGATCTCGCGCAGCACGGTCCCGCCGTCGAGAACCACGCATTGTTCCCCGAGCGAGCCAACGTCTCGTTCGCCCAATTGCTCGGGGCGGAAGGGATTCGGCTTCGCGTGTGGGAGCGCGGGGTCGGAATCACCCCGGCCTGCGGCACGGCGGCCTGCGCGACGGTGGTCGCCGCGGTCCGCAGGGGCCTGTGCGGGCGCTCGGCCACGGTGCGGCTCGACGGCGGTGCGCTCGACGTCGAGTGGCGCGAGGATGGTCACGTGGCGATGACCGGGCCGGCCGCGACGAGCTACAAGGGGACGCTCGATCCGGCGTTTTACGCGCCAGCCCGCCGGGAACGGGGGGCGGCATGAACCGGGCAGGGCCCGAGGTGGTGACCTTCGGTTGCCGCCTCAACGCCTATGAATCCGAAGTCATCCGGCGCAACGCGCGGGCCGCCGGGCGCACCGACGCGGTGATCGTCAACACCTGCGCGGTGACCGCCGAGGCCGAGCGTCAGGCCCGGCAAGCGATCCGCCGCGCCCGCCGGCGCCGCCCCGATGCCGAAATCATCGTCACCGGGTGTGCCGCCCAGCTCAATCCCCGCGTCTACGCCGAAATGATCGAAGTGGACCGGGTGCTCGGCAACGCCGAGAAGCTCGAGCCGGGGTGGCTTGCCGAGGACGGACCGCGGGTGAGGGTCAACGACATCATGGCGGTGCGAGAGACCGCGGGGCACTTGATCGAGGGCTTCGAGGGCCGCGCCCGCGCCTTTCTTCAGGTGCAAAACGGGTGTGACCACCGCTGCACGTTCTGCATCATCCCCTTCGCCCGCGGCCCAAGCCGTAGCGTGCCGGCCGCGGCCATCGTCCGCGAGGCCCGCGCCCTTGTTGCGGCGGGCTACGCGGAAGTGGTGCTGACCGGCGTCGATATCGGCGATTACGGGCGCGATCTCGACGGCGGCCCGAGCTTGGGCGAGATGGTGCGCGGGTTGTTGCGCGAGGTGCCGGAGCTGCCCCGACTTCGCCTCTCCTCGATCGACCCGGTCGAGGTCGACGCGACGCTTCGCGACATATTCGCAAGCGAGCCGCGAGTCATGCCGCACCTTCACCTCAGCGTGCAATCGGGCGACGATGTGATCCTCAAGCGTATGAAACGCCGCCATCGCCGCGACGACGCCGTGGCGCTGTGCGAGGAGATTCGCCGCCGCCGCCCCGAGACCGCGTTCGGCGCCGACCTGATCGCCGGCTTTCCGACTGAATCGGCCGCCGCCTTCGCCAATACCGAATCGCTGATCGCCGAATGCGGGCTCAGTTTCCTTCATGTCTTTCCCTACTCCGAACGGCCGGGCACGCCGGCCGCCCGGATGCCGCCGCTTGCCGTGGCCGAACGCAGGCGGCGGGCCGCATGCTTGCGCGCCGCGGGGGATGCGGCGAAGCGAGGATTCCTGCGAAGTCGCATCGGATCGGTGGCCGAGGTGCTGGTTGAGCGGCTCGGAGAGGGCCGGGGCGCGGATTTCGCGCCGGTGCGGCTCGACCGCGAGGTGGCGCCCGGCCGCATCGTTGCGGCGCAGATCACCGGAATCGACGGCGACGCACTGCGCGGGCACGTCCTGAACGCGGCGTAATGCCGAGCGAGACGGCGCCGCGATCGGGCTGGTTGAAGCGGCTGCGCGCCGGCCTCGCCGGATCCTCGGGCCGGCTGAGCGGCGGCATCGCCGGCATCTTTGGCGGCGCCCGGCCCGACGCCGAAACCCTGGAGGCGCTGGAAGAGCTCTTGATCTCGGCCGACTTCGGGGTCGCTGCGGCGCAGAGGTTGACCGAGCGGATTGGCAGCTCCGGCCTCGGGAACGAGGCTTCGGTGGACGCGGTCCGCGAGGCGCTGGCGGCGGAGATCGCGGCGATCCTCGCGCCGCTCGCCAAACCGCTCGAGATCGCGACCGGCCAGAGGCCGTTTGTGATCCTCGCGGTCGGCGTCAACGGTACCGGAAAGACCGCCACCATTGGCAAGCTCGCCCACCGCTTTCACGCCGAGGGGCGCTCGGTGATGCTGGCGGCGGGCGATACCTTTCGCGCCGCGGCCATCGATCAGCTCCAGCTCTGGGGCGAGCGCGCCGGCGCGCCGGTGATCGCCAGGGCACCCGGCGCCGATGCCGCCGGCGTCGCTTTCGAAGCGCTTGAGGTCGCCCAACGGAACGCCGCCGAGGTGTTGCTGATCGACACCGCCGGGCGCTTGCAGAACAAATCCGAGCTGATGGCCGGGCTCGAGAAGATGATCCGGGTGGTGCGAAAGCTCGACGCCACGGCACCGCACGCGTGCATTTTGGTGCTTGACGCCACCACCGGCCAAAACGCGCACGCCCAGGTCGAGGTGTTTGCCGAGCGCTGTGCCGTCAGCGGCCTGGTGATGACCAAACTTGACGGCACTGCAAAGGGCGGCGTCCTGGTCGGCATCGCCGAGCGCTTCGCTCTGCCGGTGCACGCGATCGGAATCGGCGAGGATATCGAGGACCTTCACGAATTCGAGGCCGCGGCCTTCGCCCGCGCGTTGGTGGGTTTGGCTTGAGGGGGGCTAGAGGAAACTGTAGGGATCGACGTCGACCTGGAGGCGGACGCTCGCGGGTACCTTGACCTTGGCAAGCCAAGCCCGCAGCGGTTCCTGGATCTTGACCGAACGCGCCGTCTTGAGAAGGAGGCGCTGGCGATGACGGCCGCGCAAGAGCGAGAGCGGCGCCGGCGCCGGACCGAGCACGCGAAGCCCGTGGCCCGAAGGCGCCGCCCACCCCAGCGCCCGGGCGATGCCCGTGACCTTGGCTTCGTCCGCACCGGAGACGATGAGCGCGGCGAGACGGCCGAACGGCGGCATCGCCTGCTCCCGCCGGGCCGAGGCCTCGCGGGCGAGAAAGGCGTCACGATCGCCCGAAACCAGGGCCGCCATCACCGGGTGCTCGGGCATGTAGGTCTGTAGTAACACCCGCCCGGGCCGCCCGGCGCGACCGGCGCGCCCGGCCACCTGGTGCAGGAGCTGGTAGGTTCGTTCCATCGCCCTGAGGTCACCGCCGCCGAGTCCGAGGTCGGCGTCGACCACGCCGACCAGTGTCAGGAGCGGGAAGTGGTGGCCCTTGGCGACGACTTGGGTGCCGATCAGGACATCGATCTCGTGCGCCGTCACCCGCCGGATTAAGGCCTCGGCCGCGCCGGGACCGCGCAGGGTATCGCTGGCGACGATGGCGGTGCGGGCGCCCGGGGCGAGCTCGGCGACTTCGTCGCACACTCGCTCGACGCCGGGCCCGCAGGCGGCGAGGCGGTCGTGCGCCTGGCACGCCGGGCACGATTCGGGCAGGACCCGGGCGTGCCCGCAGTGATGGCACTGCAGGCGGCCCGCCAGGCGGTGCTCGACCAGCCAGGCCGAGCAATTGGGGCACTCGAGCCGGTGCCCGCAGGCGCGGCACAGCGTCAGCGGCGCGTAGCCGCGCCGGTTTAGGAACAGCATCGCCTGCTCGCCCGCCGACAAGGTTTCGCCGAGCGCCGCGGCCAGCGAAGGGGAGAGCCAACGACCGCGCGGCGGTGGCTCGACACGCATGTCCACGGCCGCGATTTCGGGCAGGCGCGCGGCGCCGTGGCGCTCGGGTAGATGGACCCGGGCATAGCGTCTAGCCTCGACGTTGACGACGGTCTCGAGCGAGGGCGTTGCCGAGGCCAATACGATCGGGACCTCGGCCAGGCGCGCCCGTACCACGGCCATGTCGCGGGCGTTGTAGACGACGCCGTCTTCCTGCTTGTAGGCGCCGTCTTGCTCCTCATCGACGACGATCAGCCCGAGGTCGGCAAAGGGCAGGAACAGCGCCGAGCGGGCGCCGACGACGACCTTGGCGCGGCCCTCGGCCGCGGCCCGCCAGACCTGGCGCTTGGCCGAACGGCGGACGTCGGAATGCCACTCCGCCGGGCGGGCGCCGAAGCGGGCGGCGAAACGTTCCAGCCACTGGGCGGTGAGGGAGATCTCGGGCAAGAGCACGAGCGCCTGGCGGCCGCGGCCCAGCGCCGCGGCCACGGCCTCGAAGTAGACCTCGGTTTTGCCGGCGCCGGTGACCCCGTCGAGGAGCGTGGCGCCGAACCCGCCGCGCGCGACCGCCGCGACGAGGGTCTCGGCGGCCGCCGCCTGTGGCGGCGAGAGATGCGATGCGCCGCCACTCGGGGCGACAGCCGGGACGCTTGGTGCGCCAACCACGCTGACCCCCTCGAGTGCGGCGGCGGCGATCAGGCCGTCGATGACCGAGACGCTGACCGCGGCCTCGCGGGCAAGCTCGCTCTTGAATCGCGGCGGACCCGTTGCCGCGACCGCCAAGGCTCGGCGGCGATGCTCGGTGAGCCGCTCCGGGAGCTCGCCCGTCGCGCGGTAGGCGATGCGTGGCGGCGCCGGCTCCAGCGCCTCGCGGACGCTCATCGACATACGCAGCACCGCGCCCGGCGGCGCAAGCGTGTAGGCCGCGACCCAGTCGATGAGGCGGCGCAGCTCGGCGGCGAGCGGCGGGCAGTCGAACGGCGCGATTACGTCCTTGAGTTTGGCCGCGGGAAAGCCGCCCTCGGCCTCACCCCAGACCACGCCTACTGTTTCGCGCGATCCCAGCGGCACCCGGACGAAGGCCCCCTCGGCGAGGTCGCCGAATTCACCGGGCACGCGATAGTCGTAGGCGCCGCCGAGCGGTAGCGGCAGGAGGACGCGCACGCGCGCCGAGCGCCTGGACCGGTGGGAACTGGTACGCTTCCGAGCCATCCGCTACACTGTGCCAAGCCGAGGTCCGGCGGACAAGGAATAGGAGTCGAGCGACGATGCGGCACAGCCGATGAAGTTTTTCGCCGATACCGCGGATGTCGACGAGATCAAAGATCTCGCCGCGACCGGTCTGCTGGACGGCGTGACGACCAACCCCTCGCTGGTGGCCAAGACCGGGCGCGACCTGTTCGAGGTGCTGGGCGAGGTGTGCGCCGCAGTCGACGGCCCGGTTTCGGCCGAGGTCACGGCCACCGAGGACGAGGACATGGTGGGCGAGGGCCGCCGGCTTGCCGAGGTCGCCGACAACATCACGGTCAAGGTGCCGCTGACCTGGGACGGCCTGAAGGCGTGCCGGACGCTCAACCAGTCGGGGATCGCGGTCAACGTGACGCTTTGCTTCTCGGCCACCCAGGCGTTGTTCGCGGCCAAGGCCGGCGCGCGCTTCGTCTCACCCTTTGTCGGCAGGCTGGACGATATCGCCCACGACGGCATGGCGTTGGTGCGCGAGGTGCGCACGATCTTCGACAACTACGATTCGCTCGAAACCGAGATTCTGGTGGCCTCGGTGCGCCACCCTCTGCACGTCGTCGAGTCGGCCCGCATTGGCGCCGACGTGTGCACGGTGCCGCCAGCGGTGATGCGCAAGCTGGCCATGCATCCGCTGACCGACAAGGGGCTCGAGGCCTTCCTGTCGGATTGGCGCGGGACCGGCCAGCAGATTCTCGAGGGTTGAGATCGGTCATGCCCGAGCGAGCACAGAGACCGCACGAAACCAGAACCGAGGAAATATCGGACGCCGAGGTCGCGTCGTATCTGCGGACCCACGGCGATTTCCTCAACCGCCACCCCGACCTTTTGCGGGTGCTGACGCCACCGGCTTTCTACAAGGGCAAAGGCTTGCTGGACCTTCAAGCGTTCATGATCGAGCGCCTGCAGGTGGCGGTGCGCGAGGGCGGCGAGCGCGAGGACGCGCTGCTTGGCGCCGCGCGTTCCAACCTGGTGTCCCAGGGCCGGATACACGCGGCAGTATTGGCGCTGTTCGAGGCGCGCGGCTTTGGCGAACTCATCGAGACGGTGACCACCGACCTTGCGACGCGCCTCGACGTAGACGTGGCGGCGCTTTGCATCGAGGCCGGCCCCGGAGAATCGGCGCGGGCCTCGCAGACCGGCATTCGTGTTCTGGAGGAGGGCGCGGTCGAGGGAATCGTCGGCCGGGGCCGCGAATGCCTGTTGGGCTCGGACAGCCCGGCCGGGGGCGAGCTGTTCGGCGCCGCGGCTACGCTGGTGCGTAGCCAGGCGCTGGTTCGCGTGCGCATCCGTGGCGAGGGACCGGCCGGCTTGTTGGCGCTGGGCTCCCGCAATCCCGACCGCTTCCACTCCGGCCAGGGCACCGAGTTGCTGGTGTTTCTCGGCGCGACCCTCGGCCTGTCGATTCGCGGATGGCTGTGCCGCGGCGGCTAGGCCGCACCGCCCGTCTATCCCCCGAGGCCGTCCGCGCCTCCTCCGAGGTGACGGCCGCGATCGCCGATTGGCTTGGCTGGCTGGCCGAGGAGCGCCGGCTATCCCCACACACCGTGGCCGCCTATCGGCGCGACGTGGCGATCTTCTTTGACTTCCTCGCCGGCCACCTCGGCGGCCCGCCCGCGCTTTCCGATCTTGAAGGATTGCAGCCCCGGGACGTGCGCGCTTTCCTTGCCGCGCGTCGAGGCGCAGGGCGCGCCGGGGTCACGCTCGCCCGTTCGCTCTCGGCGCTGCGCAGCTTTTTCGGCTTCCTCGATCGCGCCGGGGTGCTTGGCAACGAGGCCTTCGCCAGCGTGCGCGCACCCAAGCGCGACCACAGCGTGCCGCGCCCGCTTTCCGAGGCCGCGGCCCGCTCGGCGCTGGCCGAGGCCGGCAAGCTTGGCATGGCGCCCTGGGTGGCGCGGCGCGATGTCGCGCTTTTGACGCTTCTTTATGGCTGCGGTCTGCGCATCTCGGAGGCGCTCGATCTCGACCGTGCCGAGGCCCCGGCCCCCGGCCAACGCTCCTTGCGGGTGCGCGGCAAGGGCGGCAAGGAGCGCCTGGTCCCGGTGTTGCCGGTGGTGATCGAAGCCATCGCCGCGTACCTCGAGGACTGCCCACAGACGACCGCGGCGGACGCTCCCTTGTTCGTGGGCGTGCGCGGACGGCGGCTCAACGCCGGAGTCGTGCAGGCGACGATGCGCCGGCTGCGCGGCCGCCTGAATCTGCCCGAAAGCGCCACGCCCCACGCCTTGCGCCATAGCTTCGCCACTCATCTCCTGGCCGCCGGGGGCGATCTTCGCACCATCCAGGAGCTGATGGGGCATGCCTCGCTTTCGAGCACGCAGGTCTATACCGAGGTCGATACCGCGCGTCTTCTCAAGGTACACCGGAGCGCTCATCCCCGGGCGTTGCCAAAGGCGGGCTAGCGGGCCGGCATCGCGATTCGGGCGCTCCCCATGGGAGGGGCCGACGTGCTATGGTGGTACCCGCCATGGCCGACCTCACCGAAGACGAACTCAAGGAGATACTGAACCTCCACGAACGCTGGGTGAGCGGGTTCGTCGGTGGCGTTCGAGCCAATCTCTCGCGTCGCGACCTCGGCAATGTTGACCTTGCCGAAGCCAATCTGGCGGAGGCGAGCTTTGCGGGCGCGACGCTGGCGGCATCCAACTTCGCCGGGGCCAACTTGGCCGGCGCCGACCTCTTCGCTTGCGACCTCTCCGGCGCCGACTTGCGGGGCGCATTGCTGCCGCGCGCCGACCTGCGCGGGACCAAGTTGGGCGGCGCCAAGATCGATGGCGCGGACTTGCAGGACGCGGCGATGAGCGACGGCGTCATGATGACGGTCTCGGGCGGCGAACCCGCGTTCTCCCGTGGCGACGCCACCGACGCGAACCTCGAAGGCGCCTCGCTGCAGGGGGCCAACCTCAAGGGCGCGGCATTCTCGACCTCGTTCCTCGCCCGCACCGACCTCACCGGCGCGAGCCTTGTCGGCGCCCGCATCACCGGCGCCGACCTGTCGAACGCCAACCTCATGGACGTCGATTTGTCGGGCGCGATCCTCAAGGACGTCGACCTCAGCGGCGCCAATCTCAGCGGCGCCAACCTGCTCGGCGCCCAGCTCGAGAACGCGAAGCTGGTCGGCGCAAACCTGGTCGGCGCGCGCCTGGCGGGCGTCGACCTCTCGGTGGCCGACACCACCGACGCCTTCTTCACCAAGGAGATGTCCGACGAGCTGCGCGCGGCCGTCGCGGCGCACACAACGTGGATTCAGTCACAGGGCGCCGGCGGGGACCGCCTGGTGCTCGGTGGCGAGGACGACCTGAGTGCCGTGGACTTCGGCGCGCGCGATCTGTCCGGCGCCTCGTTTCAGGGCGTCACGCTGACGGCGGCCAACTTCAGCGGCTGTCGGTTGCGCCTTGCAGACTTCTCGGGCTGCGATCTCGGGCGCGCGAGCTTCGCCGGCGCCGATCTCTCCGGTGCTCGCTTCGACAAGGCCAAGCTGGTTCAGGCCAATCTTGGCAAGGCGAGCCTCGATCCGGCCGAAATCAAGGACCGTCACGGCTCGGCTACCGGGCGGGTGTCGCGCTCGAGCCTGGTCGAGGCGGACATGCGGCACGCGAACCTGGCCGCCACCCGGCTTCGGCGGGCCGATCTCACACGCGCCAACCTGGAGGGCGCGACGGTTGGGCAGACCGTGATGACGCGGGCCGTCCTGAGCTCCACCACGATGCCGCCGATCACGCGCAAGGACGCGCTCATCTTCGAAGACTAGTGCCGGGCGCCCCAGGTGTAATCGGGGGCGAAGCGTTCGGCGACAAAATCGATGAAAGCGCGGACCTTGGGCGGAAGGTGGCGCTGGTGGGGGTATAGCGCGTAGAGCGGGCCTGCCGCCGGAACGACCTCATGATCGGCCAGGATGCGGACGAGCCACCGGCGTCGAAGTCGAGACCGACCAGTCACCCTGGGCGGCGTGAAACCGACGGGGCCGGACCGCGCCCGAGGTCAGCCGCGGCCGATGTAGGGCATTTTGGTGGCCATGACGGTCATGAACTGGACGTTGGCGTCGAGCGGCAGGCTGGCCATGTAGGCCACTGCGCGGCCCACGTTTTCCACCGCCATCGTCGGCTCGGGCACCACCGTGCCGTTGGGCTGCTCGACCCCATCCTTCATCTTCGCGGTCATCGGGCTGGCGGTGTTGCCGACATCGATCTGGCCGCAGGCGATGTCGTACTTGCGGCCATCGAGCGAGGTCGCGCGGGTGAGGCCGGTGATCGCGCTCTTGGTGGCGGAATAGGGCGCCGAGTTGGGGCGCGGGACGTAGGCCGAGATCGAGCCGTTGTTGATGATCCGCCCGCCCATCGGGTCTTGCTCCTTCATCATGCGGAACGCCTCTTGGGTGCAGAGGAAGGGGCCGGTGAGGTTGGTTTCAACGACCGCGGTCCACTGCTCGACCGTGATATCCTCGAGCGGCACCGGCGGGGCGCCGATGCCGGAGTTGTTGAAAAGCACATCGAGCCGCCCGAAGGTCGACTTGGTCTTGGCGAACAGTGCGCCCACGGATTCGGGATCGCGTACGTCGGTCGGTATGGCCAACGCGTTGGTCTCGGCCTGGGCCCGGGTTTCTTCGAGCGCCTCGGCGCGGCGGCCGGCGAGGACGCAGGCGTATCCCTCCCGCGCCAGGGCTAGTGCGGCTTCCCTGCCGATCCCGCTGCCGGCGCCGGTGACGATGGCGACCTTGTTCCATGCGTTCATTGAGGCGAGATTACCCAACTTTGCAGCCGACTTCGAGTTGGCGCGAGCTACATCGGCGAGCCGGGCGGCCCCGAGGGGGTCAAGCTCGAAGAGCAGGTGCTGATCGCCGAGAGCGGTGCCGTGGCGTTGTCTCGATATCCCTACGAGGACGACTTTCTCTAGAATCCGAGAGCGCGCACCGTCCGCGCGATTGACTCCGAGAATCGCGCCCGGCAGACTCTTCGGAGTATCTCACGCCGCGCAGAGGGAGGATTCGTCATGTACCACAGCGAAGAGCGCATTCTGACCACCCATGTTGGCAGCCTCATCCGCAGCCCCAAACTCGCCAAGCTGTTAATCGAAAAGGAGCAGGGCCTTGGCTACGACGAGGCTGCGTTCGGCCGAACCGTTGGCGAGGATATGGACCACGTTATCGAGAGGCAGCTCGAAGGCGGCGTCGATATCGCCAACGACGGCGAGCTGCCGCGCATCGGTTTCTCGACCTACGTGCAGAGCCGGATGTCGGGCTTCGGCGGCGAATCGCAGCGTAACGAAATCGTTGATTTCGGCACCTTCCCGCAGTACCGCGACCTCTTCCTGCATCGCTACCACACCACCTCGCAGGACACCGCCAAGCTTTGGAACGCGCCGCAGGCGGTCGCCGACCTGCACTACGACGACGAGGCAAGCGAGGTCAAAGCGGAGTGCGACGCCTTTGACGCCGCGCTCGACCGCAACCCGGGAAAGTTCCTTGAGACCTTCATGACGGCGGTCTCGCCCGGCAACCTCACCTGCACCCTTCTCAACGCCCACTACGAGACCGAGGAGCACTACGTGATGGCCGCGGCGCGCGAGCTCAAGAAGGAATACGACTACATTCACCAGCGCGGCTACCTCTTGCAGATCGATGCCCCCGACCTCGCGCTCGAGCGCCAGCTCTACTTCCAAAAACGCCCCTTCGAGGACTTTCTCGAGGGCGTCAAGCGCCAGGTCGCGGCGATCAATCACGCGGTGTCCGATATTCCCCCCGAGCGGGTGCGGCTGCACGTTTGTTGGGGCAACTACGAGGGACCGCACGCCGGCGACGTCGAGGTCGAAGAGGTCCTGGGGCTGCTCTACGAGGCCAAGGTAGGGGCGCTTAGCATTCCCTTCGCCAACCCGCGCCATCAGCATGGCTACCGGGCCTTCAAGAAGAATCCGCTGCCCGAATCCATGGTCCTTATCCCCGGCGTGATCGACGTGACGACCAACTACCTCGAACACCCCGAGGTCGTCGCCAACCGCATCTGCGAGGCGGTCGAGGCGGTGGGCGACAGGAGCCGCGTCATCGCCGGCACCGATTGCGGCTTCTCGACCTTTACCGACTACACGATGGTCGCCGAGGACGTCTGTTGGGCCAAGTTCAGCTCACTCAAGGAGGGTGCCGATATCGCCACCAAGCGGCTGTGGAACTGACGCGCCGTACCGACCCGGGGCGCACGGGTGTTGCGCCCACGGCGTGGGTCCCCACATAGCGTAGGTGGGCAAACTCGAGCCATCCAGCATTTCGGTGCGCGACGCCGCGCGTCGGTCACGGATTCACACCCTGTCCATCGTCATGGCGCTGGTGATGTGGCCCGCGGCGCTGTTCTTGGAGCTGGCGCTTTTGATGCGCGAGAAGTTCATTGGTCCCGAGCAACCGGCGGCGACCGACACCATCGATCAGCTAAGGCCAGGCGAGGAAGTGCGAGGCGCGCCCTCAGCGCGGATGCCGATAGAGCCGCATCACGAATATCGCGAGGACGCTGGCGAAGATGCAGTAGACGGCGCAGCCAAGGACGATCGTCTCGATACTCGTGCCACGGTCGAGCGCCGCACCCATGGCCACCGGTGACACCGCGCTAGAAAACACCGTCAAGGCGAACGCCAGTGCGCGGATCGAACCGAGGTGCCGGGTGCCGTAGAACTCGGGCAGGAAGACGCCAAAAAAAGTGTTGGCCGCTCCGGTCGATACGCCGGCCAGGAGCATATAGCCCCAGCCGGCCAGCGGATCGTTCGACACCGCCAGGACGAGGCAGGCGAGGGCCAACGGGGGCAAGAGCGGCGGCAGCGTGAACCGAGCGCCGATGCGGTCGGCAAGCGCGCCCAAGGCCAGTCCGGAAACCACGCTTGCCGAGGCGAAGCCGAGGTAGGTCGCGGCCCAGTCGCCAAGTATCCAGCCTTTCGATTCAACCAGAAACACTTGGTGGAAGGCGATCCCGGTACCGATGAACGCCGGCGCCAGCACCACCGGTAGCAACGAATAAAAGCGGGGATCGCGAAGTACCGCCTTGCGCGTCCAGTGGACCGGCATCGAGCCGGACTCGCCGCCGTTGGTCGCCGCCTCGCCTCCGGCGCCGTCCAAGTAGCGGCCGTGGCGCAGGCCGTGACCGCGCAACAGCCACAGGCAGCCCGGCAAGACAACGAGAGCAAGGCCGGCGCCAAAGACGATCCAACTTTGCCGCCATCCGATTGCGGCGACCGCGGCAACGACGATCAGCGGAAACGACGCCTCGGCCAGCGTTTCGCCAAGCCCCGCGGTTGCCACCGCGCGGCCGCGGGCGATCTCGTAGTAGCGGCCCTGGCTGGTGATGGCGGTGTGGTACATCAGCCCCTGCCCCATGTGCCGCAGGAAGAAGATGCCGACGACGAGCATCCAGATGGCCTGCGCCGAGGCCATCGCCAAACAGGCGACCGCCGAGAGGACGATGACGATTGCCGTCCAGCGGCGCAGGTCGATGCGGTCGATCCAATGTCCCGACCACGACAAAAGCGCCGCGCTGGCGAGCGTGCCCGCGGAATAAATCGCTCCGAACTCGCCGTTGCTGATCGCAAACGTCTCGCGAATCTCGCCCGAGAAGAGCGAGATGAAGTAGGTCTGGCCGAAGCTCGAGTAAAACGTCATCAGCAGTCCGTACGCCAACAGACGCGGGTCGGCCCGCATGAAGTGCAAGGCGCGGAGCGGTAGGACGGAGGTCACGAGCGTCTTTCACCTCGGAGGCAGGTCGGAAGCCGGTATGGGAGAATCCCGGGCCGTTCGGGCGACCCCGGACGATGGGGCTAGGCTAGCATGCGCCCTCGCGCTCGACCACGGAATCGTCGGCCAGGATCTGGCCCGGCGGAATCGTCGCCGTCTGCGCGAGCGCTTCGTAATACGCGGTGAAGTCGGGGGCGGTGGCCGCGAACAACTGGTCGTAGCTTTCGATCACGAAATAGATGTCCTGATAGTCGTCGATCCGGTAGTCGGTGCGCATGATGCGCATGAGGTCAAAGGCGACCCGCTTGGGCTTGGGGCTTTCGAGGCAGTAGATCGATTCGCCCTTTGAAGACGCGATCCCCGAGCCATAGATGCGCAGGCCCGCCGGCGTGCGGATCAGCCCGAACTCGACGGTGTACCAGTAGAGCCGCGCGAGGTAGGTGAGCGCCCCGAGGCGCAGCGCCTTCACGCCGCCGCGGCCGTAGGCCTGAAGATACTCGGCGAACACCGGATTGAAGAGGAGCGGCACGTGGCCGTAAACGTCGTGGAAGACGTCGGGCTCCTGCAGGTAGTCGAGCTGGTCGCGGCGGCGGATGAAGTTGGTCGCCGGGAAGCGGCGGTTCGCGAGGTGGGCGAAGAAGACGTCGTCGGGCACCAGGCCAGGCACCGCGACGATTCGCCAGCCGGTCGCCGCTTCGAGGACCGCGCTCAGACGATCGAAATCGGGGATGCCATCGGCGGCGATGCCGAGGCCGTGTAGTCCCTCGAGAAACTCGGGCGCGGCGCGATCGCGCAGAATGTCTTGCTGGCGGGCGAACAACAGACGCCAAGTCTCGTGCTCGTCCTCGCCGTGGGACGCCCAGTCCTGCTCGATGACGAAGTCGCCGCCCATGGTTGACTAGTTTGTTTGTTGCCCGCGCGATTCAAGCCTCACGGGGCAACGCGGCGCAGACCTCGTCGACCGGCAGGTCGCTGAGCGAGGGGCGCCGAAGCACCGTGACGTTCTCGCCCACCGGCGCGGTCCGGGCTGGGTCCGAGGCGGCCGAGAACAGTACCACTGCCGGACAGCCGCAGGCGGCGATCAGGTGCATCGGTCCGGTGTCGTTGCCGACGCCGAGACGGGCGCCGTGGGCCAGCGCGGCGATCTCTGCGACGCTAGTCTTCTCGCAGAGATCAAGGGTATCGGGGACGGCGGCCGCGATCTCGCCCAGAACCGCCTTCTCGGCTGCCCCGCCCAGCAGCACCGGCTGCATGCCCTGGGTCGCGAGGTGGCGCGCAAGCTCGATGTAGCGCGCCGCCGGCCAGCGCTTTTCCGGACGGTGCGCGGCCCCGCCCGGGACCATCAGCGCATACGCGCTGTCGAGTGCGAAATGCCCGACCTCGGCGTCGGCCCATGAGAGATCGGGGGGCGGCACCGCATCGATGCCCGCGAGACCAAGCTGTTCGGCTTGGCGGTCGAGGGTGTGCATGCGCCGGCGCTCGGGATTGCGATGGGGGTGTGAGCAACCCGGCGCTATGCCCGACCATTCGGGCCGGCGGCGGCGGAGCAGGAAGAAGTAGGTGCGGGTGCGGTCGGAATTCTGGAGGTCGTAGACGCGATCGAAGCCGCCGTTCCGCAACCGCCCGACTAGCTCGAGCAGCCCCGCAGGATTCGTCGGGCGTGTGCGCGGATCCTCCCACACCGCGTCGAACCAACCGCAAGCGTGGCCGAGCGAGGCAAAGGCCGGACTGGTCAACAGCGTCACGTGGGCGTCGGGATGATGAGCGCGGATCGCCTTGAAAGGGCCGGTCGCGAGCACG
>PVBE012135460.1_pt1 | contig 29953 bp, 20 predicted proteins | sample 1631181 | NCBI WGS metagenome assembly PVBE01 (sample SAMN08397723, study PRJNA350692) | Marine metagenome, whole genome shotgun sequencing project. | isolation source: water | place: Pacific Ocean | collected 2012-04
CCATGAGCTCTCTCCGCACTTGTCGTGATCGTCTGCTGGCCCCCAAAGTCCTGGCCACCAGCAAGTGAGATAAAGAGACCGAGAGGAGCAACGGACAACAGGCAGGCAGAGATCTTCATCGCCCCATCCTCGCACATCCCCCCCAAGCCGCAACGCTGGGCTGGGGGAGGGGGCCTCTCGTGCACGTCATCACTGACACATGCACTGACACCTCGTCCACATGGCCCCGAAATCGGCCCTTACAGACCCGCCTGTGCGGTGGGGGCTCGGATTGCAAATCCGTTATTCCCCGCTTCGAGTCCGGGTGCCGCCTCCATTCTCCCTCTCCTCGTTGGGGGGCGTAGCGCGGGGTTGGGGGAGGTTGCTAGGGAGCGATGGTGTAACTGACCGCGCCCGTCAACAGAGTCGCGAAGCTGTTCTGCGGGTCACGGCACCAGAACTGAGCGTGGATCGTGGTCCCGGGGACCTGCAGGTAGCCAGCAGGGCTTCCACCGAGCGCACCCGCACCAAATGCGTTCATGTCAATCCTGGCAATCGCGTCACAGAGCCCGGGTGTGCCAACCGCTGGAATGGGAACCGTTCGGGCGAAGGAGGCCAGGCAGAGGTTTCCGCCGAGAGCGGGCACGGTAGCCGCACCCTGATCGGTGTAGACCAGCATGGCCACACTCTTCGCGGGCAGATTGGCCGCTGTAACCCAGAAGCCCGCGCTAGAGCTGACGCTGGCGTTGCCCTCGGTCCACATGATCGGGATTCCACCGCAGGAGTTGGGTTTCGCTCCGCAGTAGTTGCCCGCTGCCAAGGACTGGGTCACGGCGGCGAGCGCGTCCACGCGGCCCCAGCCATAGCGGTTGTCCTTTTTCTTGGTCCCCAGGTCCACTGCCGTCGTGTAGAGGTGGTTTTGCACGCCGAAGTGATCGAGGCTCGGGTCTGCTTGAAGAATGAGCGCCGCAACCCCGGCCACGTGGGGGGTGGCCATCGATGTCCCCGACATTTGCGTGTAGCCGCTGACCTTCTGGTGCGAGATGGTGTCGTTCCCCGGTGCCGCCACATCGGGTTTCTTGAGGCCGGGCGGGTAGGGATGGTCGTTGTATGGAGGCACGTTCTGCCATGTCACCGGGCCGCGGCTTGAGAAATTGGTGATCTCGTCGCCGCATGTGACGGCCCCGACCGTGATGACGTCGGGCACGTCTCCCGGCGTGCGGATGTTGTCCGGGGCGTTGCCTTTGCCCTCATTGCCGCCGGCGTAGATGACGACGACACCCGCGGCGATGGTGTTTTCGCAGACCGCTCGCCAGGTAGCGCGATCTGGATTTTTCTTGTGCGGCCAACCAAGGCTGGCCGTGAGAATGTCCGCACCGTTAGCCACCCCGTACTGCATCATGCTCCAGACTTCGCCCTCTGAGCCCCAATCAAGGTCTGACTTGAGGGCCATGATGCGGGTGCCCGGAGCGACGCCACAGGCTGTTCCGCCGGTTCCGTCGCCGGCCACCGTGCCCGCCACGTGAGAGCCGTGCCCCTGACCGTCTCGAACGTTGCCGTTGCCGTTGGAGAAATCCCAGCCCTGAACATCATCCGCAAACCCATTGTTCTCGTCGTCAATCCCGTTGCCCGGAATCTCAAGGGGGTTCCGCCAGAGGCGTTTGGAGATGTCCGTGTGACCCCGGCCCACCCCCGTATCGATGACACCCACGACGACGCCGGCTCCAGTGATCCCATACTGCTGCCAGACGCTGGGGGCTTGAATCAGTGTGAGCCCACAGGTCGGATTGCCGCTGCCGACCGAGGGCGTGGCTGGGAGCGTGAGCAGCAGCTCCTCGGCGGGTAGGTGAACGTCACGATGGACATAGAGGACATCGTCACGCGCTGCAATATCCAGCGCAACCGTTCGTGTGACGTCTGCGTTCACCACGTTGTGAATCCAAAGCGGGCTGATGGACTGAACCTGCCCAGATTGAGCCCCTTGTTCAAGGAGGGCAAGCAGGTCCGCCTGAGTTCGGTTGGCCAGTTCTCTCAGTCGTTCAACAACAGCCTGGCGACGTTGCTGCTTGGGCAGGGACGTCCGGAGTTTCAACAGGTCCGCAGGCGGCACCTGTTCTTTCATGACAATCGTTACAGGGAGGAGATCCTGAGCCCCAAGGGCGTCCAAGGCAACGGAGAGATCTCCCCTCAGCCTGTCTGCAGGCACCTGTCCGGGAGAGTTGGTGGAGAAGAGGACCAGAGCGAAGGTGGCGGCGAAGTGAGTGATCATCATTCGCAGATCTTCGCACATTTCCCCATAGCCGCAATGGTAGACTGAGGTACACAGGCACACCTACGGACAGAATGTCACTATGAGACGGCCAGACAAACTACTGGGACCGCGTCAAGGCAAAGGCGGAAAGCTCGGGACTCACGGCTTCTACAGCCCCTCCATGTAGTCCGATATCCGAGTGAGGGCCGCCTGTTGTTTGGGGGTCAGGCCCTTGTCCAGCAAGTTGATGCGCTCGTACGGATCCGCGAGCAGGTCATAGAACTCGTCACGCAACCCCATTCTGCGGAGGAGTTTGTACTGACTGTCCCGAACCGTGCGGGTGCGGTACTTGTACTTGGGATTCATCCCATTGGGACGGAAGCGTTCCGAGTAGACGTAGGTCCTCAGGGACAAGCTGGGGTCGGTGAAGTAGGGCACGAGGGAGACGCTGTCTGTGAACGCAGGAAGCGTGCCGCCGGTGAGTTCAATGATCGTGGCGAACAGATCGACCACTCCCACCGGGGCGTTCACTCGGCCGGGGTTGACACCTGGTCCCACGATCAGCATGGGGACGCGGATGCCCCCTTGATACAGGGTCCCCTTCACTCGGTTCGGATCGAGCGGCGGCTCCACGGCCTTGTTGAAGGGGCCGTTGTCGCTCACCATGATGACGTAGGTGTTGGCGGGGAGTTCGGCTAGCAAGCGTCCGAGCTCCGTATCCGCTGCCTCAGTCATCGCGTTGACATAAACGATGGGGTTCTTATTGGGTTTGGGGGGCAGGTTCTGCGTGTGCAGGTCGGGCGGGGGGGCGTGTAGCGGGGTGTGAACACTGTTGTAGTTCACGTGCAACATGAACGGCTCGGGCAAGGTAGCGAGCACACGAATGGAGTCGTCAATATTGACGGTAGGTGCGTAGGTGGCGTTCCCGCCGGTGGATCCGTTCAGCGTATGCTGCCACCGGAAGTAGTCCCCGCCCGCGAGGACCAGATTGCGCAGGGAGCCTGAGTAAAGCCCGTAACCAACGTCGTTGGGATGGGTCGGGCCTTGCAGGTCATCTCCAAGATGCCACTTGCCAACCACCAAGGACGTGTACGCAACTGGCAGCCTGTTGGGCAGGACGAAGGCCGACGCGGGCAGGCCGTGGTTCTTGTCGTTGGGGTTTTCGCCGATGCCCGTGTGGATTCCGTACAGGCCTGATTGGATCAGGGCCCGGGTTGGGCCGCACACCGGATTGGCCCAAGCTTGCATGAAGACCAGTCCCTTGCTGGCCAGGCCCGAGAGCACGGGCGTCGTTGCTGGCGTCGTGCTCTGACCGTAGAACCCCAGACGGTCGAGACCCAAGTCGTCGAACACGACGACGACGATGTTCGGGGGTGCCGGCTCTCCAACTCTCGTCGCACTGCAAACCCCGGGGAGGGTCGAACCAGCTTGTGAGCTCTCGGCAAGCATGGGCACGCCGAGTAGTACGAGAGCGAGATGGATGAGACGTGGTTGCATATTCCTTCCCTGCGTTCTCTAGCGTACCGGAGAATGAGGAATCGCGGTGGGGGGTGGATTGCAAACCCGTTATTGCCCGGTTCGAGTCCGGGTGCCGCCTCCATTCTCCCCGGGCTCGCAGGGGGGGAAGTGCCGATCCGACGGCTACTCTGTTCCCCTCCCTACCCGCCGCGAACTCGTCTGGCGGATGTTCGCGGCGAGGTAGGGTTGGGAACCAGAGAACAGGCAGGGCTACCGAAGGATGACCGGCAGCGAGTTACTACGCTGAGTCACTCCGCTGGGGTCGACGACGGTGACCTGCAGGACCAGATGCGCGCCCTTGGAACCCAGGAGGGTCAGACCCTTGCTGAGGGTGAACGCACTATAGGCGCCAGGCCGGATCAAGAGCACGTCACCACTATGTGAGGCCGTGATGGCCGTGGGCGGCGCCGTGGGCGTGATTTCCGCGGAGGGCATCCCGGTCATGCCCTGTCAGCTGCGGCGCATCGACCCGGCAAGCATGACCCACTTCGATGACCCGCTGAGCGCCGGGACCCTGCTCATGTCCGTGGAGCTCGTCGCGGGGGAGCGGGTGCAGATCATCGTGCCGTGAGCGGCCCGGCGGTGGGCTCCCAAGCCTTGCCCCCCTGTGGGCCCAGTACGGACGGAGTTCGTACCCGATTCTGGTCGGAGTGTCCTGTGTATCTCCAGCCATGAGGGCAGCTAGACTGGGAGCCATGAAAACGGCTAACGCACTTGGCTACATCCTCCTGGCCCTGTCGGCCCTGTCGGCCCTCTCGTTTTCGGGGTGCGCGGGTCCTGCGCGAAGGGTCGGGCCGCCGCCAGTCGAAATGAACCTGAGTCCTTTCTACGAGAAGCACGTCTCAGCTTCGGGGTATCCCATCGTCGCATCGGGAGCCGTTGACGACCATGCTCTGCTTGAGGCGGCCTACTTGGTGGACCTGATGCTGGCGCGTCGTCCGGACGTGCGCGCGGCCATGATCGAGAGCGGCTCACGCATGATCGTCATGGGCTACCAGGAGTGGACGACGGACATTCCGGAGTACTCGCACTTCGACAATCCCGACTACTGGGATCGACGCGCCCGCGGGCTGGGAGGCTCCAGGACCGACCCCGTCTGTAGCTGCGCCGAAGAGAACGTGCTGGCCTATCCCGGCGATCCCTACTCGACCGAGAACATCCTGATCCACGAGTTCGCACACAACATCCACCTGCGTGGGATGGTGAGGGTGGATGAGACCTTCGACACCCGCCTGAAGGCGGCCTTCGATCAGGCCAAAGCCGAGGGCCTGTGGGAGGGCAAGTACGCCTCGACCAACAAGAACGAGTACTTCGCAGAGGGCGTGCAGTCCTGGTTCGACGACAACCGCGAGCCGGACCACGACCACAACCATGTGAACACCCGCACGGAACTGGTCGAGTACGACCCGCGCCTCGCCGCCCTGTGTGAAGAGGTCTTCGGTGACACGGTGTTGGTGTACACCAAGCCCGGCACGCGCCTGCGGGATCACCTGGCCGGCTACGACCCGGCCGCGGCACCCACCTTCCGTTGGCCGGAGCGGCTCAAGAAGGCCGGCAAGGAGATCCTCAAGGATGCCCAGAACCGTGGAGGGCGCTGAGCGCTGGCCGGTTGCGCCCTAGCGGGGCATCGGATGCTCGAAGCGGAGCAGCGTCTCGGTGGTCTGAACCTCGGCCAGCTGCTCGTCCGTGAAGGCCAGGGGCTTGAGCTCACGCTTCGCGAAGAGCTCGGTGCATGCGGTCGTGTAGGGGAGGTCCTTGCGATCCGTCTGGCCGATGGGGGTCACCGTCCAGGACACGGGCGGATCCGAGAGTTCATGCAGCGCCACGTAGGCGGAGCCGACCCGGCAGGTCAGGTCCGTGAGGCTCGCCTTCTGCGGGTCGAGGTTGGCGTTCATCAAGGAGATCGCCGGGTACATGCCGGTTGCAACGGGAAACACCTTTCCCGCCTTGCGGATGACGTGGATCAGACCCCATGGGATCTGCGGCGGGAACGGGAGCAGCTTGCGCTGGCGCTTGCGGGCCTCCTTGAGGGCGTCGAACATGGCGAAGGCGTCCTCCTCGGAGAGGGATGAGGGGGCCCGCTGCAGAAGGGCAACCTTGAACATCGTCTGGCTCCCATTCAGGGTGTGCATCCACAACAGGGCGAGCGTCGGCGTTCCACTTGCGAGGTCCGGAGCACCATCCCAGGCCAGGAGCCGGTCCACGTCAGGGGCGATGGCATCGCCATGCTCATAGCTCTCGCCATACTTCTCCCAGGCCGCGCGCAGCTGCCCGGACAGGGTGAGGTGGGGGATCATCGTCCCGTCCGTCAGTAGCGCCACGGCGTCTTCTCGTGAGAACTTCTTCTCGGCGCGGAGCCGTTGCTTGAGGTACCAGGACCGGACCGTCTCGGCGGGCCCACCTGCGACGACGTCCTCGGGGGTGTTCTTCGGGTCAGGGTCGGCGCTGGTGCCCGTGGTGTGCTCAGGGCGGTTGTTGCAGTTCTGGACGAAACCGATCTTCGGGCTGCGGACCGTAGGCAGGTCCTTGAACGGAATGAAGGTGTTCCAGAGAAGAGCGGGGTTGCTGCCATCCAGGGGCTGCTTCGCGTCGACGGACTCGGGCCGCTCGGGAATCCGGCCGGAGTAGACGAACTCGATCTCCCCCGCCGTGTCGGCTGTGACCAGGTTGAAGTGCGCGAACTGGAGCCGGCCCATCGCGGCGTTGAGGTCTTCGACCCCCTCAGCCCTGAGCATCTCGGCGTACTGCAGTGGGGGATCCGTCAGGCCGAAACCCGCGAACCAGTAGGCCACCGCGTACCCCTGCGCCTCATCGACGTGGGTGATGGGTCCGTGGACGGACCAGCGCAGGGTCTCGGTGATGGAGCTGCCGTCGGGAAGTTCGAAGGACTCCTCCCGCTCTTCAAACTCCAGGGCCTCGTCACCGAACCGATAGCGAAGACCGTCCCCCTCCACGAGCTCCAGGCGGTACACGTCCGTGTTGTCGGGTGAGTTGGAGGTCCAGGTCCAGGCCACGTGCCGCGTTCGGCCGAAGACGGGCAAGGGCACGCCGACGAACGCTGCCCCGGCCACCTCGAAGGACTTGCCGCGCAGGTGCACCTCGTGGAGTTGGAACTCGTGCTTCCAGGGCAGGTGCGGGTCGCAGGCGAGCATGGCGTGGCCGGCCTCCGTGCGCGATGGGGCCAGGGCCCAGCCGTTCGAGCCGTAGGTCTTGTAGTGCTCCGGACCCGTGCCCGTGGAGGGGACGGCGATGCGCGGGGCGATCTTGCGTGCCTGTCGGTTGGCTGATCGCAGGGGGACCCAGAAGTCGATCATGCGCCCGAGGGCCAGGGGCCAGGTGGGGTCGATCGGTTCCGCCCAGCTGGGCACCCTCTCGGGGTGCGCGGCCATGTAGTCGTTCATTCCCGCGGCGAAACCCGTGGCGACCTCCCGAACGACTGTCGGATACCCATCGAAGGCGGCCCCGGCATGCTCGGTGAGCCGCAAGAGCCGGAAGGTCCGGTCGATCCCAAGGGCCGCCTCGCCCTCGATCTCGGTTCGGCGTCCCTGCACGGTCCACATCCCACTCAGCGCCTCGGTGAGCCGATCCTCGGACAGCGCCCAGCCGTATCCATACCCCGCGCCATAGTCGGACTCGGCCAGAACGTGGGGCACGCCCCAGGGGTCGCGGAGCACGCGCACGCTCTCCTTGCCCTCGGGTGCTTGCGACCCGCAGGTGATGACGGCGAGGATGGAGAGGGCTGCGTAGGACACCCCGCGATTGTAGCGCCCCTGCGCCTCAGCTCCCTTGCCCGTTAGAGAGCCGGGTCGATAACGGCGACGCTTCTCACGTTGCCGAGCAGGCGGGAGCCGCTGTACAGGGCGAAGGGCTGCATATAGGCCCGCAGTGAATCTTCACCAGGCGGTAGACCTGGCGCTGTGATCGAGGTCTGCAGGGTGCCGCTGGCGGGGACCTTGCCGAGGTAGACGAAGTTCAGCTGATTGCTCTTCAGGTGCAGGATGCCCAGGTCCAGGCCGAGGTAGCGCCACGCAGGCGTCGCAGACCAGACCATGTAGGACTTGGCTCCCTGGGGGCCGGTGATGGTCACCGTCATGGGGTCGGTCTCGCGCACCACGAGCGGGCCGTTCAGGTGCAGGTACGGGTCGTTGCCCGTCAGGACGGAGGACGTCCCGTCATTGTGGACGGCCTGCCCATCCTGGGTTCCCCAGGAGTTGTCGCAGTCGACGTGGTCGCCACGCAAGCCACCGAGAGTCTGCGTGCCGTCCATGTAGACGAGGCCATTGGATACGGCGCACACGCCGTGCCCTCCCCAGGAGGGGTTCGCTGAAAAGCAGGTCACCAGCCCGCAGCCTCCGTCCGCGGAGTCACCACCCTCGCCGCCCTCGACAAAGCAGTCGTACAGGCTGACCGTCGAGTCGGACACCCACAGACCGCTCTCGCCGTGCGCGCCATCGTAGACGTCCCCGCAGTACCAGACCTTCGTGCCATCGCGGCCGATCAGGGTCGAGCCCGAGAAGACGACGTCGTTACTCCCCAGGACCTGGTGCATTCCGGGGTTCTGGCTGGGCTTTCCCGAGGTGCTGGTCGTGACTCCCGGCTCCAGGAAAGTGCAGTCCGTGAACAGGACGGTGCCCTTGCAGTTGTTCACCTTGAACCCGGCCCTCAGGTGCAGCCCCGAGAGGCTCAGGCCGCCGCCCTTGGCCAGACCGGCGAGGGTGACAAGGCCATTGACCCGCGGGGTCTGGGGCGAATCGGAGGCGAGGGCCAGCTCCTTGTTGGCGATGCGGAAGCCCCCATAGGTGCCACCCATGATCAGGAGCGTGTCGTCGTCGCTGGCGGCGTCTACGGCCGCTTGGATGTCGAGGAAGTCGCCCGCTCCCGAAGCGTCGACGACCCACACGTCGCCAGGCACGGGGCTGGCAGAGATCGCGGACACGAGCGCAAGGCAGGACAGGGCTGTATGGAAGGAGCGCATGGGCGAGGGTCCGAGGGTTGGTGATTGCGGTCGAGCATGAACCCGATCCCCGGGTGCACCTCGACCTGAGTCTTGCAATCAACCCCATAGGATACCCCACGGAGAATTCCACGGGATAAGTCTCACCTGGCGAGCTCAGGGTGTGGATTGGTGATCTGCGCGATGGGTGCAGGCGGTCGTGCGGTCCTGGTGCACCTCGCCTTGCTGTAATGAAGGAACCGGCCTGGACGCAATCCTGTTTCCATCGATGTACCCTCAGCGAATGGACAATGTCTTCCGCTCTCTGTTCGCGCTGCTTCTTGCACTCGGCCTGCCCGCGTGCATCAACCCTCCGGCGGCTTCATCCAGCAGTGATTCGAGCGCTGCCTGGAGCAGGTTTCGTGGGCCCAATGGCACGGGCCTCGCCCGGGGTGAGTATCCCGCCGAGATCGGGCCCGACGCAGGTGTGCTCTGGGCGCGAGAGTTTCCTCCGGGCCATTCTTCGCCTGTGCTCTCCGAGCAGTGCGTCTTTCTGACCGGCGTGGAAGAGGAGCGTCTGTTTACCTACGCCCTTGACCGGGATACGGGGGCCACCTTGTGGAGGCGGGAGGCGCCGCGCCCGCGCAGGACCAAGCTCCACCCCAAGAACCATGCGGCTGCCGCTTCTGCTGCGGTCGATGGAGACAGCGTGGTCGTGTTCTTCGATGAGTACGGTCTGCTCGCCTACGATCACGATGGGCAAGAGCGCTGGCGATTGCCCTTGGGGCCGTTCGACAACGTGTATGGGATGGCGGCCTCCCCGATCATCGTGGGAAGCGTCGTCGTGCTTCCCTGCGATCAATCCACCGACTCCTACGTGCTGGGAGTCAGCAAGCAGTCAGGTGAAGTTCTCTGGAGGGTCGGCCGACCACAGGCGGTGAGCGGCCACTGCACTCCCGTGGTGCACTACACGCCCGAGGGGCGCGCGCAGGTGATCCTGCCCGGTTCGTATCTGCTCGACGCCTATGACGCCCAGACCGGTGAGCGTGTCTGGTGGGTGCGCGGCCTGCCGGGAGAGATGAAGTCCGTGCCCGTCCTGCTGGGTGAGACACTCTGGACCCACGGCTTTGCCTCGCCCCTCAACAACCTGGGGAACCAGATCGAGTATCCGCCCTTCGCCGAAGCCCTTGACAGCATGGACGCCGACAAGACTGGCACCATCAGCGCCCCTGAGATCGAGGAGAAGCGCGTTCGGCAGCTCTTTGTCTTCTTTGACCTGGACGGTGATGAGGCCCTGGACGAGGTGGAGTGGGAGGGGACGCGCGCCTCGCTCGCCTCTGTGAATTCGGCCATGGCCATAAGCGTGGGGGGCCGTGGTGATCGCACGGCCGAAGCCGTTCAGTGGAGCTATCACCGCTCGATCCCTCAGCTGCCCTCACCTCTCGTCTACAAGGGCGTGTACTACCTGCTGGCTGATCAGGGGGGCCTCCTGACGGCGCTTACCGCGGAATCAGGGGAGCCGCTGGACAAGTCCCGCCTGGAAGACGCGGTGGATGCGTACTACGCCGCCCCCGTTGCTGGAGGGGGCCACGTCTACCTGCTGTCTGAGTCGGGCATTCTCTCCGTCCTGCCTGCGGGCGGCAGCCTGGACCCGATCCACACCGTGGAGTTCGGGGAGCCGTGCTACGCCACTCCTGCACTTGAGGACGGATGCATCTGGCTTCGCAGCGCAGGGCATCTCTACTGTTTTGGGAATCTCTAGCCGAGAGCCGAGACCGGAAGCCAACCCAGGAAAGGTGCTGGCGCAAGAACATGCCAGCGAGGGTCGGCGGGGCGACCCTCGCTGGCAATCCGATGGAGCCTACTGGGGGGTCCCGATGATCTCCACGTCATCGATGTCCCCGCGCTCCTTGGCCTCGTTGCTGGAGGACTTGAAGCGCAGCCTGAAATTGGCGTTGTCATTGGCCGTGGCGGGCAGCGCGAAGCTCATCGCTCCCCAGGCCGTATCCGTCGTGACCTCGAGGTCTGTCCATCCCGTTCCGTCGTGGAAGCGGATCTTCAGGCTCTCGCCAGCGTCGTAGTTCTTGGTTCGACGGGCGACGTTGACCGTGATGTCCTTGAAGGTGCTTGTGTCGAGGGATTTCTCGAGCCAGAACTTGCGTCTCAGGCGAACACCATAGGTCCCCTGATAGGCTGCGCCCGTGTGGACCTTGACGCGCTTGTTCTTCTTGGTCCAACCGCCAGCAACCAGATCGCCGCTCTCGAAGTCATCGCTGAAGAGGACCTGGGGCTGACCGTAGTCCGGCAGGCAGGAGTTGGCGGCTTCGTTCTTCATCGTGGTCACGACCGTGGGGTGGAAGAAGGTCGTGATGTTGCTCATGCCGCCCGAGCACAGGTGGCAGTAGCTCATGATGGTCCCGTTGCTGGTGCAGACCTGCTGGTTCTGGCAGGAGCCGAAGTAGCCCGATGGCGCACACTCGTCCAGGGGCGGGCAGTAGTCGTGGGTGTGCCAGGTGCCCACGTTGTGGCCGGTCTCGTGGGCGAACACCATGAAGTCCCAGGTGTTTGATCCCTGCACGACCGGGAAGCTCAGGCCACCGTTGATGTTGCCCGATACCGCGAACCCGAACTCGGGGTTGCACAGGACGTCGACCCAGGCGACGCCGCCACCGAGGCCCGCTCCGCTGAGGAAGTGCGCCAGGTGCGCGCCGGCGGGGATGTTGAATTTCCAGGCCGCTTGGAACTCAAACAGCAGGTCGACGGAACTGCCACCACTGTCCTGACTGGTCCAGGGGTCGTTCGGGTCGGTGTAGAACTGGACATAGGGATAGGTGACGACGATGTCCACCTGGGTGTCATAGCGGGAGCTCTTGGCGGCCAGCAGGGCCATCACATAGGTCTGCTCCGCATTCAGATCATTCCACAGCTGGTAGAGCTGCCAGTCGGTTTCGATGGCTTGCTTCAGCTCGAGCTTGGTCGCCGCTCCGAAGGTGGGGGGGCCCGAGTCGTCCACGTGAACGCCTCCGCCCGAGCCCGGTGTGGGACCCATCTGGTCCAGCATGCAGGTGCTTGGGGGCAAGCCGTTGCCCGCGCGCATCATGGTCTGGTCGCTGATCATCCGCACGCGTGCCAGATTCCACGTTCCATCCTTACCCGGCGTGGAGCTGACATGCGTGTACTCGATGCCATTGAAGATCCAGCCGTAGGTTCCACGGGAAGAAAAGCAGAGCTGTACATCCGAGGTCTCGACTCCACGTACCTTGCCGGACCAGAGGGTCATGTCGCCCGGCTCAAAGCGTGAGCGCTTGCCATCGACATAGACACCTACGCTTGAAAAGTCGAAACGTAGACGATCCAGCTCCAGATCGATCGCAGGACCATAGGGTGTGGGCACACCGCGCATGACAACCTGATCGAGGCCGCCCAAGGCGGCGAGCGCCGGTGGCGACTGATCAAATTCCAGGATGCCATCATGGACTGCTGTCAGGTCCATGGGCAGGCCCGTCATTTGCTGGGCCGTCGAGATGTCCGTCAAGAGCGCGGGGAGCGTGGCGAATGCAAGCAGGATAGTCGTTGTTCTCATGGTCTTATTTCGAGTTAGGCTGGGCCGATGGGGACAGAGCGGTCGGTGTTGGCGGGGCAACAAGCAGGTAACGGGGGCATTGAACCATAGGCTCTGCGCGCCCCACCGCCAGAAAAAGTTAGGGGCCGCCCCCGGCTACCCTGCACAGCACCTACGGATGGACGGAGGCAACCAGCGGAGCAGAGGGGACAGCCTCTCTCGGGATGGGGGGGGGCGGTAGAATCCCTCGGGTCAAGCAGAGTGGCAGTAGGTCAAGCTGATCAGACCGGGGCTGTTGCTGGAGCAACGATGTCTCACTCCCAGAGGCTCCCGGGGGGCAGGACTTCTGGGGCGGCAGCTCAGATCATGAATGCACCGCTCCGACCGGTTCATCGGCGAGCAAATTCCACGTCAGGCATTTCCCCATGGCTCCGTGTGTGTAACTGTGGACGGAGCCAATCCTTCTGGTGGGCTCCTTTTATCCTGCACCCTTATCAACCACGCGCCACCCAATGACCGCCCAGGATTCTGCGGACGGCGATAGGCACAACGCCAACAAAGGTGTCGGCGTTGCCCTTACATCTGACCGTCCCGGTCAGGCCAGTGAGGAAAGCGTTGTAGTTGGGCCCGGAACGCAACAGCGGGGCCATGACTTCCCGAATGGATCTTTGAATGATGAGCTGAGGCAGGAGACGTTCGAGGGCTTGCAGCCTGTCAGTATAGGCTCGGCGATTATCTGGCTCCTGTTCGTTCCGTTCCATTGGATGGACTTGCCCGCGGACCTTCGAGTTCCAGCGATAATCGCGGACCTGTCCATGGTTGCAACGGCGCTTGGGCTCTACATACCCTTGTGCAAGGGATGGATTCGGACCCGGTGGGTTGGGCCGGTGGCAATGCTGTTCGTTCTGGCCAACTCCATCGCCGTCCTCGCCATCTACAGGCTGACCGAGCAGCCAGTACAGAGTTTCTACATCGGGGTCATCCTGATCGCCACAGGGAGCCTGGTTCTCGTGACCCGGTGGTGGGTGTGTTCCAGTGTCTGTGCCTTGGTGGCCTGGGCCTTCGTTGCCACTCAAATCGTGACGGGAAGTGAATTGGCGAATCTGATTTACGTCCAGGCGTCGGCCATGATGGTGGCGATTGCCGCCCATGTGGGTAGGGCGCGCTCAACCCGGCGTGTGTTCGAATTCAGGCAGCGTGACAGGCAGCGTGAAATGGAGCTTCAGATGTTGCTTGCGGAGACGGACAGGGCACGGCGCGAACTGGACGTGCGTGTGGAGGCACGTACTCGTGAACTGAGGCTGGCCTATGATGATCTGCGAGCACAGGTCGAGAATGCCACGCTACTCGAAGGTCAGCGACGAGACCTTGAGGCCGACCTGCATCATGCACAACGGATGGAGTCCATTGGGCAGCTTGCGGGTGGCATCGCACATGACTTCAACAACCTGCTTACTGTGATCACTGGCAACATGGACCTCGTGCTCCAGGAGGGTGGCTCAATTGATGAAACCCAGCGAGCATGCCTTGATGATGCCCGGGCCGCGGCTGAGCGTGCTGCCCATTTGACGGCGGAATTGTTGGCCTACAGCCGCAAGCAACCGGTGGTGCTCACCACCCTGAGCCCCGTGAAGGTGATGGAGAGTATGCGCTCGATGATCAAGCAGGCTGCCACAGGGGCTATCGAACTCGATCTGGTCATCGGACCGGTGGAGAGCTTGATTCGCGGGGGTCGGGGACAGATCGAACAGATCGTCATGAACCTCGTTCTGAACGCATGTGATTCCATGTCAACGGGCGGCCAATTGAAGGTCGAGCTCGATGAAGTGGACCTGATCCCGGGCTCCCTGGCTGGCGCAGGGATCTCTGAGCCATCAGTTCGGCTAAGGGTGACGGATACGGGCTGTGGCATGGACGAAGAGACGAGAGAGAAAGCTCTCGAACCATTCTTTACCACCAAGGAATTGGGGGAAGGGACGGGGTTGGGACTCTCAGTGGTGCACGGGATCGTAGAACAGCATGGGGGCCACCTCATATTGGAGTCGGTCCCCGGAAGTGGAACCACGGTATCGGTCTACTTGCCCGTTACCTCAGAGGAGATGGCTGCAGGGCCTGATCCGTCTGAAGAGAGCCCTCCCGAACCGACAGTGGAGGAGTCGGCCCTGACGGTTCTACTGGTGGAAGATGAGGAGGCCGTACGACGATTCACCACCGTGCTCCTCGAAGAGCTCGGGCACCACGTCCTTACCGCCGAGGGTGGTGAGCAGGCGCTTGCCATGGAAGAGAGCTACGAGGGGGACATCGACCTCTTGATGACCGATGTTATGATGCCGGGAATGGTCGGCACCGAGCTCGCCCATAAGTTGAAGCTCCTTCGGCCCACCATCTGCGTTCTCTTGGTCTCCGGCTATACGGATCCAAGAGGCGTGGCTGACCTGGAAGATCAGGCGGGGATGGCCTTCCTCCAGAAGCCGTTCACGCGGAAGAAGCTACGCGGGCAGATCCAGACTCTGATGTCGGGCTCGGTGAGTAGCCGCGATGGCGACTCATCCGACGCGGGGTAGGGTCCACAGTTGGAGTGGCCTACGCGAGCCAAGGCCAGATGACCTCACCGGAGACGTCGGTCAGCCTGTAGTCACGACCTTGGAACCGGAAGGTTGAGCGCTTGTGGTCCAGGCCCAGTAGGTGCAGCAGCGTGGCGTGCAGGTCGTGGACGTGGACAGGGTCGACGCTTGCTGCATAGCCCAGCTCGTCCGTTTCACCATAGGAGGTACCACCGCGAATGCCACCTCCCGCCATCCACACGGAGAACCCCTTGATGTGATGGTCACGGCCGTCGCCCTGCCCCATGGGGGTGCGCCCGAACTCACCACCCCAGAGCACAATCGTGTCCTCGAGGAGGCCGCGTCGGTCGAGATCGGCGAGGAGGGCGCCCGTGGCCCGGTCGACTTCCTTGGCCGTGATCTCCATGCTGCGCTTGATGCCCCCGTGGTGATCCCAGCCACGATGGTAGAGCTGGATGAAGCGCACGCCGCGTTCTGCGAGCCGTCGGGCCAGGAGACAGTTGGCGGCGTAGCTTCCATCAGCGCCACGGGTGCCATAGAGCTCAAAGGTCTCCTCCGTCTCGTCTGAGAGGTCGACCAGTTCGGGGACGCTGGTCTGCATGCGGTAGGCCAACTCGTACTGGGCCAGCCGCGTCTCGATCTCAGGATCCGGATTGCGCTCGTTCTCCGCGGCATTGAGGCGTGCGACGGCGTCCACAAGCCGGCGTTGACCGACGAGATCGGCGCCATCGGGGCTGGAGACATAGTGGACCGGCTCCCCCTGACTCTTGAGGTGCACGCCCTGGTGTCGGCCCGGGAGGAAGCCGGAACTCCACTGCCGCGCAGCGATGGGCTGGCTCTGGCCACCCTTGCCGACCGAGGTCAGGACGACGTAGCCCGGCAGGTCCACTGTGTCCGAACCCAATTCAAAGGTGCTCCAGGAGCCCATGCTCGGCCGACCCGAGAGGCCCGATCCCGTATTCATCATCGTGTGGGCCGGGTCGTGATTGATCTGGGACGTATGCATCGAGCGCACGATGCAGAGCTTGTCGGCCTGGGCACCGATCTTGGGGAACAGGGTGCAGATGTGCTGTCCGGAGTCACCGTAGCGGGCAAAGGGGTGCTGGGGTCCGAAGCAATTGAGCGGCTTCCCCTGGAGTTGCGCTATCTGCTGCCCCTTGGTGAACGACTCGGGCATGGGCTCGCCGTGGCGACGGGCAAGCTCGGGCTTGTAGTCGAGGGTCTCCAGATGGGAGGGGCCACCCGCCATGCAGAGGTGGATCACGCGCCGAGCTCTGGGCTTATGGTGCGGGCCACGTGAAGCGTCACCCGGCCCTGGGGCTGCGAACGGACTTCGGGCAAGCAACGAGGCCAGCGCTCCGCTCAGGGTGCAGGTGCCAGCTTGGCCGAGGAAGTCACGGCGGGAAATAGGGGAGGGTGTACTCATCAGTTCCTCGTCACCGTCTCGTGCAGATTCAAAACCAGCCGTGAGACCTGGGTCCACGCCGCGAGCTCCGCGCCCCTGGCTCCGTCCGGCACGGGGCGCATCCCGATGGCCAGCAAGGCCCGCATGGCTTCAGGGTTGGCTTGGAAGCGTTCGCGCTCCTCTTGTAGCAAGGTCAAGGCCACTGACACCTCGGCCGCCTGTGCTTTGCGCGCCAACGTTCGGGACCAGATCCACTGGATTCCCTCCCTGTCCGTTTGCCTGGATGAACGACGGGCAGGTGCTTCGGCCAGGGCGCGTGCCGCCTCAACGAAGCCGGGGTCATTCAGTAACACAAGGGCCTGCTGGGGCGTGTTGGAACGATTGCGTTTTGCGCAGGCATTCTCGCGGCTGGGTGCGTCAAAGGCATCCATGGCAGGGTGCAGGAATGTGCGACACCAGAACGTGTAGAGGCTACGGCGGTACAGCTGGTCGCCTTCGCCCTGCTTCCAGGTGCGCATGGGGAAGTTGAGTTCGCGCCAGTGTCCGGCGGGCTGGTAGGGTTTCACACTCGGCCCACCGATGGTGGGTGCAAGCAGGCCGCTCACGGACAGTGCGCCATCCCGTACGAACTCCGCGTCGTGACGCCAACGGGTCTGGCGGGCGAGGAACTCGTTGTAGGGGTCGCGCTCGACCAGATCGGGTCGCGTGTCGGAGCTCTGGCGGTAGGTGTTGGATGAGACGATCGTGCGCAGGAGCGCCTTGACGTCCCAGCCGCTCTCGATGAACTCGACGGCCAACCAATCGAGCAGCTCTGGGTGGGTGGGTCGCGCTCCCTGGTTCCCGAGGTCGTTGGGATCGCGGGCAAGTCCCTCGCCAAATAGGAGCTTCCAGATGCGGTTCACGAAGGCACGGGCGGCCAGAGGGTTGGCATCGGAGACCAGCCAGCCTGCCAGATCCAGGCGGTCGGCCCGCTCCCCTTCGCCGACATCTCCATCGAACAGGAAGCTCGGCACCCCGGGCTGGACCACTTCGCCGCTGTCATCCATCCAGTTGCCGCGCGGGAGGACGCGCACTTCGCGGGGCTCAACCGCGACCGTGGCCAGCATGAGTGGAAGCGATTCCTCGTAGGCCGTATGTGCCGCCGTGGCTTCTGCAATGGAGGCACGGACCGAAGCCAGGCTGGGGGCGATGGTTCGGAAGTGCATACGCAGAAGTGCCGACTGACCATCGGTGCGAGCCTCAGCGGGTGTGAAAACGGCCTCGCGAGTCGGACTGGTCGTGGACCCGAAGGCAAGGGAGGGAACAACCGTATGGAGGCCTGCCACGTCCCAGTGGGCCAAACCGCCGAATTGGGTGAACGCGATCCCATCGATGGGGTGCTCGGCGCTCAGTCCCACCTCGGAAGGGTCGACCTCGAGTCGCACCCACACCCCAGTGGATGGCAGCACGCCCTTCTGTCGATGGGCGTTGGTGTCGGTACCGATTCCTCCGAAGCTGATCTTGTCCTCGCCCCAGACCGCTCGGTGCTCCCATGTCCCATTCACGTGAAACTGGAGCATCACCTGCTCCGGAGGGTTCTCCTGATCGAGGTGCACCCATGCGAACAATTTGTCCCCTGTGCCCAGGACGATGCGGCGTTCCGCCCCGTGAAAGAAGTGCTGCACGATCCCTGACCCGGTCTGCCGACGGGAGCGCTCGCCCGATCGGACCGGTGCGCCCTCTGCGGCCGTGACGAAATTCCAGGCCCCCTCAGCGGTGCCTCCGTTGGATTGCTCGTCGTCGATCCAGGGGGCGTCCATGGCCTTGGCTGTCCTGGTTTCGCTTGCGATCTGGGCTTCCCAGGAGGCCTGCTCCGTGGCGATCTCCGGGTCGTCGCGTTCGAGTTCAGCCTGCAGGCTCGCGATGGTCGCGGCCAGTTCTGCCAGCCTGGTCTCCTGCTCGGGACCCACAACCCGGCGCTCGGGTGGGACCGATCCTTTCTGGAAGCTCGTGTACACGCCCTCTTCCTTTATGTCGGCGAAGAACGCAGACAACCGATAGAAGTCCTCCATGGAGTAGGGATCAAACTTGTGTTCATGACACTCGGCGCAGTTCATGGTGGCGCCAAGCCAGATCGTGGAGAGATTCCGTACCCGGTCGGAGGCGTACTTGAGGAGGAACTCCTTGGCCTGGGAGCCGCCCTCGAAGGTGATCATGTTCAAGCGGTTGTAGGACGCGGCCACCTGCTGCTCGTTGGTCGACTCATGGATCAGGTCCCCGGCGATCTGCTCGATGGTGAAATCGTCGAAGGGCTGGTTCGCGTTGAACGAGTGGATCACGTGGTCGCGGTAGGGCCACATACGCCACTCCTGGTCACCGTGGTATCCGACCGTGTCGGCGTAGCGAACGAGATCGAGCCAGTGCTGCGCCATGCGCTCGCCGTAGTGAGGCGAGGCGAGCAGGGCCTCGACGAGTTCACCACGCTCGAATGCGTCGACCTGGACCACGCTTGCGGGGAGCCCTGTCAGATCGACGGTAAGCCGCCGCGCGAGTGTTCGGGCATCTGCGCTGGGTGAGGGGGAGAGGCCGGCAGCCTCGAGGCGCGCGAGGACGAACGAGTCAATGGGGTTGCGAATCCAGGTGGAGTTCGCCACGGCCGGTACCTCGGGACGCGAGGGCTTGGTCCAAGCCCAGTGCCCCTCGTAGGCGGCCCCCTGGTCAATCCAGGCGCGGATCGTGTTGATCTCGGCCTCGTCCAGGCTGTGTCGGGAGTCCGCCGGGGGCATGCGGGAGTCCGGCTCAGCATCGGTGATTCGTGTGAACAGCTCGCTGGTCGCCGAGCTGCCCGGGGCGACGACCTGGCGGCCATCACGCAGGGAGAAGAGCCCCTCCTCGATGTCCAGGCGGAGCTTGGCCTTGCGCGTGGACGTATCCGGCCCGTGACACTCGAAGCAGTTGTCCGAGAGGATGGGCCGGATGTCCCGGTCGAACGTTACCGGCACGTCCCCCGTGGGGGGCGCCAGGAGGGGCAGCAGTAGTGTGTGGAGGATGGCCAAGCGAGAATTCTACCTAGGCGATGATACCGATCAGTCGAGAGCGTGGGCGAAGTCCTAGGTGGATGGGACCCCAGTGCGGGTTCCAGCACGCCCATACCGAGTCCGTGCGCCTGTTGGGCCTGCCGGAGCCCGCCGCCTCCCAGGGCCGATTCTCATCGACTCAACCCACGGAAGAGTGAGCGGGGAGTTGGGCCACGGCTGGCCTGAAAGCCTGACATTCGGCCAGAGGCCGAGCTGAGAAACTGCGAGTCCCCCCCCGGCGCTCCCTGGCTTCGGTTGGGGACTCTGTCTTTCTACTCCACCAAGGGAGCGGCGGACCCCAGCACCTTGGTGCCATCCGGTGCCTCGATCTCATACCACCACATCAGGGGCGAGGGCAGCGGGTCGGGAGCCGTAACGTGGACGTCGTAGTCGTCGTGGGAGGGGGCGTACTCGCCCAGACCCACGAAGGACTGGGTGCGGTCCTCGGTGCCCAGCCAGGCCCGTACGGCGGTCGCGCCCTGGTCGTTGTAGGGCAGCTTGACGACCAGCTGGGACTCGCCGCCGGGCACCACATGGCCGTGGCCCTGGGCCAGCTCGATGGTCATGTCGCCGGCAGTGCTTGTGCCCAGGGACTCCTCGTTGTGCTCATGGCCGTCGGCACCGTGGGCCGCATCCTCGTCATGGTGATCGGCGTCCGTGGGGGACTCGTCGGCTGGATGCTCGTGTCCGTGATCGTCGCTGCAGGCGGGCAGCGCAAGGAACAGAAGTGGCGTGAGCAGCAGAGAGGTCAGGGCCGGGTGTCGTTGCATGGGATCAGGTAAGGGGGGGAGAGGTCGAGGCGCAGGTCAGTCAGATGAGTGGCTCCTGCGTGCGCCGTGGATCAGAGCGTAACCCGCAGGCACCAGGATGAGGTTCAGGAAAGTCGAGGTGAGCAATCCTCCCAGGATTACCACCGACAAGGGCGCCAGGATCTCGTTCCCCGGCTGGTCGCCTTGCAGGACCAGGGGTGTCAGGGCCAGGGCGGCCGTGAGGGCGGTCATGAGGATGGGGACCACGCGCTCCAGGGAACCCTGGACGATGGCGCTGTAGACCGAGTGCCCCTCGTTCTTCATCAGATAGGCGTAGTGGTTCACCAGCAGGATACCGTTGCGCACGGCGATGCCGAAGAGGGTGATGAATCCCACGAGGCTGGCGATGGACAGGACCGGCGCGATGTACGACCCCGAGCCGAATAGGGCGGTCAGGTTCTGGAAGACGTTGGGGGACTCCACCAGGAACAGAGCCAGTACGCCGCCGATCAGGGCCAGGGGCAGGTTGACCAGAACCAGGATCGAGTCCGGCATCGAGCCGATGGCCAGCTGCAGGATCACCAGCATCACCGCGAGGACCGCCAGGCTCGACCAGAGGATCGTACGGCTGGCGGATTGTTGAGCTTCGAACTGGCCCCCGTACTTCACCCGGTAGCCGGCTTGAGTGACGATGGGGTCCACGCGTTCACGCACGGCCTCCACCAGATGACCCAGGTTGGCCCCCTCGGCCACGTTCAAGGAGATGACCGCCTTGCGCTGGGAATCCTCCCGGGCGATCAGGTTGGACGTCATCTCCGGACCCAGGTCCGCGACCTCCGCCAGGCGCACCAGGGCGCCGCCCGCACCACGTAGGACCAAGCGCCGCAGATCTCCCTCGTCATCGCGACTCTCAGGAGCCAGACGCACGGCGAGGTCATAGCGGCGCACGCCCTCGTTTATCTGCGCCACCTGTACCCCGAAAATCGCATCACGCACCTGGCCCGCGGCGTCGGCGGGCGTCAGGCCGTAGGCCGCCAGGTCGGCGGGCCGATAGGTGATGGGCAGGGACTGGATCATCAGCTCACGATTGGCCGCGATGTCGCGCGCCCCGGGCAGGGACTGGAGCTCGGCTTCGATCTCCTTGGCGATCCGCCTCAGGTTGTCCAGGCTGTCACCGTAGACGTTGATGGCGATGGCCGCAGGCGTTCCCGAGAGGATGTGGCTCAGGCGATGGCCGATGGGCTGGCCGATGTTCGCCGTGATGCCGGGAACTTGCTCGAGTATGGCGGACATGCGTTCACGCACGTCATTCATGGAGTGCCCGGGCACGATCGTCACGTCCAGCTCCGAGGTGCTGACCGGCTCCGCATGCTCATCCCGTTCAGCGCGACCCGTCCGGCGTGTCACACTGCGCACCCCTTCGAGCTCGAGGAATTGCGCGCCAACGGAGGAGGCCATGCGATCGCTGGCGCGCAGGGACGTGCCGGGGGGAGCGAAGAGGCCCACCGTGAAGGTCCCCTCGTGGAATTCCGGGAGGAAGGAGGAGCCGAAGGTCGATCCAAGCCACAGCGTGGCGGCCGTGGCGAGGGCCGCGCCGCTCAGCAGCAGCCCCTTGCGCTTTAGGGCTCCGTGCAGCATCGGCTCGTACCAGCGTTTCAGCCAGCGCACCAGGAAGCTCTCGCGCTCGTGGGCTTGAGTGTGCTCGCCGCCAAGGAGCAGGCGGCAGAGGGCTGGGGTGACGGTCAGGGCGACCAGCAGGGAGGCGGCCAGGGAGACCACGAAGGCGATGCCCAGCGGTCGGAAGAAGCGACCCTCGATGCCATCCAGGAACATCAAGGGCATGAACACCAATCCGATCAGAAGCGTGGCGAAAACCATGGCCGGTCGGATCTCGTTGCTGGCCTTGAATATCACGCGACTCGTCGAAGCGCGCGAGTCGGCCGGCAAGAGCGCGTTCTGCTTGAGGCGGCGGAAGACGTTCTCCACATCAATGATGGCGTCGTCCACCAGGCTGCCCACCGCGATGGCCAGGCCTCCCAGGGTCATGACGTTGATGGTCTCACCGAGGGCTTGCAGGACGAGTAGGCCGGCGGCGAGAGAGAGGGGTAGGGCCGTCAGGGTCACCAGCGTCGTGCGCAGGTTGAGGAGGAACAGCAGCAGGATGGCGGTGACGATCAGGGCCGCATCCCGCAGCGCCACCACCACGTTGTGGATCGCGACCTGAATGAAGTCTGCTTGCCGGAAGACCTGTCTGTTGACCTCAATGCCCCTGGGCAGCGCGCTCGCCATGTCATCCAGCAGCTCGTCCACTGCGGCGGTGAGCGTGAGGGTGTTGGTGCCGGTGGCTTTCTTCAGGGTCAAGATTACTGCGGGTCGTCCCGCATCCGCCCCGCTCCCGCGGGCGGGCGCCGGACCCAGTCGGACATCGGCCACCTGGCCGATGGTCAGGGGCGCGCCTTCATGGATCTTCACCAGTGCCCCGGCGATTTCCTGCACGGACCGCACCCGGCCGCTCTGACGGATGGGGACTTCAAGGTGGTCGGCGTCGGGCAGGTACCCCGCGCTCAGGGTGCTATGGGAGGCTCCCGCGGCGGCCGCCACATCGCGCACGGTCAGGCCATAGAGGCGCAGGGACTCCTGCCTCACCAGGACCTGGTACTCGGGCAGCTCACCGCCGATGACCGCGACCTGGGCTACACCGGGGATGGCGAGCAGTCGGTTGCGCAGCTCGAACTCCCCAAAAGCGCGTAGGTCCATGTCGCTGGTGGAGCCATCCGGGGAGGAGAGGGCCAGCAGCATGATCTCGCCGGTGATTGAGGTGATGGGGGTTATCTCCGCGTGGCTTCCGGCGGGCAGGTCTTCGCGCACAGCATCGAGGCGCTCAGCCACCAGCTGGCGTGCGCGATAGATGTCCATGCCCCAGTCGAACTCGATATAGGCGATGGAGAGACCGCTGGCGCTGCTGGAGCGCACCCGTTGGACGCCCGGTACTCCGCGGGCCGCAGCCTCCACGGGGAAGGTCACGTACTGCTCCACCTCGTCGGCCGCCAGGCCCGGCGCCTCGGTCATGACCACCACGGTGGGGGAGTTGAGATCCGGGAAGACATCCACCGAAGCGCTTGGCAAGCGGTAGGCCGCCCAGCCCAGGAGCAGCAGGGCACCGATCACCACGAGGGCGGCGTGGTCGATGGAGAAACGGATGAGGTTCTTGAGCACGATCGTCTCTCCCTAGTGATCCGCGTGGGTCGTGCCGTCTGCGTGAACGTGGCCCCCTGCAGAGCTGTTGTCCCGCCCGCTGGCGGCCAGGTTGAGTTCGTAGGCACCAGCCAGTACGACCTCATCTCCGCGCTGCACGCCACTGTGCAAGACGGTCCAGCGTCCATCCGACACTCCCATGTCGGCCACCATACGCAGCACCCGGTTCGGATCGGACGGGTCGCGGCGGAAGAACACGTGCTCGAGACCGTCTCGGACGATGGCCGACGTGGGGATCGCCAGAGCCTTGCCGCTGTCTTCCCCGGTGACCACCTCGAGGAACGCGGACACCCCGTTGTGGACCCACGTGGCGTGCGCCAGTGGTTTGGCCAGGACCACCAGGGTGCGCTCCGCGGGGTGGGCTTCGAGGCTCAGCTGCAGTGATGCTGGGAGGCCCGCTTGCAGGGCGATGCCAGGGGAACGCGGAGGAACGATGGTGGCTTCCGTGAGTCCCGAGAGCTGGGGCAGGTCGGCCTGCAATGCCATGGCGCGCAGGCGCAGAGCTTCAGGGTCCACCGTCGTAAGCACCCGGGCCGGGGCTTGAGCGAAGGTGCCGTCAGTCAGGTCGAGGGACTCCACGATCCCGCTGCGGTCAGCGTGTACCTCAATCCAGTCGATGGCCGCATACCCGGGGATGGGAGTTCCATCGGGGCCATTGACCGGGGCGAGAAGCTCCGTTTCGGAGAGGCCTGCCGCCGTTGCCGCACGATGGAGGGCGTGCTGCCGGGTGCGGCGAGCGTTGTCGAGCCCGATGCGCGCCAGCTTCAGTTGTGCTTCCAGGCGCGGCAGGCTGGCTTCAATCGTGGCTGCGTCAGCAGCCAGCTCGGCCTGGGGCAGGTCGAGCTCGGCGAGAGCGAGAATGCGCGAGCGGGCTGTGCTCAGGTTGGAGCGGGCCTCTTCGAGCTTGGCCTCGTCCACCTGGATCTGCACTTCTGCGTGCGCCATCTCCTGCTCGCCCAGGATGATCTCGTGCAGCAGCTGTGGCCATGTGGGGGACCGGAAGCGGAAGAGTGGTTGGCCAGCCTCCACGGGCTCATTCTCATTGACCATCAGCTCGACGTGTCCCGCCAAGGGCAGGCGGTACTCGCGCCGTGCCAGCGGGGTGAATTCGAACGTACCGGGAATGCGGGTGGTGTTTGCGACGCGACGAACCTCGACCTCGGCGAAGGTGACGCCCAGGTTGCGCCGTATCGTGGCCGACAGTTCGATGCCGGGCCCCTCAGGTTCGGGGGCCGTCTGCTCTTCAGTTGCGGGGTCCTTGCTCGCGTTGGGCGCACAGCTGGTGATAGCTGCGATGGCGATCAGGAAGGTGGAAAGGGTCTGGGGCTTCATTGGATGGGCTCTTCGGTTGCGGTCTCGGGGGCGCGTTGTGCGGGGCCGATCAGGAATGCGCGTTCGTGCTCCGCCGATGCCAGGTTGGCGCGCATGCTGATCCAATCCAGTTGGACTTGATGGGCTCGGGCGAGGCTCTCCACCAGCACCAGGGCCGAACTCTCTCCCAGCTGGACGAGGCGCGTGGCGTTACGCACCTGTTGGTCGACAAGGGGTACCAGGGTCTGTTCCATGTGCGCGCGTTGGCGCTCGAGGGATTCCGTTCGCAGAGTGCTGATTGCAAGGCGTCCCAGGAGTGCTTCGTGCTCGGTCTCCAGTGCCGCCCTTGCCCATTCGCGCTCCACGCGGGCCGTGGCGATACCCTCGCCATTGGCGTCCCAGAGAGGCAGGGTCAGCCCACCGATCAAGCCCACTTTTGCACGCCCCTCGTCCGACTCAAATGCCGGCCCGAGGCCCACGTCGGGCCACTGCATGGCGATCTCCATGCGCAAGGAGTGTTCGCGTGCCTGATACTCTTCGCGCAGTCGGGCCAGGCTCGGGTTCCGGGCGGCGAGCGCGGGTCCGGGCGCTTGGGACGCGGGCCCTCCGTAGCTTGCAGTGGTGAGGCCGGGCATCAGGCGCACCCCATGACCGGGAGACAATCCCATGAGGGCCAGCAGCTGCTGCTTGTGCTCCGCGTTCTGGCCATGGAGTCCCTCGAGCTGGCTCTCCTGCATGGCATGCTCCAGTGCGATCAGGCTGGCCTCGGTGGACAGGATCTCACCGGATTGCGCCAATTCCACCGTAGTCTCCATGAGAGGAGTGAGAGCGGCCAGATGCCGCTGGATCTGCTCGATGCGCAGTTGAGAGGCCGACCATCGCACCCAGGCCCGGGCCAATCCGTGCAGCACCTCCCACTCCGCCTCGCGGACGGCAAGCGCGGCGACCTCCCTCTGGGCATGCTTGAGGTCTCGGTAGGCTCCGGCCCGGCCGGTCAGGGGCAGGCTGAATTCGAGCCCATGGGTGATCACCCAGGGGTCGGGCGTCTCCTCGGTCAGTTCGAGGGCGCTGAGCGTGAATCGCGGGTCGGGCCAACCGGCCGACTCCTGGGCGGCGACCGTGGCCTGGGTCAGTCGCAAGCGCGCCAGGCGCAGGTCGGGATTGAAGGCCAGAGCGACCCACTGTGCCTCCGCCAACTGGAGCCCATCGCTTGCGTCAAATCGGACAGCGTCGTCCCGCAGATCGAGGTCCATGCGCTGTAGTTGACTCCGGAGGGACTCGGCTTGCAGTCGACGGCCAGTCCACTCTTGGATGTGGGCCTGGCTGTTGAGGGGGCGAGGCTCGTAACTTGCACAGCTTGCAAGTATGGCGAGGGCCGCGGTGAAGATGGGTCGGATCCCACGCCCGCGCACACTGCCCCGGGCATGACTCTTCCTCCCCGTCTGCAGCCCGTGTGCAGCTCCTACTCCGTCTTGAATGTCCCAATTTCGACGATCTTGCACGTCGGTCCTCCTACCTTGCGTTCCTTGTGGATGCCCGGTCACGTGAATGCCGAGCGGAGCACCGCGGGGGGGGTACCCAGCTGGTGCGTACATCAGTTCTGACTTATTCAGACGATGCAAGGGGGCCCACGCGGGGCGGTTGCACTCTGCAGCAGCGTGCGCAATGGTCCGATGCCGGGGTGCTGGGAACCCGATACGGCCGTTGGGCAGGGAATGTGCAGATGGAAGGCCGTGGGTGCCAGACCACTGAGCAGAGTGTCTTGGGAACTCAGGGATGCTCTGGCGTTCACCTGCCCGGGGTGATCGGTCAGTGTGTAGGGGCAGTGTGCTCCGTTGGATGTCCCTTGCACCGACCGTGCGGCGTGTTGGTGGGCCAGGGTGAGCTCGGTGTCTTCAGGGTGGTCAGCGTGGTCCGCCCCGTGCCACTCTCCACATGCGCCTACCCCATGGTCCACACAGTGGCTTTCGAGACCCAGATGCAGGGGGGCCCGAACCTGCACCAGAATGAGGCCTACGCACGCCACAAGCCCCAGCAGCGCCGCGCGCCATTCGAGGTCTTCTCGTCGTAGCTGGGAATGGGTAATCATGGTGTCGCTCGCGGATTATACGCCCTTGAGGAGGCATGTGCGCAACCGGCGTGAGGGTCAGGGAATCCACTTCCGCATCCTCTAGAGTACGCGTTACCGTGATGCGCATGGATGACGCCCGAGTGATTGCGCCGATCGAGGTTGAGGTATGCGTGGAAGGTCCCGAGGGGGCAGTGGCGGCAGCGCAGGCGGGAGCAAGTCGGTTGGAGGTCTGCTCCGCCCTCGCGTTGGGGGGCGTGACACCTGGTCCCGGTCTCTGGCAAGCCGTCAGGCAGTCGGTCGGGATTCCCCTGACGGTTCTGCTGCGGCCACGGCGCGGGGACTTCTGCTATACGGCAGGGGAGATGGAGGCGCTCGAAATGGACGTGGCTTACGCGCGGGAGAACGGGGCCCATGGGGTGGCCCTGGGTTGTCTGGCTCTGGACGGGTCCGTGGATCGGGAGCGCACAGCGCGTCTGGTGGAACTCGCACGTCCGCTTGAGGTCACGTTCCATCGGGCATTTGATCACGTACGCGACCAGGAGGAGGCCCTTGAGATACTGGCGGAGCTGGGTGTGGAGCGGGTGCTCTCGTCGGGTGCTGAGGCGCGGGCGGTGGATGGGCTTGAGCGATTGAGAAGTCTCGTGCAGCAGGCGGCCGATCGCCTGCGCATCGTTCCGGCGGCGGGTATCGGACCGGAGAACGGCCGCATGATTCTGGAAGCCACCGGTGCCCGGGATCTTCATCTGTCAGCAAGCCGTCGGGACGACAGCCCGGCCTGGCAACCGGAGCAGGTGTGTGGCTTGGGCGCGGCAAGCCTGCCAGCGGAGGGCGAACGTGTCGTGACGGATGGGGGCCAGATCCGGGAGTTGCTTGAGGGCCTGAGGTGATCTGGGCTCCCGGGTTCAGGTAGGATCAGCGCATGGGCGATAGCAGTACATCGGAGTTCCCTCCGCCGACGGACCTGGGGTGTGTTCGTATCGTTGATTCCCGGGAGCGAGCAGAGAGAGAGGTCGCGGGACAGGTGCGGGACTGCATCGAGGCTTGCCGTAGAGCAGGAACCGAGGCCGTGCTCGGCTTGGCGACGGGTGGTTCCATGACAGGGCTCCTGGCCGAGTGCGTGCGGTTGCACACGGACGGAGACCTCTCTTTTGAAGGCGTACGTACCTTCAACCTGGACGAGTACCTCGGTCTGCCCCCAGGACACGGATCTTCGTTCCACGCATTCATGCAGGAGCATCTGTTTGGTCCCGTGGAACTGGATGGAGCGCGCTCTCTGGTTCCGGATGGGGACCTGGCCCAGGCTGAACCCGCGGCGTACAGCGCGGCATGGGAGGCGGCCATCGATGCCTGTGGCGGCATGGATCTGCAGCTGCTCGGGCTGGGGGAGAACGGGCACGTCGCCTTCAACGAACCCGGCAGCACCTTGGACAGTTGCGCGAGGGTTGTGGATCTGGCGCAGGAGACGCGGCGTGCGGCTGCTGACGGGTTTGGTGGTCTGGAGCAGGTGCCACGCAGGGCTTTCACGGCTGGTATCGCTACGATCCGCGCCGCTCGACGCCTGCGCTTGATGGCCTTCGGGAAACGCAAGGCCGCGGCGGTGCATGCCATGTTGATGGGGCCCGTGAGCGAGGCTGTTCCGGCATCGCTCATTCGCGATCACCCGGACCTCGAGGTCTGGCTCGACCGGGCGGCGGCCTCGCAACTCGATCCGTCCCAACTGCCCGAAGGGGCGTGGGTGCGCTAGGGCTCGTCCCTCAGGCCGACCTTGCACCTCACTCCCGCGAGCCTCCTGATCGGTGTGGACGGCGGCGGTAGTGGATTCAGGGCCCATGGGGTGGAGCGCGGCGTCCAGGGTTTCTTCTGTGAGCCGGGCTGCACTGCGGAAGGGGCCTGGGATTACCCTGCCGACTTTTCTCCCACGCCACTCGACCGGCAGCTGGACGAGGCCAAGAGCTCACCCGGTGGCGAGGACTTGCCCCTGGGCAACCTGGAGCGGGAGGCGGCACGCCAACAGGTGCACGCGCTGGGGGGCGCGCTCGAAGAGTTATGCGGGGATCAGGGCGAGGCCTTCAGGCTGGGCCTGTGTATGCCCGGTCTGCGCACAGCCAGTGGAAGAGGGATCGCCGTCTGCCGTCACGGGCCCCGCTCGCCCCGGCTGCTGGAGGAGTTGGAGGAGGAGTGCGCGCGACGGGACCTGCACCTGGTCGCTCAGCCGCCGGAGCTGCAGGGCGATGGCCGTGCGGCGGCCTGGGGGGAAGAGGTTGCGGATGGGGGGCAGCTGGCCGGTGTGCCCAACGCCTACTACGTCGGGGCTGGAACCGGACTGGCCGAGGGGTTGAAGATCGCAGGGGTTCACCTGGATCTCACGCGTCAGCGCCGGCACCTGCCCGCAGCCTGGGCGGGGCAGGGGTCGAGCGGTAGGTCCTGGGAGGACGAGGCCTCCATGGGAGGGATGCAACTCCTCTGGCAGGGACGTGGCCACGGGTGGGTGGCAGAGGCGGCTCTGGCTGGGGATGCGCAGGCCCAGGAGATCTTGCGCGCCGGTGCGTGTGCCCTGGGGGGCTGGGTTCTCATGCGCATGGAGGCCCTTCAGGCCTGGGAGGGCAAGGTGCTGCAGCGCATCGTTGTCGGCCAACGCTCGGGTCGGCTCCTGGCGGATCCAAGCGCTGCGGCCTGGTATGGCGATCCTCTGCGAGAGACCTTGAAGACCGGACTGCTCGCGCGACAGGATACGCCCATGGCTTCTCATGCCCTCGCCGCCGGATCCCTGAGGTCCGGGTTCCTGCGCGCCTCGGTCCTGCGCGCGGCGCCTGCGTTGGGCATGGCCGCCCGCGCCCTTGAAGAACCGGCCACCGCCTGACCATGGGGGCCTCGTTCACGGCGCTGGACTGGTCCATTGTGATCGCCATCCTTGTGGGTACCACCGTGCTCGGGGAACGCTTGGCCGGCCGCCAGAGAAGTGTGCGCGACTTCTTCCTGGGTGGGCGCAGCCTGCCCTGGTTTGCGGTAGCGGCTTCCATCGTGGCCACGGAGATCAGCGCGGTGACCTACATCTCCCTGCCTTCGGTCGTGTACCGGGATGGAGGGAACCTGCACTACCTGCAGATCGTGCTGGTCGGTTCCCTGCTGGCGCGCCTGTTCGTGGGCTATGTGCTGGTGCCGGCCTACTACGAGCGCGAGATCTACAGTCCGTACGACTACGTGGCGCAGCGCCTGGGGGAACGGGCAAGGGGTATGACCACGGCCCTGTTCACCCTGGGGGGTATCCTGGGTCAGAGCGCGCGCGTGTATCTGACCGC
>PVBE011228177.1_pt1 | contig 29952 bp, 23 predicted proteins | sample 1631181 | NCBI WGS metagenome assembly PVBE01 (sample SAMN08397723, study PRJNA350692) | Marine metagenome, whole genome shotgun sequencing project. | isolation source: water | place: Pacific Ocean | collected 2012-04
AGCGCTCATGACCCGCGCAGTATTTAGGATTGCATTGTACCGGTACTGTCAACGCTGCCGCCCTTCGTTCCGAAAAGTCTGGGTGACTGTTATCATCTCAGTTTGAAGCGAACAGTGAGCGACAAAAGTGGTCTACCCCTTTACCGCAGGCGAACATCCGAGCGATTCCGGAGAAACTATGGACGAAGCGACCCGCACCCGACTTGAAGCAGCCGCGTTCCGCGGACTGATGACGCACCTGCGCCAGCGCACCGATGTGCAAAATATCGATCTGATGAACCTTGCCGGCTTTTGCCGTAACTGCCTTTCCAAATGGTATCTCGCGGCGGCCGACGAAGAAGGCGTTGAAATGGACTACGACCTTGCACGCGAGATCGTCTACGGTATGGCCTATGATGACTGGAAACGTGACTACCAAGGCAAAGCCAGCGCGGAGCAGAAAGCAACTTTTGACGCGACCAAGCCGCTCCATGCCAAAATCAGCGGCCACAGCAAGGCCTGAATCCGATGAGCACCCTTGAAGTCCATCAGTTTCCCTGCCTTTCGGACAACTACGGCTATCTGGTCCACGATACTGACAGCGGGCTGACTGCAGCGATTGATACGCCCGAAGTAGTACCGATTCGGGAGGCGCTTGATGCAAAGGGCTGGAAACTGGACTTTATCTTCAATACCCATCACCACGACGATCACGCCGGCGGAAACCTGCAACTGAAATCGCAAACTGGGTGTCAGATCATCGGGCCGGCCGCGGATGCCCAGAGGATTCCCGGCATCGACCGCACTGTCGCCGAAGGGGATATGGTCAGTCTGGGAGCCTGGCCGTTTACGGTTCACGATACACCTGGACATACCCGTGGCCACATCGTTTACCACTGCCTGCCGGCCAATATCGGTTTTGTTGGCGACACGCTGTTTGCACTGGGCTGTGGCCGTCTTTTCGAGGGTACACCGCAACAGATGTGGACTTCGCTGCAGAAAATTCTGTCCTGGCCGGACGAGACCCTGCTCTACTGCGCGCACGAGTACACTCAGGCCAATGCCCGCTTCGCCCTGTCGGTGGAACCGAGTAACGCTGATCTCGTCGCCCGTAGCGATGAAATCGATGCCGCCCGGCAACGAGACGAGCCGACGGTGCCCACGACCGTAGGGCTCGAGAAAAGGACCAACCCCTTTTTGCGTCCGGACAGTGAGCACCTGCAGCAAACCATCGGCCTGATCGGCCAGCCCCTGGTTGATGTATTTGCCCGAACCCGGGAACTCAAGGATCAGTTCTGACACGCCATAGCGTGCTCACGCGATCCCAATCATCGACTTCGATCAATGACCCGACCCTCGGCACCTTCTGACCGTTCCAAAGTCCGACGCGTGCGTGAACTGGCGCGCTATGACCGGTCCAGCATCAATGCCATTCTCGATGAAGCCACGGTGTGTCATGTGGGGTTTGTCGATGACGGTCAACCCTTTGTGATCCCGACTGCCATTGCGCGCATCGGCAATCACGCATACCTACACGGCAGCCGGGTCAGCCGGATGTTGAAACTGCTGGCGGCGGGAAACCCGGCGTGTATCACCGTAACCCTACTCGATGGGATCGTGGTAGCACGCTCCGCTTTCAACTCTTCGATGAACTACCGCTCGGTCGTCATTCTCGGCAGTGGAGAAAAAGTCACCGGAGAAAACAAGAAAATTGCACTGGATGCCTTCACTGAACATCTGATCCCCGGGCGCACTACCGACATCCGGGCATCCCGGCCGAAGGAACTGGCAGCGACGACCGTCGTACGCTTTGGCCTTGAGGAAGCATCGGTCAAGATCAGTGAAGGCCCGCCCAGCGACGAGAAGTCTGACTATGAAAGCGATGTCTGGGCTGGCGTCATTCCGCTGAGGCTCAAAAGCGGCAAGCCCGAGCCAGATCCCCGCTTGAAGCGCGGCATTCCCGTGCCGGCATATATTCGTAAGCGCAAAACGTGACCGGCAGCGAACCAACATTGCCGACCGATTTCACCGACCGTCGTTGAACAGCATGAGTAGCGCGCCACGGATTGCGATTGATATCGGTGGAACCTTTACCGATGCGGTCCTGCAGGTGGGTGCCGCCCGGTATACCGCCAAAGTTCTCACGACGACACGCAATCCGGCCGAAGGATTCATGGACGGGGTTTCGCAACTGCTCTCGCAGTCAGGTGTTGCCCCTGCCGATGTGGCGCTCATCACCCACGGCACCACGCTCGCCACCAATGCACTGATTGAACGCCGCGGGGCAAAAACCGCGCTGATTGTGACCGAGGGGCATCGTGATTCTCTTGAGATCGGTTATGAGAACCGTTTCGACCAGTACAACTTTGACGCTGATCGTCACCCGCCGCTGGTGCCGAGGCAACTGCGCTGGACTGTGCCGGAGCGGATCGATTACCGGGGGCAGATTCTCAGACCCCTCAATGAGGCCTCGGTTGAAGATCTCGTTGAGCGCATTCGCGAAGCGCAAATAGAAAGCGTTGCAGTGGGCCTGCTGCATGCTTACGCCAACCCGATCCACGAGCAGCGCACCCGGGACATGCTGCAAAAGCATTTACCCGACATCGCCGTATCGCTCTCGAGCGAAGTCTGTCCCGAAATTCGCGAATATGAACGCCAGAGCACCACCTGTGCCAATGCGTATGTTCAACCATTAATGGCGAGTTACCTGGTTGAGGTCCGAGAGCGTCTGGTCAGTGACGGCTTCAATTGTGCCTGCCTGCTGATGACCTCGGGAGGGCACCAGGTCACCATCGATACGGCGGCGGCCTTCCCCGTGCGTCTCGTTGAATCGGGTCCTGCCGGCGGCGCCATCCTCGCGGCCCATATCGCGCGCACCTTGGGGGAGTCGTCAGTACTGTCCTTTGATATGGGTGGCACCACCGCAAAGATCTGCCTGATTGATGACTGCACCCTGCCGCTGTCGCGGACCTTTGAGGTCGACCGGGCGCATCGTTTCATGAAGGGCAGTGGGATGCCGATCAAGATTCCTGTTGTCGATATGGTCGAGATCGGTGCCGGGGGCGGTTCACTGGCGAGCGTCGATGAACTCGGCCGGGTTACCGTAGGGCCAGAGAGCGCCGGTGCTGAGCCCGGACCTGCATGCTACGGCCGAGGGGGCGAGGGGGCGGCCGTCACGGATGCCAACCTCGTGCTTTGCAGACTGGACGCAGATGGATTCGCAGGCGGTCACATACCGCTTGATCCGGCGGCGGCACAGCAGGCCATTCAAACAGCGGTGGGTGATGCGCTTAAAACTGATGCGGCGGGTGGCGCTCAGGCAATCATCGAAATCGTTGACGAAAACATGGCCAGCGCAGCGCGTGTGCATGCGGTTGAAAAAGGACTGGATGTGGCCGAACGCACCCTGATTGCTTTTGGCGGCGGCGCGCCGCTGCATGCGATCTCGGTGGCCCGCAAGCTCGGCATCGACCGGGTCATCATCCCCCGGGATGCGGGGGTTGGATCCGCGGTCGGGTTTTTGCTTGCTCCGGTGGCCTTTGAAGTCGTGCGCAGCCGCTTCACCCTGCTGACCCACCTTGACCCAGATGCCATCAATGCCTTGTTTCAAGAAATGGAAGAGGAAGCAAGCGCAACCGTACGGCTCGGTGCCGGCAATGCATCCATATCGATGATTCGACATGCCTTCATCCGCTACGCAGGCCAGGGCCACGAGATAAAGATTCAACTTCCAGACCGGTTATTAGCCGCCGCCGACCGCCAAACGATTGCAGACACCTTCGATAAGGCCTACCGGACTCAGTATGGCCAGGGTATCCCCGGGGTGCCGCTGGAAATCCTGACCTGGTCATTGACGGCCTCGGCACCGGTGAGTGAAGAGATCCGAGCGCAGGTCGAACAGGCTCCGACCGAGTCTCCCAGCGACCCCAGCCAGCGGATGGTCTGGATGCCGGGCACTGATCACCCGGCGAAATGCGTGGTCATTGCCCGGGAAGGTGTCTCGGCCGCAAACCCCGTTGCAGGCCCTGCGATCATTACGGAAGACCAGACTACCCTGGTGGCCCCCTCGGGGTGGACGCTTACCGCGAACCCTTATGGTGACCTTATAGCAACCGCCGGTGCCGAGGCATCAGAGACTCCACAAGCCTCTACCACTTCCAGCGCCATTCAGCGCCAGGTTATCTGGAACCGGCTGATCAGTATCGTTGAGGAACAGGCCCAGGCGCTGATCCGCACGGCCTTCTCAACCACCGTACGGGAGGCCGGGGATCTTTCCGCCGGCATCTTTGATCTCTACGGTCGCATGCTGGCCCAAGCCGTTACCGGCACGCCGGGTCATGTCAACGCCATGGCAACCTCGGTCGGCTATTTTCTTGAAGAGATACCGCTGGAACGTATGCGGCCAGGCGATGTGTACGTGACTAATGATCCCTGGCTTGGCACCGGCCATCTTTTTGATTTCACCGTGGTCACCCCAGCATTTATCGATGACCATCTCGTGGGGCTTCTCGCCTCCACGGTCCACGTGGTCGATATCGGTGGTCGGGGCTTTGGACCCGACGCCGGTCAGGTCTTTGAAGAGGGGCTGTGTATACCGATCCTGCCGCTGTTTGAGCAGGGCGAACCGTCTGAGGCCGTAATGGCAATCGTGCGCGCGAATGTGCGTGAGCCCGATCAGGTCATTGGCGACCTGTATTCGCTGACGGTGGGCAACGCCGTCGGCTGCAGCCGGCTCGCGGAGATGATGCAGGAGTTTGCGTTAAACGATCTTGAAGCAATCAGCGAACACATCATCTCCCGATCCCGCCGGGCAGTTCTCGATGAAGTCGCGGGCCTGCCGCAGGGCACCTGGGATCACGAAATGATTGTGGACGGTTATGGCGAACCTGTCACGCTGAAAGCGAGTCTCACCATCAGCGAACACGGTATAGACGTTGACTTTGCCGGGACCTCCGCCGTCTCACCTTTCGGGATTAACGTGCCACTCAGTTATACACAGGCCTACGCGTCCTTCGGGGTGCGCTGTGTCGTTGCCTCCGCGATTCCCAACAACGCCGGATCGCTGGAGCCGATCCAGGTCATCGCGCCAAAAGGGTGCATCCTCAACGCACCACGGCCGCACGCAGTGGCCGTACGTCATGTGATCGGCCAGATGCTGCCGGATGTGGTGCTCGGGTGTCTGGAAAAAGCTCTGCCGGGAAGGGCCCCGGCTGAAGGCAGTTCGAGCCTGTGGAATCCGATGATGACAGGCGGTCCTGGCCTTCTGGACGGGGCGGATTATGGTGATGCCACCCCGTTTTCGGTCACCATTTTTCACTCTGGCGGTACCGGAGCGCGCCCCTGGCGGGACGGACTTTCCGCAACCGCCTTTCCATCAGGCGTACGCAATACCCCGGTCGAGATTACCGAATCCATCGCGCCAGTGATATTTCACCAAAAGGAACTGCGCGAAGGCTCCGGTGGGGATGGCCAATATCGCGGCGGGCACGGACAGGTGATTGAAGTCTCACATGCAGAGGGTGCGCCCTTTGCCATCTATGCACTCTTTGACCGCGTAGATCATCCGGCGCGGGGGCGCCACGGGGGCGCCGACGGCGTGGCGGGTACCGTCCGTCTCGCCAGCGGCAAAAAACTCAAAACCAAAGGCAAACAGATCATTCCTCCCGGCGAGCACCTGCTGATGGAACTGCCCGGCGGGGGAGGCTACGGCGACCCGGCCGAGCGCGACCCGGCGCTTCGACAAAGAGACCAGGCTAACGATCTCGAATAGCCCGTCGCCTCAGGGTGGATCGATGATGGATTGTTCGCGCTTGAAGGGCACGCTGTCAGGATCCGGCCGGTTGTCCATCTCCCGAGCAGCCCGATGGCCGTCATAGACCGCGGCCGCGATGGTATTGGGCGCCATACAGTCGCCGATGCGCAAAAGTCCGAAGGGCAGTTCATCTATTTGTTCCTGTGCTTCTCCTGCTAGCGAAAAGTAAAGGCTGTTCTGGGGGGCTCGCAAAGTCACCATTACCAGCCCGGGCGCCTCGATCGAAAGCGCTCGGTCCGTCGTGTTGCAGGCAAAACTCACCGAGTCCGAAGCGACACCGGTAAGAGTATGTTTTGCAATCAATGTTACATCCCGGTCGAGCAAAGCTTTTTCGATGCGGTGCTGTTCCATGGTGTTCTGTGTCCAACAAGACACTTCGGGACCCGGCGTCACCAGGGTTACCGCCTTGCCGCTGTCGGCCAACAGTTGTGCAATCACCCCACCCATATAGTAATGGTCATCGTCGTAGACCAACACTGAGTCAGTGTTCGGCAACTGTCCCGCCATGATGTCATCCGGCGTGAAGCATTGTGCGTGATCCGCGATGCCCGGGATGGGCGCATGCGTTGCCCGACCCAGGCCATCGGCCCGCCACCTGGCGCCGGTTGCGATCAGTACCTGCTCGGCACCAAACTCCAAAACAGCATCTCGATCCATCTTGCTGCCAGGGAAAAAACTCACGTTGGCGAGTTTTGCGATCTGTCCAAGGCGGTAATCACTGACGCGTTTATAACTCGAAAGACCGGGCAGCCCGGACTCGCACACCGCCCGACCACCGCCATCGCCGCTGTCGGCGAGAGCCACTTCATATCCGCGCTGGCCGAGACTCATCGCAGCTTCGAGCCCTGCCGGGCCCGCGCCCACCACCAGCACCTTTTCGCTTTCCCCCCGTTGCTCGATGATCTCCGGATGCCAGCCCCGGCGCCATTCTTCACCCATGGTGGGATTTTGAGTACAGCGGATCGGTGACTGCGTCCAGTCGCCGCTCACACAGATGTTGCAGCCGATACATTCGCGGATGTCTTCTATCCGTCCTTCCTCGATCTTGCGGGGCAGGAAGGGATCGGCAATAGAGGGGCGTGCAGCCCCGATCATATCCAGAATGCCGCGTTTGATCTGAGAGACCATGGCGTCAGCCGAAGTAAAACGTCCGACACCGACCACAGGCTTGCTGGTCACTTGTTTTACAAACGCCACGTAAGATTCCTGATCGCCCTCTTCACCGAAGCGTGCAGTCACTGAGTCGTTGGCCCAGTCACTGACGTTGACATCCCACAGGTCGGGCAATTCGGCCAGCATCTCGACCACTTCCCGACCCTCCGCACCACTGGCAATGCCGTCGTCCCCCAGCATTTCGTCAACCGCAAAGCGGATCGCTACCCCACAGCGGTCACCGACCGCTTCCTTGGTATCTTCCAGCAGTTCCCGAGTCAGACGCACCCGGTTCTCCAATGAACCGCCGTATTCATCGGTCCGCCGGTTATGCCGGCGGCTGATGAAGTGCATCGGCAGGGAAAGGTCATGACCTGCATAGACATAGACAATGTCGAAACCTGCGTCGCGGGCGCGGATAGCCGCCTGGCGATGCCAGCGCCTGACATCAGCAATATCCCGGCGGGTCATGGCACAGGCCTGCACCGGATCAAAACTATTAACCCCGATGTCAGAGACACCCATTACCGGTAACCGTGAGTAGCGGTTGGAGACGTTATGGCCGCTGTGCACCAGTTCGACTGCCGCCAGCGCGCCATACTCGTGCACCCGCTCGGTCATCAGTGCCAGGCGGTCCTGGTCTCCCTGATCCCAGAGCCTTGCCTCCCGGTAGGGCATCACATCAGTCGAGGCATGGATATCACACTCCTCTGTTGCCACCACCGCCCAGCCGCCCTCAGCTTTCATCGCACGCATGCCGGCTACGCTGTTGGGCATGGTATGGCCCATCCCGTTGCAATGGGGCACCTGGTAGAAACGGTTTCGTGCGGTGACCGGCCCAATAGCCACGGGCTCGAACAGCACGTCATAGCGTGGATCGCGAGTCATCAATCTCCCCTTTACTCTTTTATCTGTTGTCGTCCGGGCAGGCTGTCAGTGCACCCGGTATTCGCTTTTCTTCAGCACGCCCCGCCAACAGCGTGGGCGGATAGTCAGCGCTTTTTCAATCCGTCGCGCGGCACGCACAAAACCCCGGGCCAAAAGAAAAGCGCGAAACTTGAGTCCATTGTAGGAAAAAATCGAAAAGTAGATCGGCTGGTAACGCCAAAAAGCATAAGGATCTTTGCCAGCGAGGCCGGGCCCATGAAAAGAACGCAGCGCACTCAGGGTGTCGAAATCCACCTTGGCATCGCGCGTCGCCGATTCAAAGTGCAAAAGCCGGATGCCGGGCGCGGTAATACAGCGCATACCCCGGGCACGGGCACGTAGACAGAAATCCACATCCTGAAAACTGTTGGGAAAGGCTTCAGAAAAGCCGTCCAGAGTCTCAAAAGTCGACCGGCGGCAACATAAGAAGGCGCCGCTGATCGAAGTGGTCTCGTGGTCTGCGAGGTAGCGATGCATCGCGTCACCAACATTGCCGGAATTGGGGTCGGGTGCATAGTGCACTGCCGAGTCACGTCCAACATTGTCGCCGCAGGACTGAACCGTCCGGTCAGCGTTCTGCAGCATACCGCCCACACAGGCAACGTCATCTTCCTCAAGCAGCGACGCAACATCGCTGATCCATCCTGGAGTCTGCATGTCGGTATCGTCATTAAGGAATACCAACATATCCCCCTGCGCTATCTGTGCACCAAGATTACATTTGCGCGCAAAATCAAAGCCCGGCTGATCACAGGCCACGACCCCATCAAAACCGAACCGGTCGATCAGGGACTTCGCCTCACTAGCGTCGTCCTCGTGGTTCAGCACCAGCACAATCTCTACGCTGGCATGTGCGTCCTGTCGGCCGACAGCGGATGGTACTGACTCACGCAGAGCATGCAAACAGTGCTCCAGCAGGATCAGTTCGGTTCCATTCACAACCTTCCGGGTACCGAGGCGGCAGGGGATCACGATTGAGACCGCTGCCAAACGCGCCGGCTGCAGACGTGAGCGGTACACCCCGATCGGCTCCGGTTCGCTATCAGGATGCCGACGCAGCTGAACCGGTTCGGCAGATACCTCCTGACCACGACGGGCGAAGTGCTCACGCAATGCCTGCTGACTATGGTCTATCGTCTGCGAAGACAACTGCTCGCCTGAGCGTGACTGTGTCTGATTCAGAATCCGCCAGTGATAGGCGATGGTCTCGGCATGAACCGGCTCGACCTGTTCACTCATGCGAAGCGCGAGGTCGTGATCCTGGCTGCCTTCAAAACCTTCGCGGTATCCGCCAACTTTGTCGAAAAGATCACGCGAGAAGACCTGCAGGTGATTGATATACATCAGGGACCGAAGCAGTTGCGGACTCCAATCGGGTTTGTACATACGACGGATCAGAAATCCGTTGGCATCGACCTGAATCTCGTCGGAGTAAACCCACGACGCATGGTGATAACCCAGACAGCGCAGCGTCTGCGAAAAGCCCTGGCTCACCACCACATCATCGTGATCAACCGGCGCCAGTAAATCGCCCGACGCTTCTGCGGCGGCAAGATTAAGCGCATGTGACACCCCCGCATTCGCAGTGGTGCGAACGAACTTCAGGTTGGCGAGTCCGACTGATTTACAGCGATCTAAAAATTCAAGAGTTTGTGCATTGTCGGACGCATCATCCACCATCACCACCTGGTGATAATCGGCAGCGGCTTTCAGCGCGCTATTGACACACAGCGTCAAGACCGCGGGGTCGGTGTTGTAAACGGGGATTAGAAACGAAACCTGCATGGACGCAAAGATGATTGTTTGGTAAACCCTGCCGGGCGGATGCGTTTGGTGATGCTATTCGACCGCGCTATTTTGCGGGGATTGCGCTAAGGCAGCAAATCCTAATCCAGCCGACCAGTCTTTCCCGCTAGCCCATCGCGTATCCCACGGCACATCATGGCAAAATTTTTAAGACGCTGGCCGGCGAAAAATGCAAAGACAAAGAACATCTTAGCCAGACGCAGCATATCAGTATGCTTCCAGCGCCGGCTTGGATAGTCGCGCTGCCATAAGAGCAAGCTGTTGCGGTACACGTAATAATAGCGGAAAGGCTGATGCACCGGGAGATAGCGCCATCGGCCAAGCCATACACGCATAGTCCGGTCCCCAAGACCATGATCCATCAGCGCATCGCACACGCCGAATGACTGCCAGCCTTCAGCGCCCGCCCGCAAAAACCACTCGGTGTCCAGATGATCGATAAAAAGCTCCTCATCCATCAGGCCCACAGACTCGAGCGCTTCGCGAGAAAAAAGCGCGCCGGAAGAAATCAGCATATCGGCGCGAATCAATTTATCCGCATGTCCGTCGGAACAGAAACACCGTCGGAAATGCAGCCGGCCGAACTGCACGAAATAAGAAGGATGGCCCTGATCTGTTCCAAGATACCGGGCTCCGACCGCGGCGGTACGCACACCCCGTTCGCGCTGCTGCAAGAGCGCCTGGCGAAGTGCCGCCACCATGTTCTCACTCGGCAGGCTATCCTGATCCAGCAGCAGTACCGCATCGGCGCCTTCAGCCAGCGCCCGACGCAGGCCCTCGTTATGCGCCCACCCCAAACCCCGGTTTTCACCCGCCCCGCAAAATTGGGCGAAAGAAAATTGGGAAACGAGTTGCGCAACCCCTGCTGCATTGGCGGAACCGTTGTCAATCACTAGCAGCGCATCGATCTGACCGGCAAGCCGAACAAACTGGGCCTCGAGCGTTTGCAAGTCAGGTTCATAGGTCGTGACCACAGCGGTCACTGCACCAGGGACGTGTTGGCTGTTATCCATAATACCCAGGATACGTGTTTAACTCAGAGGCTGTCCGACCATGACTGTTCCAACCGGCGGGGTCGGCCAACCGGCCCGGTATCACTATGATACCTGCCGGCACCAGGTTGTTTGCGCCAGAATCTCCCGACACCCCTGAAAAGCTTTCACCATGACCTCTAATCTCTTCTCGCAGCGAAACCGTGGCATTACACTGATGATCGGTGCGATGTTGGTCGTACCCTTCATGGATGCGCTGGCCAAACTGCTCAGCAGCCATTATCCGGTGCTGCAACTCGTGTGGGCCCGGTTTTTCTTTCATTTTCTGCTGGTGCTGCCGATTGCGCTCTGGCGCTACCGAGGCGCTGTACTGACCGCGCCCGCACCGATGATGCAGGTCGGGCGTGGGCTTTTCCTGATGGGCGCCACGATCTGCTTCTTTGCCGCGATTCGTACTATTCCACTCGCCGATGCCATTGCGCTTATCTTTTTTGATGCTGTCATTATCGTCATCCTGTCAGGAGTGCTGCTGAACGAAAAGGTACCGCCGGGTCGGTTGGTCGCCTCGGTGGCTGGCCTTGGTGGTGTACTGCTGATCGTCCAGCCGGGGTTCGGCAACTTCCAGTGGGCCAGCCTGCTGGCGTTAGCAGCCGCTTTTTTCTTCGCGTTGTACTTTCTCTCAACCCGGTACCTGAGCGGAAATACACCGCCACTCGTCATGCTGGCCTGGCAAGGGGTGGGGGGCTTTGTTGTGATGAGCGCGGTAGTTCCTTTGGTCTGGGTGACGCCTTCTCCTACCGATTTTGCCATGATGGTAGCACTGGGCTTGATCGGTGCCGGCGGTCACCTGCTGCTCATCCGGGCCTTTGAATACGCCGAGGCCTCTCTGCTGGCACCTTTTCTTTATACCGAGATCATCATGCAGGTTCTGCTCGGTTACTGGCTGTTTGGGGACCTCCCCAATCGGTGGGCGGTCGGCGGTATTGCGCTGATCATTGGTGTAGGCTTGTACCTGTCCCTCAGTCCAGGCAAGAAAAATAATTCCTGATTGGCGCCTCAGGGGCTAGCCATCGGTACGGACAAATACAGGCCGAACTCAGACGCCAGATCACAACTTACTCGCGCATGGACCCTGCCCTGCCGGTCGAGGAAGCGCTGGCGGTCTGCGATCGGAAAGATGCCTTCGTGCCAGACACCGGGATGAATGTACAAGCCCCGGCTGCCATCGCACCAAAACGCGATCACCTGCTGCGGTGTGAGGTCATCACCCGGTAAAGCCACCGGCACCACGAAAGGGTTCTTGTCTTTGGGAAAAAACAACTGACCTCCGTCCGGGTGATAGTTAAGGTGCCACAGCACAACCCGTTCGCGTCGGGTCGATGCTTTATCGGTGCTTGCTGCGGCAGGATCGGTGGTCGACCAGCCAAGCACATAGTGTCCCGATACTGCGTCGTTTCGTCCGAAGAGCACATCACCCTGCCACTCGCCATGGAAAATTCCCTCTACCCATCCGGCCTCATCTCCAGTGTCCTCATCGACCTGCCGCCAACCCGTCGCCGGCCAGCGGACGATCTCAATGTCAATGTCATCAGGATCCTCCACCAGACAACCGTAACCGCCGACACTGTCATCAGTCGCGACGACCAGAGGCACCTCGTGCAACGGCAGAGCCGGCTTGTCTGCCGGATCAAAAAGATACTGAGGAGCCTTTGCCGTCACGGGATCAGCGCCTGCGGCCGCGTCGGTGCCAGCGGCCGCCGGTGCGGGCGGGCGCGAAGAGCCGCACATGCGGATATTTGAATAAAGGAATCAACGCCATCCCCGCCACGAACCCGCCGATGTGGGCAAACCATGCTACCCCGGGACCATCGCCGGCGGCCAATGAGCTGAAAATCTGTATAGCGAACCATATTCCCAATACTATACCGGCTTTGAGCGACATGGTGTGGATATAAAAACCGAGCGGGATAGCCACCAGCACCCGGGCATGGGGAAAGAGCAGCAGGTAAGCGCCCAGCACACCCGAGATCGCACCACTCGCCCCGATCATTGGGATGGTCGACTCGGGGTCGGGAAGCGCCTGGGCAAACACTGCCGCCACGCCGCAAACCAGATAAAAGACAATGAAGCGGCCGTGTCCCATGACGTCTTCAATGTTGTTGCCAAAGATCCACAGGTACAACATGTTGCCGCCAAGATGCATGAATCCGCCGTGCAGGAACATCGACGTAAATGGCGTCAGCATCGGATCCACCCACTCAAGCTCCGAGACCAACCGCGCGTGATCAAGAATGACCGCCGGGATCACGCCGAGTGCATAAATAGCGGCTTCCTGGCGCGGGCCGAGCGACAACTGCCAGAGAAAGGCCATGACGCAAAGGCCGATCAGCGCAATCGTCACGACCGGCGTGATGCGAGTGGGATTATCGTCGTGTAGAGGAATCATTGGACTGACGTAAAGACGGCAACATTGTAATCGGCGACAGGCGTTTCAGAAACACAGCCAACCAGCATCTAAATCCAACCGACCCAGTCTGCCGTTAGATAGCCGAAACTTAACACCGCCAACCCACCACCCCAAAACACCATCCAGCGCTGGCGCAACCGTTTTGCAATAAAAGTCAGCAAAATTCCAATCAGTAGCCCATACAGCGTGGTCAGCAGCATCATGTCGTCGGTGACGGTGGGAGCGCCTGCCTCCTCACCGATACGGTATCTTGTCAGGGACAAAGCGCCATACTCCTTTGCAGACGGTCGGCAAGACCGGTTGGCCGCCTGGCACTGCGGTGAATGGCAGCGGCCAGCACTTCCCGGCTACCCCAGATCTCGAGCGATTGCTCAGCGCGGGTGACCCCGGTGTAAACGAGTTCACGAGACAGTATCGGCGACACGTTTTCGGGCAGGATCAGTGTGACCGCAGGTGCCTGTGAGCCCTGCGCCTTGTGGACAGTAAAGGCAAAGGCCGGCGCATGCTCCGGTAACCGGCCGAGGCTAATCGCCCGGATCTCGCCCTGGGTATCCTGAAAGACCGCCTGCAGACGGCCCGGCGTCTCGCGATCCAGCACAACAATACCGACGTCTCCGTTGTAGAGCCCGAGCACCGGATCGTTGCGCATCACCATAAGCGGCATACCGGGAAGGATCTGGCCATCTGATGATGCTCTCGCTGGGCCACGCAGACTGCTCTGGATGCGCCCATTGATATCACTCACCCCCCGCGGTCCGCGCCGATGGGCGCAGAGCACCATCATCTCATCACGCTTGGCAAAAAGGGTTTCGACATCCGCGCCGTCCAACACCATTCGCTGAAGCTCGGCAAACATCGGGGTCACGCGTTCCATTAGCAGAGTATCAAGTCCAGCGGTATCCGGCACGGCAATAAGTTCCAGCTCGGTATGGTCCGGGTTGTCGAGCAGCGTCGTCGTCTGGGCGACCTGTGCGTCTTTTACGGCACTTGCAAGACCGCCAAGAGCGCTTTCCGACGGAAAGCGCCAATTGTGCTTGAGCGTCACAAGACAGTCCGGCAGCGCGCCGTGATCGGCCGCACGGCAGATGTCGCCAAGAACGGCACCCGCCTCCACTGACGACAACTGATCCCGATCACCCAGAAGTATAAGACACGCATCGTCAGGCACAGCATCAAAAAGGCTCGTCATCAACGAAAGATCGACCATTGATGCCTCGTCGAGAATCAAAAGGTCGCAGGGCAGTGGGCGCGTTGCATCGTAACGGAGACGCTGTCCGGGCCGCGAGCCCAACAGCCGATGCACCGTCACCGCCTGGGGCACCCGCTGCAGCTCGTCTGGAAGGATACTGGCCGCACCTGCAAACACCTCGCGCAGACGGGCTGCGGCCTTGCCAGTCGGGGCACACAGCAGAATCCGTTCGGGACGCGCCAAAGCCAACCGGTGCACAAGCGCCAGGATGCGAACAACGGTCGCCGTTTTGCCGGTGCCCGGCCCCCCGCTGATCACCAGCAACTGCTGATCTACCGCCTGCGCTACCGCTGCGCGCTGATCCGCCGACCCCGGATCATCAGAAAACAATGCATCGAGGGCATCGTTCAACTGGCTCTGATCGACTGTATCGCTGATATGCCCGGCACGCCGAGTGATCAGGTCAGCCAATCGACGCTCGAGTTCGTGGTAGCGGTAAAGATACAGCCGCCCATCGTCTGTCAGCACAAGAGGCGCCGTCCGGTCGCCGTCGCTGACTAGAGCACAATCCCGAAGCGCCTGCCGCCAGGGTTCAAGCTCCGGCCCTGCCAGCGCTCCGTCGTCTTCACCTTCAAAAGCGGGAGCACCGGCCACGCTGGCAAGGTCAACGCAGACATCGCCCGACAGCGCACGTTCGCTGGCAAGCGCACCCGCGAGCACAACAGACGGATTCGCCTTGGAGTCCAGTCGATCCAGCAGGCCGGCAAAGTGCAGCGCCATCTCCGACACATTCCCGGCGCGGCGCGCCCTTTGCAGCGCAGTGATGACGTCGCTCACGTACTGCCTCCCACCAATGCATCCAGATCCACGATCAGGGAACCTTGTGGCCGGTCGAAGAAGACACCGCTGCCGGTATGCGCAGGATGCATCCCCCGCAGAAAAAGATAATACACGCCACCAAAGTGCTGATCGTACTGATAGCCGTCTATCCGTGACCGCAGCCACCGGTGCAACGCCACGCTATAGATGAGGTACTGCAGGGTGTAGGCCGACTGATGCATCGCGGTATCAAGCGCCACCGTGCCATAGTCGGAAAAATTCGGCCCAAGGTAATTCGACTTGTAGTCGGCCAGGAAAAATCTTCCGTCATGGACAAACACCAGATCGATAAAGCCGCGCATAAATCCCGTCAACGCCTCAAAGCCGTCGCTATCAAGTGCCGCCTCAACCGCACAATGCAGCCCTTTTGCATGCCGGGACAGCACATCGCGCCACCGAATGCCATCGAGTCCATCGACCGGATAACAAAAGGCCATCTCATCGACCCGATCCCGCCTGGTCAGCGTACCGAGGTGTAGTCCCTGATCATTGAGCGGGACACTCAGTACATGCTGCAGCATGTTGTTGATCACAGGCGTCCAGTGATCATCGAAACCATACTCGCCCAATACTTGCTGAACGGTGTCGTCGTGCCCGGCAACTGAATCATCGCGAAAGTCAACGAGTTCAAGAATCCGGTGCAGGCAGGTGCCTGCCCGTGCACCGCGCGGAAAAGAGAAAAAATCCCGCTCGCCATCCGATGGGCCCGGCTGCATCTGCGGATCATAGTCAGGCAACGTACTGTCGTGCCCGGTCGACAGTGAACTGAAACTGCCCATCTGCCAACTTCGGCTGAGCTGACGCGACGCCTGTCGGGCCTTGAGCCTTTGCGGTTTTTCCTGGCCTGCCTCATCAGCAGCCGGTACCTGCTCGGGCAGGCGCTGTATCTCAATCACACCGCCCGATGCCTTTGAGAGCGCCTTAAGCGCATCATCAAGGTCTTCATCCGAAAGAGTCTTGAAATAGCTTGCAAGACGATCAGCGAGACCCGTACCGTTTTCCTCTTTTTGTTGCGCCGGACGGTGCAGCAGCCAGGAAAGCGCGGAGGTGGCCGCTCCATTCACCGCCCCATAAGCAAGATAGCAGCGGCTTTGCGCCCGGGTCAGCGCAACATACAAAAGCCGCAGATTCTCGGCAAGCTCCTCTTCTTTGGCACGCGCCTGGTGGGTCGCGAACTGCTCCGAACCGAAATCAGCCCAGAGACTGTCTTCGGCCGAAGCGTCATGAAAAAACACACTTGAGGCCTGCTGGGTTCTCAGCGTGCCTTCCCAGGCAAAGGGGACGAAAACCACGGGATACTGTAGGCCCTTGCTTGCATGCATCGTCACAATCCGCACGCGGTTGTCGTCGCTTTCCAGTCGGAGCAGGGTCGACTCTTCCGCCGTTGACGGCTCCTGGCGCATGGTGGAAAACCAATTCAGCACGGCCGGGATGTCCGTATGACGGGAAGCACCGGCAGCAACACACTCAGCAAGATGCAAGAGGTTGGTCAGGCGTCGCTCACCGTCAGCGAGACCTGCCACGCGCGGCAGCACTTTACACTCGGACGTTAACTCACCAAACATTCGCATGAAGCCATTTCGCCGCCAGCGTTCATGCCAACGGTGAAAACGCGCAAGCCAGGCATCCCACCCGTTCGAATTCGCTTCTAGGGCAAGCAGTTCCGAGACATCCAGCCCCATCAGGTCAGTCACAAGTGCCGCACGTAGCAGAGGCTCCCGGCGTGGCTGGGCGACGGCCTGAAGAACACGCTCAAGCTCCATCGCCTCAAAGGTATCGAACACACTTTCGTGACCCTGGCGCACGCTCGGTATCCCGGATGCGCCGAGCGCGTAATGCACTGCGATCCCCTCGAAATGATTGCGCACCAGCACCGCAATATCCTGTGGGCGAAGTGGTTCGTCGCCGAGCGTAGTACCAGCATCGTAAAGACGCCTGATCTCGTTAGCGACCGCCGCACTGCCCTCGGCCCGGGCGACGCCTTTGGTAACGGGACGATCCGATTCCCCACGCGCCAGCGCCCAGACCACCATCGATGCGCTGTAGTGCGGGTCATTTAGCGCAGATGCGCTGCCCGCCGAAACAGCGTCTGCAAACGGAATGGCGTCATAGACAAAACTGTTTTCCCGTCCGCGTGAGGAAAAGAGGGTATTGACCGCAGTAACAAGATCTGCGGTGGCGCGGTGGTTGGTATCCAGGGTGTAGCGCGCTGTCGCGTTTTGTCGCGCCTTGAGATAGGCAAAAATATCCGCCCCGCGGAATGAATAGATCGCCTGTTTGGGATCTCCCACCATGAAGACCGGCTGCTTACCATTGCCATAGATGGTCTTGAAGATCTGATACTGCACAGGGTCGGTATCCTGAAATTCATCAAGTAACGCCGCCGGGTAGTCAGTACGCAAACGAGCGACAAGTGCGCCGGAACTGTCCGCAGAAAGCGCCGCGTTCAGGTTCAGTAGCAGATCATCGTAGGCCTGCACCCCCCGCTGCGCCTTGAGCTCCCGCTGTCCGGCAACGGCGCGAAACCGCATCTCATGAAGCCAGTTAATCAAACGTGACCGTGCAGCCTCCTCATAGGCATCAAGATGCGACACCAGGGTGTCCAGTTGTTCAAAGAACACATGATCTGGCACCGATGCCCCTTTTTTTACTGCGCCAGGTCCCGACAAAGTCGTGCGGGTGAGTTTCCTCACGCCTTGAAACGTATCCAATCTTCCGGTGTCCGCAAATGAATGCGAAAAGATGGCGTCAAACTCACGGATCCACGCCGGCATGCTGGCCAGCCGGTACCGGTTACGGTTAAGCCCTGACGCCGAATCGATCAGCAGCGCACTGATTTCATCCCGATGCTCGGTCCAGCAATCAGCCGCATCACGAAAAGCATCAGTGAGCGCGCTCTCGCGTGTTGCAAGATCTCCTGCATCCGGTGGAGTCGATATGCCGATAAAGGGCTTGCCTACAAGGGGGCTCAGGCGCTTGCGGAGATCATCGGCGCTGCGCAGTTTCTCCTTGCTTGAAAGCCAGTTCACCCAGCAGGCGCTAGCGGGATAAATCTCTTTTCGCCACAGATCGTCAAACACCTCTGCCAACAGAGACTCGTCGTTGGGCGTCAGTTCAGTGTTAAGCGTCATGCCACTCTGAAATGCGCTGTCGCTGAGTACGCGCTCACAGAACGCATGAATTGTGAAAACCGCTGCCTGATCAAAGTCAGCCAGGGCACGGCGAAATTTGCGGACCGACGTCCGTTCATCATGGCCTGCGGCGAGGAGCGGCCCGATCATTGGATCAGCACAGACACCGGGGCTTTCAAAAGCCTCAAGCGCACGAACAAGAGCATCGCGAAGACGTTGGCGCAGTTCACCGGTAGCGGCCCGCGTATAAGTCACCACCAGAATTTTGCCAACCGGAAAATCCTGCTCAAGCAGCAAGCGCAAATAAAGTGCTGTGATGGTCCAGGTTTTGCCCGTGCCGGCGGCCGCCTCCACCAGATTGACACCCTCGAGCGGGACCGCAAAAGGATCAAGCGATCGGATACTCATCCGCGCGCCTCCTGCACCCTTTGTGCTGGCGTACCGAAAACCAGTGACGCGAGCGATTCGAATTCGCTGTCGAGTACAGTATCGAGTCGGTCGCGAAACGCCAAGGCAAAAAACGGATCAGCTGACTCACCCACGGCCGAGGCGTGTTCGGATCCCGCCCAGGTTCTGTAGGCGTTGGCAAGCGGCGTTTTGGCCGCCGACACATAAGCCCAGGCACTTCTTGGAAAAAACGGCAACGGCCGGCAAAGTCCTTCGCGGTAAAGACCAACAAGTTCATGCAGTGTTGACGCCGCGTCCTCTTCCGGCAAAAAACTGACGATGCCCTCAACATCAACCAGATGGGTATGGTGCGAAGGTGCACTGGCATCGGAATTCAGCAGAAGATGGGCACACCACGCCCGCAGCATGACCCACGGGCTCAGCGCATCAACCGACCACAGGACCTGTCCTTTCGGTCCCACGTTCTCGAGCACCGCATTAAGCCGCCAGCCTCCCACTTCGGTTTCGACCACAACAGGTTTTCCGGGCTCCCCGTCCAGCAACGGGGCAAGATGCGCCATCACCGGGACTGCCTCAGTCCACGCCCGCTGTGCGGCAAGCACGCCTGGGGTACCGGACGGCAGCCCGCCGCCGAGACGGGACCGCTCGACAAAAAACCCGACTTCCTCTTCGGACATTTGCGCCGCAAGCGCATCCCGCTCGAGCGCGCGGCGGCCGCGGGCATCAAGGGCCATGGGTTCACGGACCGGCATAAGGGCAGCCCCCGACTCGAGCGAGATATTGAGACGACCCTTAAGGAGCGCCCTGGCTGGATTAGCCAAAAAATCCACCAACCGATCCAGCGGGAGGTCCCCCGGCTCCGGTGCATCAAGCGCCACTTCAAAAAGCGGCGGTGTTTCCCGGCCCGCAGCTGCTTCGGGAGGCAGCATCTCCTCGGCATAACTGAAAAGTCCTGCCGAGCCATCAAAATACCGTTTGCTGAAAGGCTGCAGCGGATGATGCACGGTCAATGCCGCAGACCGGTTAGGATCTCCTGTCAGGGCATCAATCTCTTCCAGCAGCTCACTGACGACGATGGAAGGCGGCTGCACACTGTCGTCGCGGGCGCTGGCGCCGGTATAACTGATATAGAGCGCCGAACGGGCGCTGCTCAAGACTTCCAAAAATGCCTGCCGATCCTCATCGCGACGGTGTCGGTCACCCGTCCGGGGCTCGAGACGCATACGGTCGAGTCCATATGCGCTCTCCCGACCGGGGAAATGGTCGCCATTCATCCCCAAAAGACAGATAAGCCGCGCCGGCACGGAACGGCCATGTGCCAACGTCGCAAAGGTTACGCCACCACTCATGAAACGCCCGCCGACCGCGTCCCCAATACGCCGCTCCACGGCATCGCGCAACACCGGCAAAGACAACGGGGCGGAAAACCCGGCAACCAGGCCGTCACTCGCAAGCCCGGCGAGGCGCTGGCGAAGCCGCACCATGTTATCCATCTCGGCGTCGCCCGGAGTAAAGAAGCGATCCAGAATCTGATGGCAAATCGCTATCCAGCGCGACAAAGGATATGCCCCGGACAAAGTCTGGCGAAGCACAATCAATTGTTCTAGAAATTCACGCCAGCGTCCGGCCGTCTCGGCGAGCGACGAATCTCCGGGCACCACCGGAATGTATCCTTCGTAAACAGAACCCGTGTCACCCAGCGCAAAACCAAGCAGCAAGCGATCGGTGCCGCTGCGCCAGGTGTGCACGGGATTGACCGAAAGCGCCATCGACTGAAGATCTTCGGCGTCCACGCCCCAATGAATACCGAGGGCCTCTATCCAGGTCAAGATTTGCTCCACATCGGTTTCCGTAAGGGCAAATCGTCGTCGCAGCATCGGAAGATCCAGAAGCGCGCCGACCTCCCGGGCATCAAGCCGACCCTGAGGCAACCGCAGCAGAGCAAGAAAGCCCTGCACCAAAGCACTTTGCTCGGTAAGGGCGTGTTCGGCGAGAGCGAAGGGAATGTGTCTGGACCCGGTTGCAGAGCCGAACACGGATTCAATCAGCGGCGCATAGTCGCCGAGCCTCGGGATGAACACCCGGACATCCGCCGGGGTAAGACTTGGGTCACGCTCGAACGCATCGAGCAGGCGGTCGTGCAGCACCTCGACTTCACGCATCGGACCATGGCAGACGTGCGCCTCGATTGAACGGTCATCAGCGGCAAGCTCTGGCGGCGGCGCTTGACGACTGTCAAGAAGTTCCACGATGTCCGACTGGATCACGCCGAGCAGCGTGCTACGCCCGGGTACCTGATAGGTTTCCGAATCGTTAGCTTCCAAATCGATCAGCTGTACGAGCGTTTCACGGCCAAGCCGGCCCATCGACGCCAGCAGGCGGTTGCCCTGATCCAGGTAGGCGTCCGCTTCTTCGCCATGAGTAGCCAACAGCCGCGCACGTTCCCGGTCACTGATAATCTCAGCCCAGTACCCTTCGCTGAAGTTGAGGTGGTAAAGGTGCACCTCGGTAAGCCGGGCTACTGTGGAGATGAGTTCGAGAAATGCTGGCGACAATCCGGTAAGAGCAAAGAGTGAAAGCCGCTCGGGCAGCGCGCCGTCACTTATCGACCTGGCCTTCAGGCGATCAAACAACTGATTGCGCCATCTCAGCCAATGACGCGTATCCCCCTCGCTGATGAGGCGTTGCCATAACGCCCCCTGCCAGTGTGCGGCGTCACCGCGCTCCCAGTCGATAACCCAATCGGGTCGAAACACCAGATACTGTTCATAAAGGCGACCCATCTGCCGCGCGAGTTGCCAGCGGTGCAGTTCGTTGCTGTCCTTGAGGTAGCGCGACAACGCCGAATGCCGTGATGTGAATGTAGAGTCATCCAGCGCCGGCAACACACGCCAAGCCAGGGCGTCCGCTGAAAAAGCGTTGCTGTCAGGTACTTCGTCCAGGGTGTCCCGAAAGATCTGCCAGAGGAGTCTTGCCGGCAGCAGCCAGCGGATGTTGGCACTGATACCGGTTTCAGCGGCGAGGCGAATCGTCAGCCACTCGCTGATCGCCGTGCCTGGAACGGCAATGATCTCCGGAGTGAGAACTTCACTGAGCGGTGTGTCGAGATTGCGCCGAAGCTTCTCGGCAAGATCTTCCAGGCGATTGGCGTGGTGCAGATGCAGCATGGGCGACCGCTCAGCGGGCAGTAATGACCAGAAAATCCATTCGCGCGATTATGGCCTGAGGACGTCTCACCAGGTGAGCCCACTGGGCGCCGCGGTTGCCTGGCACAACCACGGGTGCGTCCTTACGCGTGGCCCCCCGGTATCGCCCGGCTGATCAGGGCCGAGAAGTCACAGTCCCTCGGCAAGGTGCCAAAAGCGCCACGGTAATGCGAACCCAGTCGCGACCGGCAGAACGCCTGCGCCACTGCCGTGGGTGCATACCGGACAAGCAAAGACCCCTGCAGGGTCAGTGCCATCATTTCGGTGATGGTGCGCATGCCTGCCTCGATGTTTTCGGGCTGACGAAGCTCACGCGCAAGCTCATCGATCGCACGGTCAAGGCAATCGTCACTGCCGCGGCCTTTTTCAAGTTCGGCCATCAACGCAGCAATCACCTCGGGCTCACGACCGATTGCGCGCAGCACGTCGAGTCCGATCACGTTGCCTGACCCTTCCCAGATGGAATTGACCGGGGCTTCGCGGTAGAGCCTGGGCATGATGCTGTCCTCGATATAACCTGGACCCCCGTGACACTCCATGGCTTCAAAGACCAGATAGGGGCAGCGGCGGGTATTCCAGTACTTGGCTACTGCCGTACCGAGACGCGCAATCGCAGTCTCATGGGGATCATCAGAGTGATCCATTGCGCTTGCGACCCGTAGCCCTAGTGCCAGCGCCGCTTCAGTCTCAAGGGCCATATCGGCAAGGACATTGCGCATCAGCGGCTGGTCAATCAGGCGTTCACCAAACGCCCGGCGATGCGTAGTATGGTGCAGCGCCTGTACCAGCGCCTGGCGCATCATTCCCGCCGAAGACATGGCGCAGTAAATGCGGTTACCCGCCACCATATTAATGATGGTTCTGACCCCACGACCCTCCTCACCCACCATCAGACCATAGGTTTGTTCAAATTCAATCTCGGTCGAAGCGTTAGATCGGTTGCCAAGCTTATCCTTGATACGCTGAATCGCCAGGTTGTTGCGTCCGCCGTCGGGCCGCCAGCGGGGCACCAGAAAACAGGAGACCCCCTGTTCCCCGGTTTTTGCCAGTACCAGAAAAGCATCGCACATGGGCGCTGAGCAGAAAAACTTGTGGCCCGTTAGCAGGTACTCCGCGCCCGGACCGTTGCCTTCTCCTGCCGGCACCGCTTGGGTGGAATTGGTGCGCACATCTGAACCCCCCTGCTTTTCGGTCATAAACATGCCGACCAAGGCGCCGGTTTTTTCAGTGACTGGGATATCCCGCCGGTCGTAGGTATTGGAGAGAACCCGTGGTAGCCAGTCGGCTTCGATCAGCGGGGTACTGCGAAGACTCGGGACCACTGAATATGTCATCGCCATGGGGCACATTACCCCGCCCTCGGGCTGGCTGAACATATAGGTCAGTGCAGCCTGTCCAAGATGGCCCGCGTTGCCTTCGTGGTGCCAAGCGAAGTTGTGCAGCTGGTGGGATACCGCCAGATCCATCAGGTCATGGTACGCCGGGTGGAACTCAACCGCGTTAATACGCATGCCGTAGCGGTCAAAAGCCTGCAACTGCGGGACAAACTGATTGGCCTGCCGGGCTTTTTCAAAGGTGTCATCCAGACCAGTGACGCGCCCAACTTTGGCCATGTGGTCCACGTGATGCTCGCCCCGGCAAAACGAAAACCATTCGCGCAAGACGCGATCATCAGCCCAGAGGTCCTGATCACCCATATGGGGGGGCACATTGGTGACCTCGTGGGTAGAGAGACTGGAAAGCGGGCGGTATGGCTTCATGGCACTTCTGCAAGCAGTCAGGCTCTCAGTCTACCGCGTCTGCCGCGCGCGGCGGATTGAACGGACTTCCTGGTGGGCCATCCACGTTGCCGAACCCACAATCACCGCCCCGCCGAGCCAGATCCAAAGGTCGGGAGTCTCATCAAACAGCACCAGTCCCAGGATTGTCGCCCACACCAGTTGCAAAAAAGTGAATGGCTGCACGGCCGAGACCTCGGCAGCCTCCAACGCACGGGTCATGCAGTAGTGGCCCGACGTCGCAAGCAACGCTGTCAATCCCAGCAGCGTCAATTCTTCGATGGTCGGTGCGCGCCAGACCAGGAGCGCCGGCAAAGCCAGGGTCAGCGTACAGAACACCGAAAGCAGAACGACAATCATCGAGCTCGATTCCTTACGGGTCGCAGATTTCGTCATCAGGTAAGAGCAGGCGAAAAGCGGTGCGGCGCCCAGTTGGGCCAGGGCGCCAATATCAATAACTCTCAGCCCCGGCCGCAGAATCAGCAACGCCCCGATAAAACCAAGCACTACCGCCACAACGCGATAAGCCTTCAGCCGCTCACTTAAGAATACGGCAGCCCCGATAGTGGCAAAGATAGGTGTAGTAAAGCCCAACGCGGTCACTTCCGCGATGGGAATGCGGCTCATCGCAAGGAACCACAGCATTACACCGCCAGCGTGCACCAGGCCACGGAGCGCATGAAACCCTAGACGCTCACGATCCAGGGACATGATCCCTGCGCGGGAGAGCAACGGCAGAATCATGAGCAAACCCAAGAAGTAGCGGATAAAAGCCGCCTGGACCGGATTCATAGTAGTGCCGAGATAGCGCACCGTGACGGTCACACCAACGAACAGTATCCCTGTCAGCAGCATCCACGCGATGCCCCGGAAATTACCGAATACGCCTACCCCCGAATGTCCGCCTGACTGCAAACCTTCAACTACGGTATTGCGAGGCGGCATCGCCGAGTCGGCGGTGCACGGCCTGTCGCAGGGTATCAGGCGCAAGCACTTCGACATCGGCGCCGTGACGCATGATATCCATCACAAGTTCCGTCTCGTCGGCATAAGGAATAGTCAGGGTGTAACTGCCGTCTTCATTGAATTTGCCCTGTTGTCGTGAGTGCCATTTCTCGCGGGCCACCCAGCGGGCCGCCTCCGCCGAAAACTGCAGCACCGCTTCTTTAGTGTGCTCCCCCGCGAAGATGCCATAACCCGTCCCCAGCACCTTCTCAAGCTCCGCCTCGGTGACATCCTTCGCTTTTGACTGCTCAACAATCTCTGCAGCCTGAATCGCATCGACCGCAAAACTTCTGAGCCCTTTCCTGAGGTGACACCAACTGTCGAGATACCAGTTGTCGCGGTAATGCGCGAGGCGCTGCGGCGAGACCTTACGGCGAGTCACCTCGCCGGTCCGGCGGTTGAGATGCTCCAGTTCAAGCCGCTGACGACGCAGCAGCGCGTGCGAGATCACACCGAATACCTCACTGTCTGCCTGACGGGCAGCCATATGCAGGACCCGGATCCGGCGGGTCACCTCTTCGGCGGGGTGGTCACCCGTATCAAGCAGCCGACGGATGCGGCTTCGCAGCGGCTCAATGTGAGGTTCCAGCAGACCCGGCTGCAGACTGGAGAGCAGGTGCTCCATAGTCAACAGAGCATGCACTTCCGAGGCGTTGAACCACAGCCCGGGCAGTGCATAGCGATCCTCACCCGCAGCATCACTTTCATAACGGTAACAGCGCGCCTCGTTGTCCCAGAGTATCGGCGCCGCCAGGCGATCGCGCATGTACTCAAGATCACGGCGCACCGTGGCCCGGGAGACTTCCATTTCTTCCATCATCCCCCGCAGCGTCGTTCCCTGACGGGAACGCAGCAGGCGATCAATCGTGTAGAAGCGCTCCGTACGGTCCAAGGCGGCTGTCCGGTTTACGCTTTCGCCGCATAGACCGCATCACTGCGGGCAGCGAGGATTAGATCATTGAGGTGAATATCGCCGATCTTGTGTGTCCACCAATCGACGGTCACCCTGCCCCATTCAGTCAAAAGCGCCGGATGATGGCCTTCGGCTTCGGCAATCTCGCCAATGGCGTTGGTGAAGGCCAGCGCCGAAACGAAGTTGCCAAAAGTGTAGGCCCGTCGCAGCCTTGGCTCATCATCAATTACCAGGCGTTGCCAGCCGGGGCTTTGCTCAAGAAATGCTTTGAGTTTACCCTCGGGTGCTGGTGGCGCGCCTGCACGGCAGGCTTCGCAAGTCATCTCGGTGTAATCCACTCAGGTTCTCCTTTGATTTTCGATACAGCGGTGTTAGCTCATCGATATAGCGTGTTCTGATACGCTGTCCTGGTGTCGTGGCAAGCATCTGACATTTATGATTTCCTGGCCGCTTCTTACCTGCGCAAGGCTTAACGTGTGTCCGTCTTTTATTTTGCGCTAAATCGGGCAGAATATCCTGATCATGAACCTCGAAGAACATCTCGTCGAGTGCCCATACTGTGGTGAAGCGTTCACAGCGCTGGTGGAACCCAGCGAGCATGAGGCGGAGTATATCGAGGACTGTGAAGTGTGCTGTCAGCCAATCGTCTTTTCCGTCATCGACAAAGGTCCGGATGCGCCCTGCTCGGTGCATACCCGGCGCGAAAACGACTGAGCGCTATATCTGCTGACCAGCCACACGCATTAACTGACAACCGTTGATACGCCAGTTCCGGGTGTCATCGCGCACCATCTGATAGGCGGCGATCCAGGAGCCTCCGTCCCGGGCATATACCTGCACACCGAAAACAGCGCCGTCAGGGGTTTCCGTGGCGCCGAGAAACTCCACCCGCTGGGGCTGAATCAGTACGGCATAGCCCTGTCGAACCATCGCCATGAAAATCTCTTTGCTTTGAAACTTGGCCTGGATGACTGGCGAAGCCTGGGCATAGGCAGTCGCAGCGTCATCCCGGGAAAATGCATCGAGTTGGAGGCTGATCACGCTCTGCATCAATTCAGTATCAGTAGCGTCCGGCATCTGTGCAGCACTGATAGATGCCGGCAACGACGCCAGAATCATCCCCATCACACATATTAAATTCTTGAGCATTTTCTTACTCTGGTTGTGACCGTCTCCAGATCTTGATCTTTGACCCGTGAAGCGCCTGTCGTCCCGCCACGAACGGAATCAGTTGGGCCGTCGGCTCATCAGATGTGCGTATTTGAGGTCTTCAAAGTTGCTTCGGTAGTCGTCGAGATTGCTGATAAACATCTCGCGGTACTGGCCGACAAAGTACTCGATGGCCCGATCACGGCCCTCATCGTAAGCAACGATGTCATCGGCGTGGGAAGCCACAACGAAGGCATTGAACCGTGCGGTGCCGTACATCATGCCCTGGCTGACGTTCTCCTTGTGGAATCGCTGGGCTTGTTGATTGGCAAGATCAATGAACTTGTCTGCCACCTCGCGAAGCTGAGCATCCAGTTCCTCGTCACTTAATTCCTCTGTAGACACGTCGTCACTCATGTCGTTTCCCCTGTATTTTTCGCAATGACTGTGGGCCATTCTACGAGGCCCGGGACGAGGACGCCATCATGATCGACCGCGTCTCAGGCACATAACCGCAATACCCGTTTCGCCCTTAGAGTAAACCGCCATCATGATCGGACCCACTCAAGACAATACCCGGGCCGCTGGCGCAGTGGTGCTTGCCATGGCCGCCGTTACCGCCAGCGATGCGTTGGTCAAGGGACTGCTCAACGAGATTGCGCCATCGCAATTCATTTTTGTCCGGGCCTTGGTGATTCTGGTGATTCTTAGCACCGCGCTTATCCTCAATAACCAGCGCATCCCGGTTCCGAGTTTCAAGCAGCCCTGGTTGCTGGTGCGGGGCGGCTGTGAATTGATGTCGACAGGATTATGGCTCTTCGGGTTGCAGTTCATTGCGCTGCCCACCGCCGCCGCGCTTGCTTGGACCTCGCCAATCATGGTTACCCTGCTCGGCATCATCCTCCTGCGTGAAGCCAACTCGCTATGGCGATGGATGTCGGTACTGATCGGGTTTGCTGGAGTGCTGTGTGTCACCAGGCCCTGGGGGGCAGAGTGGAGCGTGCTGCTCTTCCTGCCGCTCGCGACTGCAGCCGCGAGCGCCCTGCGAGAAATCTCGACCCGCTTTATTGAGCCCTCGGCCCACCCGCTGCAGATCGCCTTCATTACTGTGCTGGTGGTCGCGGCCGGCGCCGGAATCGTCAGCATTTTTGAGTGGCAGTCTTTCGGCTGGAAAATGACCGCGGGCAGCCTGGTGTCTGCGCTGCTGGTGAGTGCGGCTTTTCCACTAATGATTATGGCGGTGCGCCTCGGTGAGATCACCTTTATCGCGCCTTTTTTCTTCAGCGCCATACCTTTCGCCGTAGTTCTGGGGTACCTGTTCTGGGGAGATACGCTTGATGGTCCCGCTACTCTCGGCATCATCGCAATCATTGCTGCCGGATGGCTTACCGCACGAAAAGCGGGCCGGCACACTTCTCCTGAATAATCATCTGAGCTACTCTTAGCCCATGCGCTTTGATGAAAAAAGAGTCCTGGTCACGGGAGCGTCACGCGGGATCGGCCGCGCGATCGCCCTTCAGTTCGCGGCCGCCGGTGCCAGGGTAGCAGTGCACTACCAGACCAACCAAAGCGCTGCGGAAGCAACCCTGGCTGAACTGCCTGGAACCGGCCATACGCTATGTGCCGGGGATGTTGCCGATCCCGATGCGGTGTCACAACTCGTTGCTAAAACGGTGACCGACCTTGGCGGTCTCGACATTCTCGTCAACAACGCCGGCATCTTTGAGGCGCACCCCGTAGACGAGGTGTCGTACGAGGATTGGCAACATCATTGGCAGCGCACACTCACCGTCAATCTCACGGGGCCCGCCAACCTCTGCTGGCACGCGGTGCAGCATATGCGTCAGTCCGGGGGTGGGCGGATCGTGAATGTCAGTTCGCGCGGCGCCTTTCGGGGGGAACCCCGCTGCCCGGCCTATGGCGCCAGCAAAGCCGGTCTTAACGCGCTCACCCAATCCCTCGCCCAGCAACTGGCACCCCTGGGTATCTTTGTCGGTGCCGTGGCCCCGGGATTCGTCGAAACGGATATGGCGAGCACAGTCCTCGAGGGACCCGGCGGAGATGCCGTGCGGTGCCAGAGCCCGCTGGGGCGGGTCGCAAAACCAGAAGAAGTCGCCCATGCGGTTCTATTTCTGGCTTCGGCCGGAGCGGAGTTCTCAACCGGTGCCATTATCGACGTCAACGGCGCTTCCTATCTGCGCAGTTAAGAATTAGCGGTCTTGCGGTACTCAGCGCCGGTCGAACTGAACAAAATTACACGCTTTTTCAAACAGCGCTTCTGAAAGGCCACCCGTCTCTTCCAGAAACTGCTCACAGCCCCGGATCGTGCAACCCTCGTAGTGTGAGCGCATGACGGTCCAGTTTTCTTTATCGAGGTCGTATCCCAGACCCAAAAGGCAGGCCGTACGGAAGGTATGGATCATGCAGTAGTTCGCCTCGTCATCAGGATTAAGGCCCTGAGGCACCTTGCATTCAGGCAAACTCCACGCCAGTCCGGCGTAAATTATTAGCCCGAGGCTCATCAGACACGCTCTTGGGACTCTCCACATAATAAATAGACTATATCGTGTCACCCCTCCATATGGAGGAACTGATTTAGGAACCGAAATGCTTGCTGAGATCGCCCGAGACCGAGAGAATGTGCCACCGACAGTCGGTTTGTCAAAACCTGTCCACCCCGAGGCCATGGTAAAACGGTCATAAGGAATACGGCGAAAAAATTTAAATCACAAAAGCGAAGCCTTGCCATCCGGATACTCTCTGGCTGTGTCGTGCTGTTTTTTCTCGCCGGATGCAAAGCCGCCGCCATACCGGCAGAAAGCGGCTCGGTACACTGCTCCGGCAACCCCGTTCCCAAGTCCACAGGATGGACATGCTCCGGAAGACGCTGAAATGAAAATCACCCGTCATACTGCAAACGCGGTACTTATTATTCTTGCAGCTACCGCTCTATCGGGCTGTACCACCCTGGCGCAACAACCCAGCGGAGACTATGTTTACGGTCACGGGATGAAACGCCCGCCGGGTTGGGTCTGCGCTGACTCCAAGTAGTCGCTGCGTGTTATCACGTAGTTGAATCTCTCAGTTATAAATCGTCGGTTTCTTTAAGTTCAAGCTTGAGTCACAGACATCATTGCCATTAACAGCGCGATTCTTTGC
>PVBE010395919.1_pt1 | contig 29951 bp, 23 predicted proteins | sample 1631181 | NCBI WGS metagenome assembly PVBE01 (sample SAMN08397723, study PRJNA350692) | Marine metagenome, whole genome shotgun sequencing project. | isolation source: water | place: Pacific Ocean | collected 2012-04
ACGATCGAAGTCGCCGAGAAAGATGTCGACCAGGCGCGCCCGAAGAAAGGCCTCGACGTCGACCGGGTCGTCGTTCCCGCTTTCGAGTCGCGCGTACAGCTCTTCGTGGTCGATGATCTCGACTGCGCCGTAGAAGCCACTTCGGTCGGATGTGGCTGGCATCGGATATTCGAAGAAGGTCCCGACCATGCCGGCGAACTCTTCACGAAATTCACCGAGAATCGGGTCGTCAGGCATTACGACCATGCGCTGTTGGATCGCCATCACGCCTGCCGCCCGGGTGAGCACGCCCGCGGACACGGAGCCGCCCGGATGCTGCGCGGCTATCTGGTCCTGAACGATCGCGTCGATGACGGTGTTGCGCAGCATGGGATCCAGGACCGCGGAGGGGTCCTTGTCGGTTCCGCGGAAGGTGTAGCTCCGACCATTGGCGGCCTTGAACCCCAGCACGGCCGTTTGGAGGCCTCCGAAACGCCGCGTCGGGACCAGTCCGCCTCCTTCTTTCTCGAGATCGAGGACCGGCAACTCGATTTCCACTTCCCAGAGGTCGCGGTAACCACCACCGAGGACAAAACGGTGAACACGTCCGGCCTGGTAGCGATCGCTGGCGGCGACGTTGACGCGATTCGACGCATCATCCGCCTGGCTCGCGTTCGCGATCGATCCACATAGAAACGCGATACCCACGACCGTCGCGGGCCAGACGCCGCAGCTACGCGGAAAACACCCCCTCAAAACCATTCGAGCAGGCCTTCGCCGTCTATTCATGGCGGCCTCCTCGCGCATCTTCTAACGGCGATGTGTCTCTCGTGCGGTCGCATATCGACAGACCGTCGAGATCGGGCTGCGCCTCGAGAAAGAGAGCGCGAACGAGCAGTGCGACGAGCGGAAGGCGCGCCATAGCAGCTCGTCGGAACCGGCGAGGTCGCCAGTCTCGGTTTTTACGCGTAGAGCTCACGCAGGATTTCCAGCGCCCTGTCCTGCAACTTCAGCAGCTCACCGGGCGAGTCGGCCGAATCTCCCGGTATGGCGAGCGACAAGTCCTGCTGGTCACAATGCACGCCGATTTCCCCGGCATAGTAGAGCGCCATCGCTCGAACCGATCGGCTCCCGTCCTTCAGCAGGACTCGGAGCGCCGACGTGTGGTCGATCGGGCGATCGCTCCGGTTCGAATTGGCGACTGCAAGCTTCGCTTCGACGTCGCCCGGCGCCGTGAGACCGAGGACGGCGCGGCCGGCGTCACGTTGGAGCAGCGTTTCGATGAGTTCCTCAGCACTCGCTCGCTCGATCCCAATCGAACTCTGAAGCCCCGCCTGGATCGCCCGGAAGTCTTCGTTGCGATGAATCAGACCGAGCAGTCGGAAGATCCGCCCCATTGCCGACTGACGTTTATCTTGGAGGAGTTCAATGAGCAGTTCGCCGCCGGCAGTCGCAAGCTCCAGGTCTTCCTCTTGCGACCTCGCGAGGACGGCTTCCAGATGGAGCAGGTCGACCGAGCGCTCGAGTGTGCGGTCGAACTCGTCGCGAATAGCCTGGGTGTCGATCGAATCATCGAGCTTGGTTTCTGCGCCGCGTTCCTTGATCCGAGCCAGAAGTAGCGCTTCGAGCTCGCCAAGCAGCCTGAACCGGACCATCCCGTTCTCGCTGCGAGACAGGCTGCCGATCAGGGTCTTGGCCGCCTTCTTCGAATCGAATCGCGCGATCGTTCGCAGGATGTGCCGCAAGGCCGGAGCCGGGGTTTCCGGATCGATGAGTTGATCGGCGAGGACGCGGAGCGCTGAACTGCCTCGATCGACCAAGGCATCTCGCACACCGTCACGGGTCCGACGGTCTCCGAGCAAGCCGACGAGGGGGGCGGTGAACCATTCGTCGCCGCTGGACCGAATGGCCCGCACGGCTTCCTGCGCCGCCTCGGTGTCTTCGTCCTGCGCGAGGCGAACCAGGGCTTCGCGTGCGACCGGGTGATAGCGAAGGCGCGCCGCCGTCGCGGCGGCGCGTCGAGGCTCGAGCGATTCGTAGCGGATCGCCTCGTCGAGAATTGCCTCGTATTCCTCGGGCTCGACCGCGTCGACGGCCAGTAGGCCTGCCATCGCGCTTACCTGGATCGCCAGACACTTGCTATCACGAAACGCTTGCAAGGAGTTCAGGTCTGGATCGAGGACCCATGTCGCGCGCACTGTGGCCGCTCGTACAGCGGGGTCTTCATGGTTGATCAAATACTTCAAGAGACCCAGCAGATCCTCTCGTCTCGTCTCCGCGAACAAATCGAGGGCGTGGGTCACGACGCGGGGCGCCGGATGGTGGAGAATCAGACTCGGGATCAGCGAACAGTGGCCGCGCTCGACCAGGATTCGCATCGAGGCGATCACGCGTCTCTCGTCGGGGTCGGTCAGGACGCCGATCAGCGATGGCACCGACTGGAGGTCCAGTTCTGAAGGGTCGATCACAGTCTCGACCAACCCCTCGCTCAAGGTCTTGCGCAAGACTTCGAGATACGAATGTCGCAGACGGAGTGCAGAGACGAACCATGTCGAAGCCGCGAGGACGACCGCGACCGCCACGAACATGCGCGACTCCGGCCACATCGCGAGTCCGAGAATCACCACCGAAGCGAACGCCTTGGCTGCCGTCTGGCCGACGATGTCGATGGCACCCTTCACGGAGGTGCGGAGACGAGCCGACATCGGCAAGTAGAGGAGCTCCGATGCCGTTCGGTGAAGCGAATACCGCAGCGTCCCGTCTGCGGCTTTCAGGAAGACGCAGGCGACCAGGGCTCCACCCAGCAATACACCGAGGCCTCCGAAAACCATCAACGCCGGCAATACGGCGAGCGAGCGATCGACGCCAAGCCAGCGCAGGAGAGGCGTCACGCCGAGCGTCAGCAATAGGATCGAAAGGAGATTGAGGCCGAGGTAGATCCGAGACAGCCATGTTGCCAGCTGATCGGCCGCAATCTCTTCCGCCAACACACTCTTGAAGAGATAATCACCGAGGGTCAGTGTAATGCCTCCGAGCAACACCAGACCGGCGATCCTCCTCGCATAGGCACTCTTTCGAATGTCGCGAAGGCTCTCCAGGAAGCCCGTCGTAGCGGTGGAAGCCGCGCTCGAGAGCGAACGTTCCTCGGTCGCCGGCCGCCCGAGCGAGAAACAGGGGCCCAGAGCGCTGAACGCGAATGCGCCGGCCGAAGCCACGAGCAGACCCGCCCCACCGGCTCGTGGTGCCAGGTAGGTCGCGACACTGGCGCCGACCAGCGCTCCGACCGAACCACCGATCGCGATCGTGGCGTAGACACCTTTTCCTTCCCTGATCGTGAAGAGGTCGCCGAGCAGGAGCCAAAACCGCAGAATGATCAGACTCGTGATGATGCCCGACCAGATATAGAGGGCGTAGTAGGTCCATGCTTGGGACGCAGCGAGGAGTGACCAGAGCGCGACCGTCCCGATTGCGGCCATCGCCTGCAGTCCGATCAGCGCACTGCGATGGCCGAGACTCATTGGCCAAATCGATGCGGCCGCCGCGAGGACCGCCACGACGATCGTGACGAAGGGCAATCGCTCGACAGCGATATTCGCTAGAAAAAGTGCATCGCCGGCCGTTTCGAGCAGTATATGGCCCGTCATGACGGCGCCAAGCGTCACTGCAGCTACCCAGCGAACTCGGTCCCTCTCGCTCCGGAATCGGAACTCACCGCAATGTGATTCGGCCGTGGACAATCTGAATTCTCGATTCGCAGGCTGGTAGATTCGTGACGGACAAGGGCGAGTGGTACATCTCTGCAGTGGACATCATGAACAATGCGGGCCAGTCCTTCAATACCTTTTCCGACGGTTGGTTCCAAGGGGTCCACCGGAAACATCGCACCGGGTGAGGTGAAGCGACTCGAATACTTCGGCAAGCATCTTCTTCAGTGGTCATTTGGGCCCCAAACGAAAGAATTCACCCCATCGCGCGCCGACCGGGAGATCTGCCAAAGAGGTGACGAGCGGGGGAGCACAGCTGGCGGCCGGGCCAGCTTGCCTGTCGCCTACCCGTTTCCAGTACGCTATGCGCAACACGGCGCAACACCGTGGGCCGAACGCGAGGGCGGAATACTGTCTCAGCCTCGCGTGCCAGGCACCGATCGAACCCGCACTGCGAGGCCACTCTGTTCGACCATCCCCGTGAGCGGGTCGACGCCCAGCTGGTCACTGGTCAGCTCACTCACGTTGAGCTGCGGCCAGCCATGGGGAACCCAGACCGTGCCCTGACGCAGTGCAGGATCGATCTTCGCCCGGCCTTCCAGGCTGCCGGTTGCACTCGTCACTCGCATCCGCGCTCCGTCGTCGATTCCTGCAGCGGCGGCATCCCGGGCGTGCAGATGGATCATCGCCGTGTCGAGACGTTCACCCGGCCCGGCCGTCTCTCTCAAGGCCGAGTTCATCTGGCGCAGCTGCCGCCCCGAAATCAGCCGCAACGGCTCGGGTGACGCTGCGGAGCCCGCGGAGATGGCCTGAAGCTGTGCGACCAGTGGACTCGGCGCAATTCGCCAGCGGCCTTGTGGGAGCTTGTCGTGTACCCAACCTCGGGTCCTGTCGCGGACGCCGTCGATCACGACCGCTGTCACCGGCTCCTTCACGAGGGCATCGTACTCGAGTCTGCCGGCGCTCAGGTAGGTTCGAACCAGCGCCGCTTCACTGGCATCGTCTGCCGCCACAGCGCCGGGCAGAATCTCGACCCCCATGGCCTCTCCAATCTTGGCGAGGATCCACCATAACGGGCGGCGACTCCCTCGCGGCTCGAAGACCGGCACTGCGATCTGACTGATCACGTCGACTTGCGAGCTGTCCATGTAGCCCGGGAAGTCGAATCGCTCGAGCGGGGCGCAACAGGGAAGCACGTGAGTCGCGATCTCTGTCAATCGCGTCTGCACGATGTCGGCGACGGCCAGCACGTCCAGACGTCGCAGGGCCGAATCGACGCGCGATGCACTCGGAAATGCGGTCAGCGGGTTGCCGCCCAGCACCAGCAGAGCCCGCAGATTTCCAGCCTCGATCTCATCGACCATCGCTGCACAGGGCAGATCGCCTACCGTTTCGCGCAGATGCCCCGAGATCTCCGGGCGACTCGCCGGGCCCGGCAGATCGCGAAACACCGGCTCGGGGAACGAATCAAAGCATTCCAAGCGCTTGCTGGCACCCGGGTGAAACCACATCCCGCCTGGTCGTTCGAAGGAATTCGTCACGATCTGCAGTGCCCAGGCCAGCCACTCGATGACATTCGCGTTTCGTTGCATCGACGCACCCGTCCCGGTCAAGACCGCCAACTGACCATGCCGCCGGATCGAGGCGAGCAGCGCCCGGAGATCCGTCTCGCCCAGGCCGGTCGCCTCGCAGGTTCGCTCGAGGTCCCAGGCGGCGACGGCAATCTCCAGCTGCTCGAGGTCCAGGGCATGGGCCGCGAGATACTCGCGATCGGCGCCGCCGCCGGGACCGAGCAGCTCCCGCACCAGGAAGGCCAGCAGTGCATGGTCACTGGCCGGACGTGGCGCCAGATGCCGGGTCGCCATGCGCGCGGTCGCAGTCCGCCGCGGATCGACGACCCACAGCTCGCGCCCTTCGCCTGCGAGTCTGCGCAGCATCGTGGTGGGGTCGGGAAAGGCAGTCGTGTGACCGTGACTGACCATCGGATTCGACGCCAGGATCAGGGTCATGCGGGTGTGGTCGAGATCGAGCACGGGATTGGGAACCGGGGCGCCCGTCATCAGTCCAGAAACCAGCGGCAAGCAGGGCGTATCGATCGTCATCGCCGAGTATCGCGAGCGCGTGCCCAGGGCCGCTCCCAATGCGTTGCCCGTGTACATCGCCAGCGAATCGTAACCGCCACCGGTCCCGATGTAGATGCCGACGGCGCTGTCGCCACAGCGATCGCGCAGCGCGGCAATCTTGCGGGTCAGGTCACCCAGCAACTCCACCCATGGCGTCGGTTCGAGCTCGCCCGCACGCCGCAGCCGGGGCTCGTCGAGGCGCTGCGGGTGATGCTGAAGCTCGCCCATGGCGCGTCCCTTGGGACAGGTGTAGCCACGCGAAAGCGGGTGGTCCGGGTCGCCCTTCACCTTGACGACGCGATCGTCTCGCAGCTCGAGCAGAACCCCGCAAGCGGCAAGGCATGTTCGACAATAGGATCGCACCTCGCGCGACTCGGGCATCGGAATCCTCTCCGCTGACTCGGACGAGCGGCCGAATCCCGGCCCGCAGCCAGGGGACACGCTGCCAAGAGTCCCGACTGTACAATCTCGACGGCGATCATGCGCCCCGGGCGCGCTCGAGGAGCCACGAATGGATGCCCTGGGGGTGGCGCGCAATGGCGCTACCCGGAAGAATTCAAGTCAGATCGGGAGCATTCAAATCGGTCATGCGCGACCCGAACGACGACTTCGCGCAGGTCGACCGGCGCGAGCCACCCACAGCCGCGCGAGTAGCAAGCTCGTGCGTCGCAAGGACAGAGGAGAGGAACTGATGGGAAATCCGTCCAAGGTGGCCCTCGTCACCGGCGCCAGCCGGGGCATCGGCCGGGGCTGCGCGCTGGCGCTGGCGAAGGCCGGCTTCGACATAGTGTTATGCGCCAGGACCGTGGTCGAGGGCACGCCCCTCGAGCATTCCTCGACGGTGCAGAAGTCGGACACGAGCCCGCTACCGGGCAGCCTCGAGACGACTGCGGCCGAGGTCGAGGCGCTGGGTCAGCGCAGCATGGTGGCGAAGCTCGACCTGCTCGTCGAATCCGATCTCGAGCGCGTGGTCAAAGACGCGGTCGGCGAGTTCGGCCGTCTGGACGTGGTGGTCAACAACGCGCGCTACATCGGTCCGGGCCATATGGACCTGTTTCTCGACACGCCCATGCAGGTGTACGAGGACCACTTCGTGTGCAATGTGCTGGCGCCGCTGCAGCTGGTGAAGCTGGCTGTGCCCCACATACGCGCCCAGGGCGGGGGCGTCATCGTACACATCACCTCGGGTGCCGGAAGCGATGAGACCCCGGCCCTGCCGGGCGAGGGCGGCTGGGGGCTCGGCTACTCGATCAGCAAGGCGGCCTTCAACCGCATCGCGGCAGGGCTCGGCAAGGAGCTCAAGCAGCACGGCATTGCGGTCATCAACCTGGAGCCGGGCTATGTCGGGACCGAGCGCATGGCGCAGGATTTGAAGGAGTTTGGATTCGACGGCAGCGACGCACTGTCGGTCGATGTGCCGGGCCTGGTCTGCGCCTACCTGGCGTCGCATCCGAAGCCAATGGCGTTCTCGGGAAGAAATATCGACGCGCCGAGCTTCGCGGTCGACGTCGGTCTGGTCGACGGTGATTCGCTTCCCGAGCCCTACGGCCCCACCCACTGGGGACTCCCATCGCGTGGATCGCTCGGGAGCTAGTCAAAGGCTCGGGTCATCCTGGGCGTATGCTCGACCGGCGGAGCCCACATTGCCCGCAACGCCCGTCATGGCCACAGAGGCTCTGCGAGACGCTCGAGACCGGCGCACCGAGGGACTGGTCTGATCGACCCGAAGGAGAACAGCATGGGACGACTCGACGCAAAGGTGGCGCTCATCAGCGGTGCCGCACGGGGCATGGGCCAGGCCGAGGCACGGCTCTTCGCCGCCGAGGGCGCGCAGGTTGCAGTCTGCGACGTACTCGACCTGGAGGGCAAGGCCGTCGCCGCGGAGATCGGCGCCAGCGCCCTGTATCTGCATCTCGACGTAACGAGTGAAGACGCCTGGGCGGAAGCGGTCGCTGCCACGACCAGCGCCTTCGGCAAGCTCGACGTGCTCGTGAACAATGCGGGGATCGCGGAGTCGGCGCCGCTCGCCGAAACGACGCTCGACAGCTACCGCCGCGTCATCGATGTGAATCAGGTCGGCGTCTTCCTCGGCATGAAGGCCGTGATCGATCCGATGACCGCAGCCGGCGGTGGATCGATCGTGAATATCTCTTCCATCGACGGAATGGTCGGCATGAACAACCTCACCGCCTACGTCGCCAGCAAGTGGGCGGTGCGCGGCATGACGAAGGTCGCAGCCATGGAGCTCGGACAGCATGGCATCCGCGTCAACTCGATCCACCCTGGCTTCATTCACACGAATATGGGTACCCCGGATGGCGTCGATCCCACGCTCACACACGCTAGCCTCGACGCCCATACATCGCGTCTCGCACCGCTGGGTCGCTCGGGGACGCCCGAGGACATCGCGAAGCTCGCGCTCTTCCTCGCCTCCGACGACAGCGAGTACTCCACGGGGTCCGAATTCGTCTCGGATGGCGGCCTGATCGCCGGCTATCCGCCGCCGGGATCAGAGTAGCTGGACTTCGATCGAGGCGTATTCACCCTGTCTTGTCTTGGGACACTGCGCAAAGTGCCGAAGGTCGTCGTACCCGAGTCCCGTCCACTCGCAGCTCCTTCTATCTACCTGGGCCTACCTGGGCGCCTTCTCGAAGTCGTAGAGCAGGATGCCCTGTGCGTTGCCATGTCCACCCCCCTTGATCCGTAGACCGAAGGCCATGTGGCGGCCGTCGGGGCTGATCACCGGGTTGTTGGCACCGAAGCCTGCATATTCGGTGAAGAACGTCAGTCTTCTGAAGACACCGCTGCCATCGAGTTCGAGCTGCCAGATGTCGATGTCTCCGACCGGATTACCTCGGTATGTGTCGACTTCACGCTCCACGGCGACGCTTCTCCCATCGGGGAAGACGCCCTCCGCCTCGTCGTACGCCCAGTCGAGCGAATAGTTGGTCCATTCCCCCGAGTCCAGGTCGACGCCCATCACCTCCCCACCCTTGTAGGCGTAGGCGGTAAACAGCAGCTCCGTCTCATCTGGCGGCCGAAAATCCTGCGTCTCCAGAAAGGCCAGGTACATAAAGGCGCTGCGGTCGATCAGCTTCCGGCGATCCACCAACTGCGCCCTCGCGTGCTCGACGGCGATGCGACCGGTCCACAGCTCCGAGCGGCCGAAGATCAGCTCGTCGGGATAGTCCGACCGGGTCCAGGCAATCCGCATGTCCCGACGCGACACGGCCGGCCCCTCGAAGCACGGCTCGTCCAGCGGCTGGGCAGGAGACTTCCCGGTCCTGCTCAGGAACCACAGCTCGGTGTGCCAGCGGTTCTCCGCTTCGCCGATCGCGGCATCCGCCGCAGATCCACACAGCAGGACATCGCCGCTCGAGAGGTAGCGCGCGCGGCTAAAACCCCGGTGCTCGAAGTGCGCCGTCAAAGGCCGGCTCGTCCCGCTCGCGATCTCGAGCTCGTGCACGTCGCCAACCAGCGCATCGAGATAGATCAGGCGCCGACCGTCCGGCGACCAGTCGGGCCGCAGTCCCGACTCCAGCAGCGGACTGATCCACTCCGGCAGGTCGTCCAGTGGCGACCCGCTTCGCGACCCGATCTCCGTCGCACGGGTGCACCCGATGAGGATCGAACACAGCGCAAGCACCCAAACGGACAAGCGATTGGCCGCCATACGTCTGTCCAGATCGCGCATGTCTTCCCTTTCCGGATGAGACGCGCTCCCGGGCCACGGCGGTGGCAACGCGGTGAAATCGGCTACCCGATCATCCTGCCAGGTATGATAGGAAGAAGCCGCCACGTTTGCGCGCGACGAGATGTACTTTGGGAGCGGCGATCCGGTTGCTGTTGAGCTTGCCACCGCACGCAACACAGCTCGACAGAAGCGAATGAAGGCGAACCGGACGGCGGGGTGCGGCGTATGCGTCGGGGAGACTGAATCGAGTGCGTTGTTATTGCAACGGGCGCGGTGCGAAATGTCACTCGACGCCGCTGTGCCGCTCGCCATGACGCGACCCTCGCTCCTCGACCAGCACCGAGCGTTGCTCAGCGCGCCAGCCGGCGATCGAAGAAGGTCGCGATGACGTCGAAGACGTGACGCGACTCCGGTAGGTCGGTATTCGCGAAGAAGTAGTGTGTGAGGCCTTCGTAGACGTGGAGCTCGGATTCGGCGCCAGCCCCGATGAGCCGCTGGTGGGTTGCGCTCGCAGAGCTCAGCGCGGGATCTCTCGTGCTGGTGATGACGAGTGTGGGCGGAAATCGGCCCAGCAACGCAGGGTGATCGATGGGCGCGACGAGGGGGTCGCTCCAGTCGGCGTCGGCAAAATACGCCAACTCTCCTGAACCTGGATTCTCTCCGAACGCCTCGGCGATCACGGCTGCATCGCCGACGCCGAACTGGCCAGCCCCGGCGCAGAAGATCCCCACCGCCCCCGGCTGTGGGAGCCCGTGCGCGTCGAACCACGCGACGGACTGGGCGGTCAGCATCCCCCCTGCCGAGCACCCGAAGATGCCGATCTGTTGGGGGGTGTGCTCCTGGAGAAGATGTCTGTAGACCGCGGCCACATCCTCGCTCGCCGCGGGAAACCGATGCTCCGGACCCTGCCGGTAGTCCACGCTCACGACGCGCATGCCGGCGACACTCGCCACGGGAATCGATTCGAGGCGTCCCTCGGTCCGAGCACCGAGCGAGAAGGCGCCGCCGTGAAGATTGATCAGCACCCGGTCCGCATTGCGCGGCGGCACTCCCTGCGCGGGGATGAAGACCTCGGTGTAGACCCCATCGATCTCGACGACCTCCTCGCGCACGGGATAGAGCTCGCGGGCTTCTTCGATTCGAGGGGCGAAGAAATACTCGTCGAGGATCGCGCGTTGGTCGGCGATGTCACCCGTCGCAAGCGTCACGGCGTGTGGAAGCATCTGCTCGCGCACCTCGGCAGCGGCCCGCGACGCGGCCGCGCTTGCGAGACTCGACGAGGGAGGGGCGTCGGTGAAGCGGACCGCCAGGAAGACGATCGCGACACACAGACCGCCGGAGACAAAGGCGATGACGGTTCTCGTCATAGGAGCTCCAGGCTTCGGATGAGGCACATCTGCCCCGTTGCGGGGAACGTTCCGGAGAAGCGCGACGCGCTCACGCTGCGTCCGCGGGATCGAGTCGATCCCGCAGCTCGCGCTTCAGGAACTTCCCGCTCGCGTTGCGCGGCAAGGCGTCGTCGAGGAACCAGAGGTATCGAGGAATCTTGAATTTCGCGACGCGTTCGGCGAGAAAGCTGCGCAGCTCCTCGGCGCTCAGCTGACCGGGGGTTGCGGAGAGCACGATGGCGGCACCGACTTCCTCGCCGAGGCGATCGTCGGGTACGCCGAAGACGCTGCACTCGGCGACAGCGTCGTGAGCAAAAATAGCCGTCTCGACCTCGGCACAATAGATGTTTTCACCGCCGCGCAGCACCATGTCCTTGAGGCGATCGACGATGTAGATGAATTCATCTTCGTCCAGGCGGGCGATATCCCCCGTTCGCAGCCATCCGTCCTCGATCGCCTCGGCGGTGGCTTCCGGGCGGTTCAGATAGCCCTTGATGTTCTGCGCGCCACGCACGCAGAGCTCGCCGATCTCGCCCACCCCGAGGGTCTCGCCATCCGCATCGATCACCTTCGTCTCGTAGCAGGGCATTGCCCGTCCACAGCTCTCGGGACGATCCACGAAGAAATCGGCGCTGATCGACGTGATGATCCCGCAGGTCTCGGTCAAGCCATAACCCGTGTTGGGTCGGGCCGTCTCGACCGAGTCGTCGATCTTCTTGACGAGGTCGGGTTGGAGTTGGGCACCACCGCCGCCGAGGCTCTGCAGGGTCGACGTGTCCCGCTTGGCGAAGTCGGGATGCGCGATCAGCTCGCGCACCATCACGGGTACCGCGCCGATGGCCGTGACCTTTTCGGCTTCGACCAGGCGAAGCGCTTCGCCGGCGTCCCACTTGTACATGTGGACGAGCTTGCCCCCAGCAAGGGTCATCGTTTGCGCGACGCAGTTGTTCGCCGTGACGTGGAAGAGCGGTGTCGTGACCAGTGCCGCAGGTGATGCTCCGCTCTGGAAGGACCCCGTCTGTGCGTCCGGGCCCTTCGCCGCCGTCATCGCCATCGACTGGACGATGTTGACGAACGCCATGCTCATGACGTTGCTCACGCAGCCGCGGTGCGTGAGCTGGGCCCCCTTCGGTTGGTCCGTCGTGCCCGACGTGTAGAAGATGCAGGCATCGTCGTCCGGGTCCACCTCGACCTCGGGCAGGGGACCCGAGCCTTCGACGAGTCGCGCCCAGGGAACGACCTCGGCCCGATCCTCCGCAAGCCGCACGCCGACGAGAATCCGATCGGCGAGCTCGTCGGCGTGATCGGCTATTCGGTCGAGGCGCTCGATGTCCGCGATGATCACCTTCGGGTCCGAGTCGTGGATCCCGTAGACGAGCTCTGGCCCAGTCCACCAGGCGTTCACGCCGACCGCCGCCACGCCGATGCTGGTGCATCCCCAGTAGGTGAGCATCCACTCGGGGTAGTTTCGCATGGCAATGGCGACGCGGTCTCCCGGCTCGACACCCTGGTCGAGGAGCCATTGCGCGATCGAGGCGACCTCGCGATGGGCGCGCTCGAAGGTCCAACGATCGTCTTCGTAGACGAGGTATTCCTTGTCGCCGTGGGCGGCCGAGATCTGCCAGAGCGCGCGCAAGGTGGGAGGCGCGTTCTTGTACTCGCGGAGCCGCTGCCCGCGGATCTCCGTCTCCACGATCTCGAATTGTCCGTCGGGTCCCGTCAGCGCGGTCCAGGCTTCTCGAAGCTGCTCGTACAAGGGGGCCTCCTGATCGATGACCAGCATGGTAGGGAGTCGAGCGAGGGGACGCGATGCGACGGACGCGGCGCCTCCCGGTATCGACTCAACTCGAGTCAGGGCGCTGAACGCGCCGACGGAGATGGGGTAGTCGATTCTCGATCGCGAATACGGATGAGGTCTCGTTGTACGCCCTGCCGTGTGTTCACCAGCACGTTCTCCCCCACAAGGAGGGCATACCAGTACCAAACGGTTCCGGTGGGGCGGGCCGCCGAGCTGGGCAATGATGCGGCTCGTCACATACTTGACTCCCGGAGCGAACGCGTCCCCGAATTCGCACCCCAGGGCTATGTCTCGGTTCTCTTCGACGACTATTCGACCGGGTTCGAAAAGTACTTGGTCGAGGACCTGAATCATCGCGTTCCGTGGTTCTCGCAAACTCGTCATCAGGCGGTCCCTCCCGCCGGGACGCATTTCGTCGACGTCGTCGATCTGGGTTGTGGGGCCGGGTTGGTCGGCGTGGAGCTCCGACCACTGGCCGAGAGATTGACCGGCGCGGACCTATCGCCCGGCATGCTGGGAAGAGCCAGGAAGAAGAGGATTTTCGATGCGCTCGTGCAGCTGGACATCACCGATTTCCTGGTCGCGACCGAGGAGAGACACGACCTGTTCACGGCAGGCGACCTGATCATCTAGCTGGGCAATCTGGAATTTCTGTTCTCCGCCATCCACCGCGCCGCGACTGCGGAGGCGTGGTTCGCTTTCTCCACCGAATCGACGGACCGGGCCGATTTCACTCTCCATGGAACAGGGCCTCATACCCATTCAATGGGTTGTATCGAGTTCCTGGCCGTGCAATTCGGCTTCACGATACGAGGCTGCCAAGCGGAGACCATTCGCCAGCAAAGCGGCCGTCCGGTGGTCGGTGACCTGTTCGGTTTACGACATATGGCCGGAGCCGATGCGTAAGAGTTGGGGCAGCTCGGTTTGACTGATTCTCGACCCGATCGAAGGCGCCGTCCCATGAGAGATTGGGTGAATAGACCCACAAGGGGGAACCCCCCCCATCTTGCTCCGGGCGGGGGCGGACCGGTCGTAAGGACGCACGGCTCGGTTCTCGCGTCGTCCGAACCCAGTCTCCCGAAAACAGCGGACCTTCCTTCGCCCTTTTCTTCCCACCCGTCTCTCAGATCCTGATGGGATGCGGCTCTGGGAAGGATGGTTTCGGCGGATGTGGCCACGCTCTCGGAGCGATGCCTCCCGGCCTCCGGTGCATCAACGCGCCCTCCTTCCCGCGCATGAATCACGAGTACAGACCTTGGGAAGGGGATGTAGATGATCACGTATGTCGGTGTCCGGGCCGCTCACCTGTTGTCGTTCTCGATTGCCTGCCTGCTGAGTCTCACAGTGATCTTGCCTGCTGAGGAGGCCGGCGCCGTCACCATCGGCCTCACGCCAGCCCAACTGGGGCTGCTCGGCGACGACGGGGGCCTCGGCACCAAGGTCAATCACGGTTCGGACATCATCGCCGACCAGCCCGGCCTGAGAGAGGGAGCGGTCGGCGTAGCCGGCAACATCCTCGAGGTCAGGCTGGACGGCGGCGTGACCTCGGCGGACGATGCTGCCAACGGGAACCACCTCGTTACGATCACGGGCCGAACGCACACAGACGTGACGGACAATCTCCCCCTTGGCAGCGACTACCAGCTCGGTGTCATCACCGGCGACCCGGGCTCCTCCGCATCGAATCTCGGCGGCCTCGGGATGCGTGGCTTCACGGTCGACACGGTCACTGGTATTCGGACGAGCACGGGCGGTAGCTCGAGCCTCAATTCGGACGTCGAGGGGAGCAAGGAGATCTCCGGTGGAACCAGCGGAACGGACTTCCTCGTCGAAGGCAACGGCCCGCCGCACGTCGACGAATTGGCGACCTTCGACTTCGATGGCGAATTCTTTGCCGACGGCGAAAGCCTCGAGCTCGTCCTGACCAAGGTCAAATTCGACAACAAGGACTCCGTTGAGCTCGGACTGCGGATTATGCTCTCGGCTTCTGTCCTCGGCGGCGGCACGGTGGACACCCTGCTCGAATCCCTGGTCGACACCTCGATTCTGACTACCGATGCGGACGGTAACATCACGGTGCATTTCGACGCGCTCTTCGGCGCGACCGCCGGACTGAACGCTGGGGACAACCTCGAGAGCTTCAGCATCAGCGCTCTCGACGACGACGTCGAGCTGGGCAATTTGAAGGAGACCGCGGAGCACTTCCTGATCAACTCGCTGAGCGGGAACTTCGTTCCCATTCCCGAGCCGTCCACGCTGCTGCTGACCCTACTCGGGCTCACCGGCCTGACGCTGTGGGGAAAGCCGCGAGCCTGAAACCCGAGAGGTCCTCACCTCTCCTCGAAACAACCCGGTTTACGGAGAGCCGGTGACCCGTCTGTGACGCGCTGCTTGTCCGCAGGAGCATGCGCGGCCGGCTCAGAACAAGCTCCTGCATCGAGCCAGGCCGCTGGATGAGGGGAGCAAGCAGGGCTTGCGAGTCCAATTACAGAACGACGTCCTCTAGCCGGGCACTCTCGGCTCCGAGGTACAGACTCTCTCTGCCGTCGAGAATATCACTGAGCCAGTCCCGTCCCTGACCGAGCTCGGAATAGCAACCCTGCTTAGCTTTCTGGGGGTCGTGATCTACCGACGGCTGCGCATCAAGCCTTCGTTCCCCTGACGATCAGTGTAAAGCCGCGGATGGTTCTCCGGCCCGACCAGGCCAACTCGTGGATCCTAGGGGCCGGCCATCGCACTGCCAGCTCGGCCGTCTACTCGTCCAGGTAGCCCAGGCTCTTGAGCGCACGTCGGGTTTCGTCATCCAGGCGCTGCACAGCGCCTGCGGCTCGTGGCGCGGGCAGCTGCTCGACGAAGGCATCCATGGCAGAAGTCATACGCGCCAGGCGCTCCGGTTCGTAGCGCCCAATGTCGAAATCCTCGCCCGGGTTCTTCACCACGTTGAAGAGCTTGGACGGCCCTACGACGTTCCGGAGCAGCTTGAAATCACCTTCGATCCAGGCCCGCACGCGGGCTCGTCGAACTTTCCAGGAGTGGAGCTCGGCAAAGACCGGCCTCGTTCCGGGAGTCGCACTGCCCTGGACCTGAGCGGGGATCTCGATCTCGAGACCATCGAGGATCAACGGCATGACGTCGACGAGCTGAATGGGTTGCCTGGAGCGATCCGGGATCCGGTCGCCGGCCGACTTGACGATCAGCGGCACCCGTATCTCGTCCTCCCAGAGGCCGGCATCGTGACCGTGGATGCCGTGTTCACCTAGCAGCTCGCCGTGATCACCTGTCACCACGATCAAGGTATCATCGTAGAGGCCAAGCTCATGCAGCCGCTCGAAGACGCGACCCAGGTGAAGATCCATATAGCGGATCTCCCCGTCGTAGTACTCCAATAACCGCTCGGCGCCGGGTGGCTGCGGGATGCCCGGACGCGTCTCGAAGAGCTGGTCGAGGCCGTCGGGGTCCCGGTATGGGCTGTGGGGATCGAAGTAGTTCAGAAAGAGGAAAAACGGTTCCGCAGCGTGTCGCCCGATCCACGACAGGGCGGCGTCGGTGACATCCTTTCCTCGCCGGCCTCCGCTGGAGTTGGCGCGGTCGTCGTCGTAGTACTCGAAGCCGCCTGAAAGTCCGAAGACGCGGAGCAGCCAGGGGCCGGCAACCACCGCGCCAGTCCGGTACCCGGCCGCTGCCAAGATTTCGGCCAGGGTTTGTGTCTCTGCGTTCAACGGGTTCGCGCGCAATTCGGCGGACTGCTCCGGGACCTCTTCAGCGAGGATGAGCGATCCAGCGGGATCGTGAATCGAGCCGTGACTCGTCGGGTATAGGCCAGTAAAAAGGGACGTGTGGGCCGGCAGCGTCCACGAAGAGGTGGAGTAAGCGCGCTCGTAGACCATGCCGTCTCGAGCCAGCCGATCGAGGTTCGGGCTCGTGTCGCGGTCGTATCGATACACTCCCAGGTGCCTCGCCCGGGTGGTGTCGAGGGTGACGAGCAGGATATTTGGAGGGCCAGGTGGACGGACGACCGGTGTCACGGGTGCGTCGTCACCGCAATGGGACAGCAATATCAGGCCAGCGATCGACAACACCATCGCACAGACAAGACGAAACTGCGGGCTCACGGCACCGACTCTAGCCCGAAAATCTCGCTCTGCTATCGGAGGATCGCGTCGATCGACTTTGCGATGCAGGACGGGCGCGACGCTGACCTCTTGATCCAACGCGTGTATCAAGGCTTGGGTCTGGTAACCACGAGTTTGAACACGGAGTTCGTCAAGACGCGACGCAGGGGAAATGCCCACGGATTCATGCGAGTCCGAGCCAGTTGCGCCCCAACCGTGGTGGACCAGCGCCGCTGCGCCAGCTGCGCCTCGCCCGCAGCCATCCGGATCGGGCCTCCGAGGAGATCCCAGAACAACATGCCGCACGCAGCGAGACAGGTGAGGGAGGCGGCCACGTAAACCCGCTTGTCGTAGCTCGGAACCGCGAGCGTACTCGCGAGGATCAGGGCCGCGCTGACGGCGGGAATCGCGAACAACGCGACGCAGCGAACCGCGCTCTCGAGCCTCGCGACTGGCAGCTCGTCCCACAGGCAGAACAGGACCAACAGACAGTAGTAGTAGCTCGAGATGTAACCGAACGCGAAGATCAGTACTCCGCCGAGAATTGCGGCCTGGCTCACGTTGATCTGCCGCACTGACCACACGAATGCCCCAGCGATCAGCGCGCGCCCAATCCAAAGTGCGCCAGAGCTAGCTCCGAACAGTGCGCTCAGACCAACGTTATTGTCATGCGAACCCAACTGATGCAACGAGATCTTTGCAAGATACGCTTGCCAGGCCTCGATGCCGCCAAAAAAGACAAGGCTCGGTAGTACCAGCAGTGCCGCAGAGAGTGCAAGACCCGTCAAGAATCTCGAGTACGTAGCCTTCCATTCCCTCGTCCGGTGCGCTTCGATGATGCAGTGGAGCACAACACCACCCGCAAAGAATGCCGGGAATATGCGGAACAGCGAGGCGCATCCGAGCAACACTCCCGCGAGCATGAAATGCTCTCGTTTCAACGCACACACACCTATCACGCTTAGCACGAGCCAGCTATATCGGAGATGTCCCCCCCCGATCCATTCGAAGCTCGACAGCACGTTTACGCCCATCAACACGGTCATTAGCACCGCGGTTCGGAGCCCATAGGTCACATACACCACGCCGATCATCAACGCGAGAAGCAGAGGATCGAGAAGCGCGATGAAGCCGACTGAGAGCCAGTTGGCTGCGCCCAATGCATTTTCGAGGGTGGCAGTGACTACCGTTCGCGTTGGCGGAGCGTTGTAGCCATGGTCGCGCAGCGCCCACTCCCAGAGCGGAAGAGAGGCCAAGGGCTGGAAGAATTCCAGGTCTCGCCGGAACGCGGCCCAGCGTTCGTCGCTGAAGCGACCGCGAACTTCGGATCCACTACGCAGCAGGTCTGCGGCGACGATTTTCGCGCTCTGCAGATCTCGGGCGTGGCGAAACTCTCGAAACGCCGGCGTGGACGACTGCTCATCGGCCTCGAAGGTGGCTGCGTAGAGCCCGTCGTAGCCCAGCTCCTCGATGTACTTCGAGCCGAGGTAGTAGTGGTACATCTCAGGGACGTGAAGGACGCTCGATCCCGGTCCGTGGAACAACCCGAAGTTCGAGAACGCCCAGACGCCCAGGCAAGCGATGAGCAGAAGACTGCGGCGCGAGTACTGCGCCGCTCGCGCCACCGCCCCCTGATGAAACTCAGCGCAAATACCCACTACGACCAGGCAAATCAGCACCAGCTTTCCGGACGCGAAGAGTATCGGGAGTTCGATGGTCATATTCTCGGACGGCTTCTCAGACGGCTCATGGCTCTGCTCCCGGGCGTCGATCGGGGACGTCTCCTCAGCCCGGTGCTGCAGTGCCCCGATCAGCGACCGAACCGGTCGGCAGCTGTGTTCACTACTGACTGGGAAGTGGGCGGGAGCGCGAAGAAGTGTCAAGAAACCGCGGATTCTCGATGAAATGGCGTCGCGGAGTGGGGGGCCCCGAGCGGGGGCCGATGCAGGCCGGCGCGTACCCAGGTATTTCAACCCCCAGGGGGACAGGTCAAGCCGATCTTGGCGCACCACCGCACGGGCGGTGCGTTCGACCTGCAGGGCCAGGGGCAGTCGACAGGTCCGTGCACGTTCCGGTCCCGGCAAGACGCCAGCACACCCCTGCGTGTGCGCGACTGGGTCGGTGCCAGCTCCAACCACATGATGAGTTGCACGGGCAGCCGACGGTCACGGAAGAGGGTCCCGGCAAGACCACCGGCCGCGCATTCACAGTCACGGGATCCGTACGCTCCAGAGCGTCGCCATGATCCAACCCACTCCACACACCATGATGGTCGGCGAAGACAGCAGCAGGTCCACGGGCGAGTCGCCTGTCTGCTTGACGTGACAGATGCGAAGGTAGTCGAAAATGCCGAACGCCACGAAAGGCAGGGTCGCGAACTCGCGACCGGGAATCAGCACCGCGGCTTCCATACAGTAGAGTGCGTAGGCCATCACCGTCATGGCCGACGTGATGCCGATGGCCTGGTCCAGAAACAGCAGGTTGTAGCCGCTCAAGCTCACCCGGTGCTGGTCACCCAGGTCCTTCACTAGATCCGCACGACGCTTGGCCAGGGCCAGGAACATGGCGAGCCCCGATGAGACGAGCAGCAGCCAGCTCGAGGACACCACCCCGAGCAGGGCGCAGCCGAGAAGCACGCGCAACACGTAGCCAGAGGAAAGCAGGAAGACATCGACCAGCGCGACGTGCCTGCCCCACCAGCTGTAGATCACGTTGAACAGCGCGTAGATCGCGAGGATGACCGGCGCCTCGCTGCATTCCGAAAGCACCGCAAAGAGCAGGGCGGTGCCGAGCATGACAGCGCTGAACACCAGGGCGGCCGCAAAGCTGACGCGGCCCGCGGCGACTGGGCGCCGGCATTTCGTTTCATGCATGCGATCGGCTTCTGCATCGTAGGCATCGTTGAATGCGTATACGGCCGAGCTGGCCAGGCAGAACCCCGCAACGCCCAGGGCAAAGCTCAGCGGATGGAACGTCGCACCGTCCGCGACTGCGAACGGGATCGGCATGAACACGAAAATATTCTTCACCCAATGTTTCGGGCGTGAGAGCTCGAGCAGGGCAGAGAGCGTAGGGAGCGTAGGGAGCATGATGCGATCAGAATCCGATGCGACGCATGACAGCGCGAGGCAGCATTCGGATCACGAGCATGATCCAGCGCCACATCGCCGGAACGTAGACGAGCGATTCGCCCCGGTCGAGTGCACGCAAGATGCGTTCGGCTGCCGGACGTGGTTCGCCCGCAAAGGGCGGCGGATCGAGAGCCGTCGTCATGCCCGTCTTCACGAAGCCTGGCTTGACCAGCAAGGTGTGTAGGCCCTGGTCATGAAACTTGTGATCGAGGCCCTCCATGTAGTACGAGAGCCCCGCCTTGGTGGCTCCGTACATAATCACCGGCTTGCGGCCGCGGTCGCCTGCGACCGAGGAGAAGACACACAGGTTGCCCCCACCCCGCGCCAGCAGACGTCGGCGCGTCTCTTCGCAGAACAGAATCGTGTTGACGAAGTTTACGGTCAGTAGGTCGGCGCACGCCTCAGGGTCATCTTCCAGACTCCCCTGGTCGCCGCCCAGCACGCCCGCCGTAACGATCACCGTATCGAAGCCCTCGAGCGCTTCCTCCGCCCGGTCGAGTGCGGGACCGAAGTCTTCGGGTGTGCGCAGATCGCAGGCGGTCGAGGCCACTCCGCTCGCGGCTCCACGGCTTTCGAGATCCTTGGCCGTCTTCTCCAGATCCACAGGATCGCGGCCCAGCAAGAACACCCGGTCACCGCGCTCCGCCAGGCAGCGAGCCAGCTCGCGGCCCATGCCCTTGGTCGCCCCGAGAATCACGGCCTTCACGCTTCGTCTCCCAAGAGACGCACCGATTGGGCGCTGCGGATCTTGCCATCCGGATCCCATTTCTTGCGCACGGCATTCCAGGCGTCGAGGCGAGGCTCCATGGCGCGGAAGTGCTCGGGTCGCGTGAGCGCATCCTTGGCCAGGTATATGCGTCCGCCAGCGGGGATCACGACTTCGTTGAGCGCGTCGATGAGCGCCTGGGTCTTGCCCGCACGCATGGGAATGTCGAGCGCGATCGAAATTCCGGGCCTGGGGAACGACAGCATGCCCTTGCCTTCAGCCCCGCAGTCTTTCAGCACCGTCAGGAACGACGCCCCGCCACGCGAGGTCATCACTTCGAAGAAGCGGCGAACCACGCTGGCATCGTTCTCGACCGGCAGGATACACTGGTACTGGGCAAAGCCGCGCCGCCCGTAGATGCGATTCCACGAGCCGATCGAATCGAGCGGGTAGAAAAACTTCCAGGGATGGATCACACCCTGCTTCGGCTTACGCCCGTGCTTACGAAAATATACGCTGTTGAACGCCTTGATGCTGAGCGAATTCAGGGCCCAGCTCGGAAGGTCGAGCGGTACGGTCGGCCCAATAGGGGGCGTGGGGGAGTGGCTGGGCGCTTCGTGGGGTTCGGCCCAACGGCCGCGCATCACGATGCCGCGCCCCATCTGCGCGCCGCGCTGCAAACTGTCGAGCCAACTCATGGTGAACGGCCACGTCTCGCTGCTTCTGGACAAGTTGGCCACCAGCTCGTCCAGACTGAAAACCTGTTCGCTCTCGCCCCAGATCCAGGCGCTGGGAATGGCTTCGAGCTGCAGCTCGACCTCGAGGATGTGCCCGGTCAGGCCCATGCCTCCAAGCGTGGCACGGAACAGTTCGGGTTCACTGACCTCGGTCACGGCCAGCACGCGACCATCAGCCACCCGCATGCGCAGGGCGCGGACGTGTTCACCGAAACAGCCCTTCACGTGATGGTTCTTGCCGTGAACATCCGAAGCCACCATGCCGCCGAGCGTCACAAACTGGGTGCCAGGGGAGACGGGCGTGGCCCAGCCGCATCGCCAGAACAGACGGTTGAGATCGAATAGCGAGAGGCCGGCCTCTGCGCGCAGGACGCCGGTGTTGGGATCGAAGGCGATCAGGCGATCCGCCAGGGTGGAGTTGGCGACAGTCTGGCCGTCGCTCGGGGGAAGGGACGCGTCGCCGTAGGAGCGGCCCAGACCGCGGACCAGCAGAGCGTCCTGGGTAATGGCCTCGAGGTCCTCGGAAAGCCGCTCATACCCCCGAACGACGGGGTAGCGACCCCACCCGGCAATCTCATTCATCTGCCCTCCCATCGGAACTCCACGATTTCGACTCGAGCGACGACGTGAACCCGCATCGCCGAGCAGGACGCTCTGCTATCTACCAGTAGCCTAGATCGGCACGAAACGGCCTCATTCGGAGTCCGGTTGTCAGAAATCTGCTGAGATGACCACCACTGGGTGCGACTCTCGAACTCGAGCCAGCTCGCAGTAGAACTTCGCAAGGCCTCGCGACCGCAGATCGGCTCCGCGAACGCCGAATTGATGAAGGGCAAGTAGACCAGTACGACCGCCGCGCTACCTGGCGCATTTGCTGGTGGGCTCGCTCTCGATCTCCTCCACGACCCCTTGGTCCATCTCTATGTTGGCGCACGCACCTACTCTGAGCGGACCGTGGTCCTCGTCGAGATCAGTGTGCTCGGTCACCTTGACGGAGCGTCCTCCCACGACCCATGTCCCGGCCTTGCTGTCGGGGCGGCTCTCGATGATTCCATAAAATTCGTCATCCGCGAATGCGACTCGATCAATGCTCAGGGCCATGGCTGCGGATGTAAAGACGATGAAAACCTTTTCCATGCTCTTTCCTCCTGTCATGCTGTCGTGGGCTCGAAAACGGACGGGATGGCCCTTCGCTTCCTAACAGCTTCTTAACACCAACTAACACATCATAACGCCTCCTAACGGTCCCTCAAGCCACACAATTACATCTCGATGATTTCTGAGATCATGCAGGAGATCCACAGCTGGTTCAGCGCGATCGTGTTTCGGGGCCCTTGATCCCTTCCCCCCTCCATCAGTATTCGATCAGCCCCCACCCGACACCTCGACTCGGGAACCCGATACAGAGTCGCGTTTGCCAGGATCGCTGGATCCGGTTGAGCATCGAAGAAGTGGGGTCATCGATACTGGTTGGGTTTCTGCATTCTTCGTAGGAATAATGTGCGTGGTGCACCCAGCTCATGCCGGTCGATGGCTCAGTCCCGGCCGAGAATCGCGTCGCGCTGCAGGCCCAAGGCCTGGGAGGCCTGCTCCACCAGTTTCGGGTTCGCCCCTGCGCTTGCGAATACCAGGGCGCTGGTGCAGAGCGTCTGGAGCGGGTTTTTTTTGCGGCCGTCCGCCAGAGCCACGCTGCGCAGACGGTAGATCGGAGTGCCGTCGTCAAGCACGTGCTCGAGCGCCGGATTCGTGATCGGCAGCAGCGCCAGCTCGGGTGCGGCCAGCGCCGCTTGCAGCAGGGCGTGGGACCGGTCGTCGGGATTGTTCACCCAGCCGACGGCGTCCAGCATGCCGAGCCCGAGCTGGTTCAAGGAGAGGACGCCGCCGGTATGCACGACCTTGGCTCTGGCCAGGGCGGGCGTGAGCTTCGACAGCAGGCTCCAGGTGACGCTCATGCCGCCGCCCTCGGGCCCGACGGCGACGCGCGCTGGGCGGCCACCTATCGGGCTGCCGAGGTCCGCCAGGCTATGCACCGGTCCCTCGCGATGGCGAACCACGTAGACGCACTCATCGACGAGGCGACCCACCACGGTGATCGTCCCGTAGCGTTTGCGATCGCTCTGCATGCGCTGTGCGTACACGTCGGACTGGGCGAAGCCGAGCTCCGCTTTGCCGTCCGCCAGCAGCTCGAGATTCTCGGCCGAGCCACTGGTCGCCCTGTTCTTCAGCCGGAAGCCGGGGAGCAACTCCACCATGTTGGCGCCGAAGATGTCGTGGTAACTGCGGCCGCGTTCGCCACTGGCCAGTACGTCCGACGGAACCTGGGCACCAGCCACAGATGCGGCCAGCAGAATTCCCAGACATGCGCCGGGGAGCAACGATCTCGAGAGCTTCATGTCGTGCCTCCTGTGCAGTGTATAGCGCGATTGTTCCGCGCGTTATTCGAGGGTGTGCCCCCAGTGCGGGAAAAGCCACGTGTGGACCGCAGCGAGCAAGCACCCCGCGCTCGCTCGGAGGATGCCACAGCCAGCCCGCCGGGATCCGCCGGCTCCTCCGGCGGAATGCGCAGCTCGATCGCGATGACGCCGTAGTCTCTCGTTTGCTGGCCCACCGAAATCCACCGTCGCGACTCATGAGCCGCGTCTCGACGCGGGCGGGATACTCGATCGGTGGGAGTTCTTGGGAACTCGCGCGATGGGGGGGCATGTCGGGATGCGAGCAAATGGGCAACCCCCGTTCTCTAGCGCGAAGCAGGAAGGATTCGAGCTGCCCCCGGACGACTTCGTGACGAAGCGTCTTCTCGGGCTCGCAGCGTTCGTACTCGATGGAGAGGGGCCGTCGGGGCCGAAGCCGGAAGACGAGGTGACGACCAGAAAGCTGCCAGCTGGAAGGCGTTCTGGCCAGTGGTGTACTGGCGTGCGCGGGGCCGCGGGCCAGCAATCGAGAGGCTACGGCGTCATCGCGATCGATCTGCGAGTAGTTGTCAAACTCTCGAGATGATTTCGAGATGAAAGGAGCAAATCGGCCCGGCACCCCGAAAAGGTGCCGGGCCGATTCCTCAATCATTCCGCAGAAAGAGAGACTCTCCGGAGTGAAGTCTGCGTCATTCAGCTCAACCGAATCCAGAATACCCCGGAAGGCAGACTTTGATACGACGGTGCTCGGTTTCCCGAAGCAGGTGTGCGCATCCCAAAGGAACCGCATCAGCACCATGAAGCCGGTTGTTCGGTTGAGAATGTTGCCCTCTACTCGTTCGGGCCAGGCCTCCGGCCATCTTTCCTCAACCGCCTTGAAGTAGCTCCAGAGAACTTTCGCGAACGCTGCGACGATCTACACCGAGCATCTGCGCGACGTCCACGGGTACGTGTCCCCGCTCGAGCAACGCAATCGCCCGCTGGCGTCGTCGCTCGAGTTCACTCGCGCGGCCCTTCGGTCGCATCTCCCCCACGGCCGAAGAGTGGGACGCGTATTTCGCGGGAATCAACAGTCGCTCATCGAGGTGGCGAAGCTCTGCGGCGTCGAGGCTCGCGCCTACCTCAGCGACGCAGCCCCTCGGGCGATCAGGGATCCGGGTATCGGCACGCTGCCGCTCGATCTCAAAGTCGAAGCGGACCGAGGATTGAGCGATCGGCGATGCTCCCCGAGAGAGCGAGGACTTGTCGTCACTTGCCCCCGTGACGGGTATAGATGGCCGCGATGACCCACCAGCCCACCGCACCGGTGACCACCACAACGCAGATGCCTATTTCCACAAATCTAGCGAACTCTCCCAAACCAACCCCCGATCTTTGACGACATGGATGCGTCTCAAGTCCCTGAAGTGACGTACCGCAGTTCCTCTCCCCGAATTCCTCCCGGTGATCGCTGCTCGCCGAATCGCAGATACCCGCGCCTTCCAATGAACATCGGAGTTGCAGGCATTTCGACGAGCGCCCACCGGACCACAATTCGCATCGACCGCATCCGACCAGTCGTCCTGTGTAAGCTGCGCAAATCCTACCAGACCTCCCGGCGAGGTTCAGCCGCCGCACGCCGCCTTGGAACCACGCGCCCGGTGTCAGCGGGCGCAAGGCGGGCGAAGCGCCCCCGTTCATTGGCCAGCTGTAGCTGAGAGTTCTCCAGGTTTTTCGCGACCCCCCAAATCCTGCACCACTACGTGAGCGAGTTTCCGAGCCGGCTTCGGTGCAGGAGGCGGTCCCCTCCGCCCCAAACCCTTCAATCGAAAATGGGGTAAATCACCCTCGTTTCTGGGACATGTCGGAGTGCAGGCGCCATTCAAAGTCCCAGTGGGAGCCCTCCGCGGCGGGCGCGGGGTTCTTCGCTCCGAGTTCCATCGTCCTGGGGCGAATCATCGGCCGCACCGAGCCTCGGTTCGTCGACCCGATCATCAATGGAGCCGACGATCCGACTGGGATCGTCCCGTCCGCTGTTGATCTTCTTGGAGCGGCGGCTCGATTGATTGATCTCAGGCGACGCGCCGTGCCTCTGCCTCTTGCTTCGACTCGATCGCTTTGAGGGCCGTGACGAGCTTCTCGATGTCGCGCCATCCCTGGACGCGACGGAACTTCTTCTCCGCCTCGACGATCGCGGCCTTGATCTCTTCGCCGATACCAGCCTGCTTCGCTGAAAGCGGCCTTTTTCGGCCCATCCCCACGGGACGACTCAAGGGGCCCTTGGCGCACTCCGTTACGCATAGCTGATGCGCCTCTCGATCATCAGCCTGCTATGTCTGGCTGCCGCGCTTGCGCCGGGCTCACCCGCGGCCGCGGGCCCGATCCGGGTGGGCATCCAGCCCGCCGCGCCGATCGCCGGTCCGATCCTCGTGCACGTCTACGGACACTACGCGTCCATCCACAACGGCACCACGCGGCACTGGCTCTACACATTCGTACCAGCCGGGGAGCGTCGCTTCATCGCACTCGGACCCGTGAATCCGCTGCTCAATATGGGCGTCTCGGTACGCATCTACCATCCAGAGATCCTGGCCGAGTCTGCCCGGTCGTACCGAACGCCGCTGCTGGTGCGACCGGTCAGCTTCGAGACCTTCGAGCCGCGCAGCTGGCGGGATGTGATGGCGCAGCGAGCCAGCGAACTCGGCCCACGTCCCGGGACGCCGGGCGCGCATCCGGTTTTCCAGGCCGTGGGGCACCTCCAATCCTTCTTGCTCGAGTATCTCCCGGAGTTGGACGAGCGGGACGATCCTCGCAGCAGCGACGCCGCGCTGCCCGGGCACCTCGCTCTGCTCGAAGAGATCGTTCGCTATGCGCTCGCTACGGAGTCCGTGGTGCAACGGGTACCCAAAGACTTGTCCTCCGCCGACCGCGCCTCCTACCGAAAATCGCTGCAAAGAATGGAGCTCGAGCAGCGAGTCGAGCTCGACGACCTTCTGCATCGCATTCGCAGCTGGCTGTCGCTCGAACTCGAGCAACGCCTCGAAGTGCGACGTTTCATGGAGCAGATGCGCCACCCGCAGCGCGTGGCCGAGCAGCTGATGACAGACCGCGATCGCGCGCGAGTTGGCGACTATCTGGCCGAGGCGGCTGCGCGCAGAGCGTCGGGCGAGCCCTACAACAAGGCCACGAGCTGGATCGACCCGACGACCCGCGTCAGCTACCGGGTGCAGATGATCAGCCCGTCCCCGAGCTGCCCCATGCTGGGCGTGACGACAGATCTGACCCGCGTCGTCGATGCCGATCTCGGCGAGATGATCCACTCGGTGAAGGGACGCTTCTGTCGCGGCAAAGACGGCACCTGGAGCTACGAACGAACGTGAGATGCACGACGCGTCATGCAAGCTCGACCTTCGCCGCCGCACTGCTCGCGCTGGCCCTTGTGCTGCCGAGCGAGGCGCCGGCCGGCAGTCCAGACGCACCGAAGGGCAGTGTGGCAGTCAAGGGCGAGGGCGAGGCCCAGCCAGTCATGGCCACTTCGGCGGCCATCGATGCGCTCGAGAACATCGACCCTTTGATCCGGGAGTCCGCCGGCGCCGCGTTGGCGAGCCACGCCGAAGCTGGCGATGCGGCCGCGATCGCCGCACTGATCGGCCTGCTCGACAGCGCCCCATCGAAGCTCCGCTACCACGCCGATTGGGGGCTTGCGCGGGCGGGCGCCCACGCGGTTCCCGCGCTGCGCGACGCGTTCAGGCGCGAAACGAGCGACGCGCGACGCGCGCGAATTGTGCACACGCTGGGCCGCATAGGACTCGCCGCCCGTCCCGCTGCGCCGGAGATGATGCACGCGCTCGACCAACCCCATAGCAAAACGGCGACGCGCGCCGCATACGCGCTAGGCAGAATGCGCGTGCGCGACGCGCTGCCGCAGCTCGTGAAGACATACGCGGCGGTGCGACGACTACCGAGTCAGCGTGAGATCATGGCCGCGATCGATGCGATCGGGTCCGACCAGGCAGCGCGGCATGCGCGCGAGTCGCTCGTCACGAGCGTCGCCGAGGACCTCGAGAGTACGGACGCGGACCTGCGCGGCGCAACTCTCGTGTACGTCGTCGACCTGCTTCGCAAGGTACAGAGCCACGGGCCCAGGGATCTGCCGACCGACCTGGAGCTCGCCGCGATCATCCCCATACTGGAAGATGCCCTCGGCGATCCGCAGCTCGACACGCTGCAGGTCGTTCGCGCCCTGGGCTTCGCGGGTGGCGATCGAAGCGCCGCCGTGGGAGAGCTCGAGGCGATGCTCAAGAATCCCAAGCTCGAGGGCGAGGTCGAACGATCGCTGGCGTCGATCGCAACACCCGAGGCGAAGCGCATCCTGGCGGATCGCGCCACGCGCGCTGCGCACGAAAAGCGCATCCGCAGTGAGTAGAACGTGGGCGATCATCAGGGTCGGATGCGCCTGCTTCCCTTCCAGGTCTTCGGGCAAGGCGCGGACGGCGTTCGCATGGAAACGCGTTTTCTCTACAGCGGCAAACAGGTCCGCCGACCGACGCACGTCGTCGTCTACTTCGAGTCGTACTCTCCGGAGCCGCGCTTCGAGAAGCTCAGCGCCGTCGAATGGAACGCCGATGACACACGCATCGTCATGGGCGAGCTCGACCGCACGCAGTCGAGCTCGCAGCTCGGCGTGATCGAGCGCATCTCGGGCGAGCTGCCGGTGGCAGCTTTCCTGGCTCTGGTCAGTGCAGAGCGGGTCGAGGCTCGACTCGCTCCCGTGCGCTTCGCAGTGACGGCTTCGGACCTCGCGGCGCTGCGACACTTCGCTGCGAAGATCCCGCCTGGGGATGAGCCGGCTTCGCCTCGGGTGAGTACTCGGACTAATCGGTGACAGACCGGGTGGTGCCGCGGGCCAATCGAGGTGCTCGCGGGGCTGCGGTTGGGCTCCGCCGCCCGCCAAGCGATGATCCGATGATCTATCGTGGCGAGGGGAGGAATTCCCATGACCAGCGATGCTTTGCCCCGCCGCGGCGCCGACGTGCTCGAGGCCGCACGTGCCCTGCAGCCCCGACTACGGGCTGCGGCGCCCGAGATCGAGCGCGCCGGTCGGCTACCGGACGAGATCGTGAAGGCGATGCAGGAGGCGGGCGTCTTCGGGTTGACGATGTCGCACTCGATGGGTGGGCCCGAGGCGGATCCGATGACCCAGCTCGAGGTCGTCGAGGCGTTGTCGGTCGGCGATGGTTCGGCCGGCTGGGTGGCGATGATCGGCTCCGATGGTGGCTTCTACGCGGCCCATCTCGCGAAGGAGGTTGCCGAGGAGATCTACGCCGATCGCGAGGCGATTACGGCGAGCGTACTGGTGCCGCGCGGCCGGGCCCAGCGTGTCGAGGGCGGCTATCGGGTGACGGGGCATTGGCCTTTCGGCAGTGCCAGTCTGCACGCCGAGTGGTTCGTCGGCGGCTGTCTCGTGATGGATGGCGATGAGCCGGTCCAGGGTCCAGAGGGCAGGCCACTGGTGCGCATGACCTTCTTCCCCGCCGACCGCTGTGAGATTCTCGACAACTGGCAGACGACGGGACTCGCGGGCAGTGGCAGCCAGGATTGGCGCGTGAAGGATGTTTTCGTGCCGGAAGCGCATAGCTTCTCGCTCTTCGAGCCGCCCGTCGATCCGGCGCCGCTCTATGCCTATCCATGGTTCATCGTGGCCAACGCGCCGGGCGCCTCGCTCGGAATCGCGCGCGCGGCGATCGATACCCTCTGCGAGCTCGCGAGTGAGAAGGAGATGCTGCCACCCGGCGGAAAGCTCCAGGACGAGCCAGAGTATCAACTCCATGCTGGGCACCGAAACCATCGCTCCGAGCTCGCTCTTGACCACGCCCGAACCGGGTCTGGGCCTGGGATTATTGATCGGAAGCGCGTTTCTGGGGCTCTCCGGTCGGCGGGCCCAGCGATCGGCACAATGCTCAATCCGCGGACGGCACGTGGTCGGATAGTAGGTTTGAGCGACGTTTTCCATACCTCCGCTAAGGAAGAGGGTTCTATGGGTAGCGCGGCCGAGCACAGCGGTGGCCGTGGCCTCGCCTTTCGCCGGCCGTGGTGCCCATAGGACGCCTTGAATGAAGTCGCTGGCTCAGCGCCGCGAACTTGGGGATTCGATCGAATGCGTCCTTTGGATGGGGGATGGAGAGCGCG
>PVBE012545079.1_pt1 | contig 29945 bp, 25 predicted proteins | sample 1631181 | NCBI WGS metagenome assembly PVBE01 (sample SAMN08397723, study PRJNA350692) | Marine metagenome, whole genome shotgun sequencing project. | isolation source: water | place: Pacific Ocean | collected 2012-04
ATGTCGATGTGATCCTTGCCCAGCCACTCCGCCAGGGCCTCATCGGAGACCGCTGCCTGGATCAGGCCGTACTCGCCGAGCTGCGCCGAGTTCGGGATCTCGTCTGCGCCCACGAAGTTGATGGCCTCGGGCCAGGCGATCTCGACGACATCATAGGCCCAGTCCGATGCGTAGACCGCACCACCTGCCGCCACATAGTCGCGGCTGTTCTGCACGATCTGCTCGTAATCGTACAGCGGCGTGACCGGCCCATCGCCGGTGTCATCGCCTTCGCCGGTATCGTCCCCACCAGCCTCACCCGTGTCGTCGCCGAAGTCCTCGTCATCCGAGTCATCGCCCTCACCGTCCACGGCATCCGCGGCGTAGATGACACCCTCCTCGACGTGGCCGCCGTTGAAGAAGATGATGTCGTACTGGAGCATGGAGTCGAGGTCCAGCAGGAAGCCAGTCATGTCACCGGTGTGCAGGCCGTCGATGAGCTCGTAGTTGGCAAAGCCCATGTTGCTCAGCACATCCTGGAAGTCATCGTAGTCGCCGGTGATGACAGCCACGTCGAGCTCAAGCGGGTCGAAGCAGTCGGGCTCTTCCAGCTCGATCTCCTCCGAGTCCTCGATGAAGACCTTCTCCTGGCTCAGGATCTCGTCACCGTACTGGACGTAGATGACATAGTCGCGGTCCGCCGGCAGGTCATCCAGCAGGAAGTACCCGTCCCTATCCGTGTAGGCGATGCGGGTGTCATACAGCTTGCCCGAGGGCTCCACGAGGTGCGTGTATGCCAGTGCATCCGGGAGCCAGGTCCGACCCGAAGGATCACAGACGCGCCCCAGCACACTGCCAGGCTTGAGCCCCTCTTCCGAGGCTTCCTTTGTGAAGAAGGACTGCTCCTGACATCCCGACAGGACGGCCACCAAAGTACCGATGATGAATGCGATTCGCACGGGAGACCTCCGTTGAGCGCGGGCACCAGCCCGACCCAGTCCTTGCCCCAGTGGCCGGAAGTTAGCCGGGCAGCAGGGGTAAGGTCAACCGAAGATTATCTCCCTCACCCTTCGGGTGCCTGAAAGTCACCGCTTCGACCTCCACGCTTGGAGAGCAGTCGAACCCCACAGATCACCATGGCCTTGTCGATGGCCTTGGTGCAATCGTAGACCGTGAGCGCTGCCGCAGTAACCGCTGCAAGTGCCTCCATTTCCACGCCGGTCTTCCAGTGTGCCCGCACCGTGGCCTGGATGTGCACGCCGTCCTCTTCCACCGTGGCTATGACCTCCACCCCATCGATGGGCAGCGGGTGGCACAGAGGAATGAGATCGCTGGTTCGCTTGCATCCCTGCACTCCGGCAAGCTCTGCGATTCGGAGCACATCACCCTTGGCGACCTGCCCGCCGGAGATCGCATCCCGAGCCAGGGTAGACATGGTGATCCGGGCCTCGGCCACCGCCACCCGGTCCGTGTGGGGCTTGTCGCCCACATCCACCATCCGTGGGCGTCCATCCGCGTCGATGTGGGTCAGCTTCTCGCTCATCCATCCCTCCACAGTGGCATGGTCAGGCAACGGGGCCCGCCGCGACCGCGGGAGAGCTCCGATCCGGTCAGATGCACAGCTACCCGCCGCCCAGAATCCAGCAAAGCGCCCCCGTCTCCACCAAAGTCCCGGCGCACCATGTCGAGGAATGTGGCAGGGTCCATGACCTCGAAGCCGCTGGATTCCATCTCTCGGGCCGTGTGGCGGTTGCGGGCATAGCCAACGACCACGCCAGGGCCGAGCGCCACATAGTTGGCGCCGTCGGTCCACTGCTCCCGCCGGGAGTGGATTGGATGACCCCCACCGCAGGCGATGGCCGTGAGGGGGTGGCCTTCCTGGGCCAGGGCATCGAAGAGGTCACACTGAAGCTCCTCCACAGCAGTCGCTGCCCCCACCCGCCGAAGTCTGATGGCCTTGGCCTCCTCACGCCCTCCCGGCTCAAGCAGGGGGGCATACACCACGCCGGCGTCCCAGGAGACCATGGTGAAGACCGTGTCCAGGTGCATGGAGCTCCGCTGCTTGGGCATCTCCGCCACCAGCACCCGGGTGAAGCCCTCGTCGAGGAGCTCGTCAGCCAGCGCGACAATCATCGCCCAGGAGGTTCGCTCGCTCGCACCGATGCAGACCAGGGAGTTGGAGATCACGAGCACATCTCCACCCTCCACCGTCAGCGGTGCACTTCCACCCTCGCTGTGAACGCGCCGGGAGGTGCGGGATACCGTGCTCCCATCAAAGAGCGGGTGGCCATTGACCACAGCCCAGGACATCAGTGTCTCCCGGCGCCGTACTGCCTTCGAGGCGTTGCCCACGACCACCAACTCGCCCACCACCGCAGCGAGGTCCCGGGTGAAGATCAAGTTGGGAGCCGGGTGAAAGAGTGGCTCTTCCCCCACCTCACCACCCGCAGTCCCCACAATCATCGAAGCTGCCAGCGGGGCGGGAGCCAGGCTGCGCAGGGTCCGCTCCGCCGCATCGGCAAGTCCGTGCAGCGCCACCACCTCATCGATCAGTGCGCCGCGGCTGGTATCGTCCGAGAGCACCTCGGTGAGGAGGTCCTGAAAGGTGAGCACCTCCGCCATGGTGCCGAGCACCTCGCAGAGCTCGGCGTGCTCTTGCTGCGCCTGGGTCACATCGACCAGGTCATCGAACAGCAGATACTGGCTGCTCTCGGGCACGATGTGCTCCGGCAGCATCCGCTCCAAAGCAGGCCCCGGTGGCTGGACTACAACCCGCCTGAGCCGCTCCACTTCGCTGTTCACTCGAATCATGTCCACAATCCTATCCCGGCGCCGGGTGCGATAGGCTCGCCACATGAACCTGTGGCTCCACCAGCTATATCGACGGGCATCCTCAGGAGAGCTCAGCCTGACCCGTACGTGGTGGGCCCGAGGACTCCTCGACTGGGTCCATACCGGTGTGGTGGTGGTGCGACAGACCGGCGAGGACAAGCTCCATGTCCGCGCCGCCACCCTGGCCTACTGGTCTGCGGTGGGCTTTGTCCCGCTCCTCGTGCTGGCTTTTGCCCTCACCGCACCCATCGGGGTGAAGGAAGCCGCCCTCGACGCCGTGCGCGACCTGCTCTACGAGAGCCTCCTGGTCTCCAATGAGAACCAGGTCATCCAGGTGGTCGAGACCCTGCTGGACCGGGTGGACCTCAAGACGCTCGGCTGGCTCGGTGTGGGCGGCATCATGATGATCGGCAGCCAGATCTATTACGCCAGCGAGCTGGCCTATAACGACGTCTTCAACACGCAGATCCGGCGCAATTGGTTCTTCCGCTTCTTCATGTTCAACGCCGTCATCGTCGGTGTTCCGGTCTGCATCGCCGGCGGCATGATCCTCTCCTCACGCCTGGCAGAGAGCCTGAGCTTCTCGGGCTGGTGGGCCTCACTCTTGCTCACCACCGTGGCGCTCGTCAGCGCGATCAAGGTCCTGCCCAACACCCGCGTGGACTGGAGTGCGGCCATCACCGGAGGAGTGATCTCAGCTGCCCTCGTCGAGTTCTCCAAGTACGGATTCTCCACCTACATGGACTTGCTCGGCACCAAGGACAATATGACCCGGCTGTACGGGTCTGTGGCCTTCCTGCCCGTCTTCCTCCTCTGGCTCAACGTGCTCTGGCTGGTGGTCTTGATGGGGGTGGAGCTTGCATTCGTGGTGCAGAACCGGAGGACCCTGGTCGAGGCCCAGGCCGAGCGTGCTGGGGACCCCCACGCGATGTGGCGGCGACCCGACGGACTCTTTGCCGTAGGGGTGACGGTGGCGCTCGCCCAGGCCGAGGCTGCCAGCGAGAACGGCACGGCTGACCTTTACAGCGTGGCGGGAAGATGCGGCGTGTGGAGCGGGCATGTGCGGGCCGCGCTGCAGGTCCTGGAGGCAGCAGGCCTCGTCCGCATGACCAAGGAGCGCCGCTACGCACTCGTCCAGCCCAGTGATGAGATTCAGGCCTCCGAGGTCCACCGTCGGTGGTCCGAAGTGGGGAGTCCCAGGCTCAATGAAGAGGATGAGATCGGAGGTCTGGTCCAGCAAGTCCGGGAGCGTCTGGAGAGGGACCTGGACGGAACCGTGGCCGCCCTGGCTGGGCTGGACTCCGACGCACAGGACGCCTGAGTGACCCGTCGCCGAGCGACAACTGCGCTCATACTCGCCCTCGGGCTTCTTGGGGGCGCCATCGGACTGAGAGCCTGGTGCATCGACAAGGTGGAGCAGACGCTAAAGCAGCGCGGAATGCGCTGGTCGGAGAGGCAGGATGCACTGCTGGCGGCTCGGTGGATTGGGCTGGAGAGCCCCAAGGGGTCTGCCGAGCAGCTCTCGGTGCGAGCGGGGTGGCCCGTCTCCGTGAAGGTGAAGAGCCCCATCATAGATCTGAAGCAATTTGAGGTCGGCGGACCCGCCAGGCCGGCCAGGAAGTCATCGCTCCCGGTATCGGTACGCGTGGAGGATCTGACGGTGCGCTGGGGGAACAGGGTCCTGCTCTCGGGACTCTCGGGCCCGCTGCAGCCAGAGCCCAATCTTGTAGGCCCCGATGGCACCCTGAGCCTGGAGACCAGCCCCACGGGTACGGCCATCCTCGTGGGGACCGCGACCATGGACCTGAACCTGCCGGAGATTCAGGGCAGAGCAAAGGTATCCGTGCGCGCCGGGGAGCAGGTACACCTGGAGGTCCAGATCGTGAACGCGGTGCTCGCCCACCCGCTGATCGCCAGCAAGCCCCTGCCAAAGCTACCCCTGTGGATCGCTGCGGACTGGACGCCAGATTCTGATGCGATCGAGATCCAGGGCAAGCTTGGGACGGTGGACTTCTCCGCCACGGGCACGGTGCAGCCAGCCAGCCGGACGCTAGCGGTGGATGTGAAGGTGCCAGCCACCTCGCTCACCAGCGTCGTGAAGCTGTTCGGCGAGACCATCCCGGAGGCCCGAGGTTCCAGCCTGCGAGGAAGTCTGGCGCTCGAGGCCCGGGTCGAGGGCCCCCCTTGGGTGGTCGACCCAGCGCCCGTGGCCAAGGAGCTCGGTGCCCGCGGTGTGCTCAAGGATGGATTCCGAAAGCAGAGGGTCCAGTGGCTGGCCCGCGACGCAGACGGCCACCCCGTGTTTCGGCAGACCGGCCCCACCCACCCTGGCTGGACACCGCTGGCGGATGCCGGGTTCATGCCGGCAGCCGTGGTAGCGGCGGAGGACGGCGCCTTCCATACCCACCCTGGCTATGATCTGGCCGCCATACGCGAGGCGCTAGCACAGGCGAGGAAGGGGGAGCGCCTCCGAGGCGGCAGCACGCTCACCCAGCAGCTGGCAAAGAACCTCTTCCTGAGCGGCGAGCGGACCCTGGCGCGGAAGCTGCGGGAGCTACTCTATGCCCTGGACCTCGAGCGATCGCTTCCCAAGCCAGCGATCCTCGCGCTGTATCTCAACGTGGTGGAGTTCGGCCCCGGCATCCACGGACTGAGGGCCGCATCGGATGCCTACTTCCTCAAGCAACCTTCCGGGCTGAGCCTGCACGAGGCCGCCTGGCTTGCGGGCATCCTACCCGGCCCACGCACGGCCTACGCCAGGGCCAGGAAGGGCAAGGCACGTCGCGCGCGAATGAAGACAATCCTGGATCGAATGGCTGCCAGGGGCGTCATTTCCGAAGCTCAGCGAGACCGAGCAAAGGCTACACCGCTGCGCTTCGTAGTGGAGTGAGCCGAAGCCTGCGGACTCAGGGACACTCATCCAGATAGCTCGCAATCCCCTCACCCAGGTTGAGCGGAGCGGCCGAGGAATCTGCGGCATTGTCGAGGTTCCCGTCAAAGTGCCAGAGCCCGATCGTGTCCTCCTCCACGACTGGAATGGGGAGTGGACTGAAGTCCTCCAGGGGGGCGTAGAGGGACGATTGGCTGATCCGAAGGCCATCTATGCTTCCCTCCCAGCCGCCAGCCTCAAGGTCTGATGAGCCGAGAAAGAGCCTGCCATCATCCTCCGTAGGGGTGAGCTTGTCTGCCATGCTCACCCCTCGAGGAGATCCCCCGACAAAGACCACGAGCATGTCGTCGGAGTCAGACTCTCCCTCATCGTAGGACATGGCCACATGGGTCCACTCCCTCTTCTCGATCGCAACGAGATGGCTCAACACCAAATCACTCGACCCATTGCGCACGATGATCCGCTCGATGGCAGGGCTGTAGCTCATCAGCAGGACCTGCTGACCGCCCTGCCAGAGCTCGAACATGGGCTGATCGCCAAGCCCGTCGGCAGTCGAAGCATCCGAGTAGAACCAGCCCTCCACGGTGAACTCTCCGCCCCAGCTGATCTCACCGCCCGACACACCGTCTGGACCGAGCTCAAGACCCCCGCCCTCACTGGCATTCCACGACATGCACCCGGTACCCGTGTCGGTATCTGTGTCGGTATCCGTGTCGGTATCCGTGTCCGTGTCCGTGTCCGTGTCGGTGTCGGTGTCCGTGTCCGCATCTGTGTCCGTCGGCACACCCGAATCCTGGCCCTTGTCCGATGGGAATGGTCGGGGCGGCGGCAAGCAGCCAGCAGCCCAGAAAACCAGGGTGAGCAGAAACAAGCGAGTGGGCACACAACCTCCGATGGGCATCCTACCCGGTGAGCCAGCCTCCCGGCAGCGGGTTAGCGCGAAGTCCTCCGTCTGAGAAGGCGGGGGCTTCCTCGGGAGCGGGACATGCAGCGGCAGTTTGAAGAAGGCACCACCCTCGATAGGTTCATCTTCGAGACCACCCGGGACCACCCGGATGCAACCGGGCAGCTTGCGACCTTGCTTCAGCAGGTCTCTTTAGCAGCACGACTGGTCAGCGCACGGGTCAATCGGGCCGGGCTGGCGGGCATGCTGGGCGAGACGGGCGATGTGAATGTCCAGGGTGAGTTCGTCCAGAAGCTCGACGTCTACGCCAACGATGCCTTCAAGGGGGCACTCGAGCACCCCGGTGTGTGCTGTGCCATCTGCTCGGAGGAGGACGAGGAGCCCACCTGGATTCCCGAACGCTTCCACTCTGGGCGCTACGTCTTCTGTATGGACCCGCTCGACGGGTCATCCAACATCGACGTCAACGCCACCATCGGCACCATCTTCGGGATGTTCCGCCGGAAGTCCGAGGAAGGCAGCACAGCCAACGAGGCTGACATCCTCCGGCAGGGCACGGAGATGATGGCGGCCGGCTACGTGGTCTATGGATCCGGCACGGTCCTGGTCCTGGCACTCGAGGGCACAGTCAACGGCTTCACCCTGGACCCCATCGTGGGCGAGTTCTTTCTCTCGCACCCCAACATCACGCTGGCACCGAGTGCAAAGACATACTCGGTAAATGAGGCCTACGCAGCCAGCTGGGATGAGCGCCTTCGCGACCACATTGAGGGCCTCAAGGCACCCGGCATGGGCTGGCGCGCACGCTACATCGGCTCCCTCGTGGCGGACTTCCACCGGAACCTCATCAAGGGTGGGATCTTCATCTATCCAGGCACCACCACCGCCCCGCAGGGCAAGCTCCGGGTCCTCTATGAGGCCTTTCCGCTCGCCTACGTCTGCGAAGCTGCAGGCGGTGCTGCCACAGATGGACACCAGCGGATTCTGGACCTCACACCTGAAGATCTGCACGCCCGAACCCCCCTGTTCATTGGCAACAAGGAGGACGTGGAGCGGGTCACGGAGGTACTCTCTCGGGGCGCATGAGCGAGAGAGAGACCGCCCCCATCGTCCACAGCTCGGAAGTCGAGTCCGTCCGGGTGCATGGGGATCACCACACCGAGGTCCGGCGAGAGGTGGTGGAGCTACCCGGGGACAACCCACTGTATGCGGTTCGCTCCCGGCTTCCAGACGGGGCACAGCGAAGCCCGCCTGTGGTCCTCATCCATGGCTTCGCCCAGAACCGATACTCCTGGCACACCCAGACCCGCTCGATGTCCGCTTGGCTTGCGGAGCGCGGCTGGGATGTCTGGAATCTGGAGCTTCGAGGCCACGGGCGCAGCCGAGTGGGCGGGCGGACCCTGCAGTTCTCAGACTACGTAGAGGACATTCTCCGGGTCCAGTCCCTCCTGCCGGAGCCCGGGTTCTGGGTGGGACACAGCCTGGGTGCTTGTGTCGCCTACGCGGGTGCTGCTGCCGCATCGGGTGCGGGTAGCCCCAGAGGTGTGGTGGGCATCGGCGGGGTCTACCGCTTTGGTCGATCCGGCCCGCTGCTGCCCGCGCTGTGCCGGCTGACCCACAGGGTCCCCAAGCGATCATCCATCGGGCGAATCCAGGTCCACACCCGACTGACGGGCCGGGTGCTCAGCCGCCTCTTCCCGCTGATGGACTCCGCCGCATACTGGGCACCGATGTCTGGCTGGTGGCCTGGGTCCGTGGAGCGGGAGCTTGCTGCCGAGCGCATGAGCCACGGCTTCGACTGGATCCCGGTCAAGATCTGGGAGGAGATGGCCACATGGGCGGCCACGGACAGCGTGCCCTGGGATGCGGCATGGCGCACCACCAATGTGCCGGTCTTCGTGGTGCTCGGAGACAAAGACTCCATGCAGTACCCAGACGATGGACGGGTGGCCTACGACCGATCTGGAAGCGAAGACCGGACCCTCAGGGTGTTCAACGACTGGGATGATGGCCAGCACTTTGGTCACCTCGATCTGGTGCTTGGGTGCCACGCGCCAGACCATGTCTGGCCAGCAGTGGAGGCGTGGATGGGGGGGCGTTAGACCTCCTCCTCGGAGGCCCAAAACCTACCTCATCGATCCCCCGTTCCTGTTCGTCAGTGGTGCCGCTGTGGCCTTTGCCGCACGTCGCCTGCTGGTGGCCCGGAAGCCGAACCCCTTCGGCCCCAGCGCATGGGTAGCGGTGAGCTACGCGTGCTTCTTCTGGGCGAGCGTGACCTGGTTTGCCTGGAAGTCACCGGACTGGATGCTCTGCTACTTCCTGCCGGCCAGTGCGGTGCCGATGGCAGGTGTCCATGCCCTCTTCGGGCTGTGCCTGGTACTCGCTGGACTCAGCGGCCACACGGTCACTGCCGCGCTCCTCCAGCGAGGCCGAACCCTGGGAGCAGTCCTGGTACTGCTGGCCGGCTGCTGCGTATGGTTCGGGCTGTGGGGCCTCACCTTCGATCGGTACATGGCAGTAGGCTCATACGCCGAGTGGATGGCTGGAACGACAGTGGACCTTCCTCAGTCCTCGATCACGGGTGCGATGAACGTGGTGGGTGTACTGCAGGTCTTCGCAGCCATCATCCCGCTTCTCTGGCTGCATCGGGCAGGCAAGCGCCTGAGGGCCCGGTAGGTGGGCCGTGTCGCCGGCGGCGTGATCCAGTGTGTGGACCCCCGAACCGGGGAGAACACCCAGGAGATCCCGTGCACCTCAGTGGCCAACATCCCAGGCAGCGTGGTGCGGGCCCGAGCCGCACAGGTGGACTGGTCAGACCTCCCGCTCAAGGAGCGGAAGGCGGCGGTGGCAGCCCTGCACGCGGCCTTCCTGGCCCGGGCCGAGGACGTGGCCGAGGCGCTAGCGCAGGACTGCGGACGACCTGCAGGTGAGGCATGGACAGCCGAGATCGTGGCCAACCACGAGCTCTTCGTCTTCTGGCTCTCGGAGATAGATGACCTCCTGACCGCCACGCCGGTGAAGCTCAATCCCATCAATTATCCAGGCAAGCGCGGCATGGTCCGCCTCGAACCACTCGGTGTCATCGGCCTCATCACGCCATGGAACCTGCCGGTGGCCATCCCCCTCAGGGCACTTCTGCCCGCGGTACTCGCCGGAAATACCGTGGTCTGGAAGGCCTCAGAGCACAGCCCACAGACCGCAGCACTGCTCGCGGAGCTCTGCGATAAGACCCTGCCGGCTGGAGTGGTGACCCTGCTGCAAGGCGACGGAGCGCAGGGCGCCGCCCTCGTACAGGCAGGCGTGGACGGAGTCTTCTTCACCGGAAGCGTAGATACCGGCCGAAAGGTGGGTGCAGCCTGCGCGGCAATGGGCATCCCGGCAGCCCTGGAGCTCGGAGGAAAGGATGCGGCCCTGGTGCTGCCGGACGCAGATCTGGATCGGGCCGCACAGGGCATCACCTGGGCCGCCTTTGGCTTTGCTGGCCAGAACTGCGCGGCGGTCGAGCGCTGCTATGTACACCGAGATGTCTTCGATGACTTCCTCGCAGCAGTCCTGGCCCGGACAGCCTCCCTGCGGGCGATGGTCGACGTGGGCCCGCTGGTGACTGAAGCCCAGCTTCAGACGGTGTGCCGCCACGTCGCTGAGGCTGTCTCAGGAGGCGCAACCATCCAGACAGGCGGAACTACGGAGGGGCCCGGCTTCTACCATCCGCCCACCGTGCTGACCGGTGTGTCCGAGGAGATGGCCATCATGCGGGAGGAGACGTTTGGTCCTCTCCTTCCCATCTCGCCCTACGACGATATCGAAGATGCCATCGCCCGGATCAACGCGACCGACTTCGGGCTCACGACCTCCATCTGGACCCGGGATCTCGATCTCGGCGAGTCCATGGCCAGTCGATTCCACTGTGGAGTGGTGACGGTGAACAACCACAGCTTCACTGGCGCACTGGCCTCAGCGGCCTGGGGCGGAGTGAAGGACTCAGGCCATGGAACCACGAATTCCCGCTTCTCGCTTTACGAAATGACCCGCCCAAAAACCATCCTTGTGGATGCTTCCAAGCGCCCAGAGATGTGGTGGTACCCCTACAATGAGTCGCTATTACAGGTCACGAGGGGAGTCATTGGGCTGGCCCGAACCGGGGAGCCGAAGTTACGGGCCCTCTCCAGCGTGATCAGTGGATTGCGCACACGATTCAAGGAAGAGAAGTGACCCAACGAACCCGACCCCCCCGTTTTCTGGGCCTGGACCTTGCCTGGGCGCCCCGGCACTCGTCCGGCGGTGCCGTGCTCGAGCTGCGTGAGGAAGGCCTCAAGCTAGTCTCAAGCTGCTCCCTCCGCGCGCACGAGGACATCCTCTCCTGGATCGCCCGCAACCGTGGACGCGATGGCGTCACCCTCGCGGTCAATGCCCCCATCATCGTAGAGAACACCGGTGGACAGCGCACATGCGATGCCATGCTCCACCAGCACTTCGCTGCGCACCTCGTGGACGAGTACCAGGTCAACCTGGTCAACGCCTCGCACCCCCGCACCATCGGTCGGGCGCTCATGCGGATGGGCTTCGATCCCAACCCCGCCGCCGAGGGTGATCGGGTTGTGGAGACCTACAACCAGGCCACTCAGGTGCTGCTGTGGAATGTGGATCGCCCCATTCGTCTGAAGTCCGGACCCGTCGGCGCCCGGAAGGACGCGGTCGCACGCTTCCGCGAGACCATGGTGGAGATGCTGGATGGTGCCGAGCCCATGCTGATCGACTCCCCGGCTCTCAGTGAGCTGGTCAATGCAGACCTGCCGAGCTCCAACGGGAGCCGAATAGGAGAGCTCGAGGAACGGCTGGAGGCAGTACTGTGTGCTTACACAGCGGCCTACCTCAACATCCGCGGCCCCGCCGACTGTGCCTTCCTCGGAGACCTGACCGAGGGCTATGTCCTGCTGCCGGCCACGCGGCATGTCCAGGCCGAGGCCTGACAAGGCCGACGTCCATCATTTACGCCTGGACCTGAGCACCGGTTTGCGATAGCCGGGGGGACCCATCCAGGAGCGATAGATGAGCAGCCATGCACTCACTGACAAGAGCGGTCTCCTGGAAGCGGCCTTTGGCGGCTTTCTACTTGATGCTGGAGCCCGCTTCGCCGAGCCTGGGATCGAGCCCCATTACGCACCGGACCTGGGATTCATCCTCGTCCAGACCACGCTGCATCTGACCATTGACCCCGAGGCCCGGACCCTCATAGGCGAGGCCACGCTCGAGGTGCGGCCGCTGCCCAGCGGCATGGGCGAGGTCAGCTTCGACTTCGATGATCTCGACGTGGACAGCGTGGAGAACGCCGACACAGGCGAGGCCCTCACCTATCGCCACGGCGGCGGCAAGCTCCGCGTTCGGGGCGTCGGTGCGGATGGTGCCAGGATTCGGATCCACTGGAGCGGCACCCCCACCCGCGGCCTGTACTTCACCGGCCCGGTAAGCTCAGCCCCGAAACGGCCCCACATGGCCTGGTCCCAGTGCCAGGATGAAGATGCCCACTTCTTCTTTCCGTGCGTCGACCACCCAGGTGTGAAGGCGCCCATGGACATCCGGGTCACCGTGCCCGAGGGCTACCAGGCGATCTCCAACGGCACCCTGGGCACAAAGGAGGGGCAGACCTTCCACTTTGTCCAGGCCGACCCCATTCCCGTCTACCTGTTCACCGTCGTGGTGGGTGACATGGTGGTCCTCGACGATGCCTCTGGGGATCTACCGGTGCGCTACCTGGCCCCTGCAGGCTCAGACGAGGACACCATGCGCCGGGTCTTCGAGAAGACACCCCGCATGATCGCCCACTTCTCCGAAGTCTTTGGCTACGACTACGCCTGGCCCCGCTACGACCAGGTGGTGGTCCACGACTTCATCTTCGGCGGAATGGAGAATGTGGCGGCGACCACGCTGACAGACCTGGTGCTCACCGACGAGCGAGCAGCCCTGGACTGGAGTGCTGAGGACCTCATCGCCCACGAGCTCGCACATCAGTGGTTTGGCGACCTGGTGACCTGTCAGGACTGGTCCCAGGGCTGGCTGAATGAGGGCTGGGCGACCTACTCCGAGGTGGTCTGGAAGGCACACGACCTGGGCCAGGATGAGGCGGATTACCACCTCTTCTGCGACCTCACGAACTACCTCTCCGAGAGTGGTGGGCGCTACCAGCGGGCCATCATCAGCTACCACTTCCGGGAGCCCATCGACATGTTCGATCGGCACCTCTACGAGAAGGGGGCGCTGGTAAACCACACCCTCCGCACCGTGCTCGGCGAGACGGCCTTCTGGGGAGGAGTGAAGCACTATCTGAACCGCCACGCCCACGGAACGGTCCACTCCCGGGACCTGCAGCGCGCCATGGAAGAGGTCAGCGGGCGCAACCTGGATGGCTTCTTCCAGCAGTGGGTCGAGTCCCCTGGACACCCGGTACTCGAGGTTAGATCCGCCTGGAGCGATGGACAGCTCAAGGTGACGGTCAATCAGAAGCAGAAGGGCGAGGGCGTGCCCAAGGTCTACCGCTTCCCTCTCCACATCAAGGTGGTCACGGAAGAGGGAGAGGAGGAGGTCACCTTGCGGGTTGGCGAGCGGGCGCGTGCCTGGGCCATCCCGTGTAAGCGCGAGCCCATCCGGGTGGAGGTGGACGCTGGATTCCGCTTCCTTGCAGACCTCCGAATCAAGGGCGCTCGACCTCTGCTGGTCGCCTCGCTCACCGCAGACACGACCGTGGTCGGCCGAATCCGGGCCGCGCGCGCGGTGGCCAAGGAGGGATCGCCCAAGGCCGTCTCCGCATTGGTCAGTGCCCTTGGCACAGAGAGCTTCTGGGGCGTACGAATCCACATCGCCAAGCTGCTGGCGAACATCGGAACGGCCACTGCCCGTGAGGCATTGCTCGCTCACATCGGAGATGCACATCCCAAGGCCCGACGCGGCATCGTCGATGCACTGGGCACGTTCCCGACACACCCCGACATCATCGAGGCACTGACCCGCCTGGCCACAGACGGAGACCCGAGCCTGCAGGTGGAGGCCGAGGCCGCTCGCAGCCTGGGCCGCATGCGCGCCGAGGGCGCCGTGGCGCTTTGCGCCGAGGTAGCCCAGCGGGCAAGCTGGGGCGCCATGATCTCCGCTCGCGCCATCGAAGGCATGTCCCACACCCGGGATCCCGAGGCCCTGCCGCACCTGCTTGAATGGACCGGTGAGGACCATCACGAGCGTGCCCGCGCCGCTGCCGCCGCTGGCCTGGGACGCCTGGCCGACCAGGTGGAGTCCTGCCGGGCGGACGCCATCGACAGGCTCATAGCACTGGCCAAGGACGGCCCCTTCAAGGTCCGATACGCCGCCATCCCTGCACTTGGGGCAGCCCGGGCCACCAAGGCCATGGGGCTCCTCCGGCGGATTCACGAGGGACAATCCGATGGCCGGCTGCGTCGCCAGGCCTACGAGGCCATCCAGAGGATCCGCCGGGGTCGGTCCGGCGAGAGCGCGGTAGCTGGCTTGCGCCGGGATCTGGACACGCTCCGAGAGGAGAACCGTTCCTTGCGCACGCGGGTGGACGCCATCGAAGCCACGAGAGACAGCGACTCGGAGTAGACTCGGCCTCACGGAGGTGGGCTGAATGCCGCGAATCGTGGTCGACGCCATGGGGGGCGACATCGGACTCCCGGCGGTGGTGGAGGGCGTGGCCCGCATCACCCGGGAGGAGCACCCGATTCAGATCCTCCTCGTCGGTGATGCGCCTACTCTCACCGAGGCACTCTCCGAGCACCACCACGACCCCAGCCGACTCCAGGTCATCCACTCCGCCAGCGCCATCGCGATGGACGAGGACCCAAGAGAGGCCCTCAAGCGGGAGGACTGCAGCATCGCAGTAGCCACCCGGCTGCTCAAGGACGCCGAGGCCGATGCGCTCGTGAGCGCGGGGCACACCGGTGCCACCATCGTCTCAGCGTCCGCACACCTCCCTCGACTTCCGGGGGTCCGGCGAGCCGCCCTCGCGGCGGTCTACCCCACGGAGCAGCGCCACGGCCCGAGGCAGGATCCCTTCGCGCTGATGCTGGATGTCGGCGCGACACTGAACGCCACGGCTGAGGACCTGGTGGGCTTTGCGGTCATGGGCAGCGCATACGCCTCCATCATCTCCGACAACCCCGCCCCCCGTGTCGCGCTGCTCTCAAATGGCTCCGAGCCCAACAAGGGAACACCGGCCATTCGGGAGGCGCACCGCATGCTCGCCGAGATCCAATCCATCGACTTCGCCGGGAATGTGGAGGGTCTGGACATCCCCCGCGGCACCGTGGACGTCATCGTCTGCGAGGGCTTCCTGGGCAACGTGGTGCTCAAGATGCTCGAGGGCGTCAGCGATGTGGTGACAGATCTAGCCAAAGACGCCTATGCCAGGAAATTTTTATGGCGCCTGGGACTGACCATGCTCAGTCAAGGCCTAAGACAGCTCCGCAGCATGACGGACTGGAAGCAGTACGGGGGTGCTCCGCTGCTGGGATTTGAGAAGGTGATCATCAAGGCGCATGGTCGCAGCAACGCACGCGCTGTCCGCAATGCAATCAAGGTAGCAGCCAAGGCTGTGGACCGAGATCTCACCGGGCGAATCAAGGCGGGCCTCACGCCATCTGAATGACTCTTCAGAATCAGGGCGGCATGAGGCGTTCAGGCCGGATATGGCCACATGACGAAAACGGGAGAAGTGCATCATGGGAGCGGACAGCATTCTGTTCACCATTACTGAACAACATCTGAACACCGGACTCCGCGGATTCCCGGTGGGCCGAGTACGTACATCAAGGGTCGATCCGCACGAGGGCGTGAGCTACGTCGGCTACCCGGTGGCGGACCTGGCATACCTGGACCCAGAAGCGGTCATCTACCTGCTCTACAACAAGAACCTGCCGGTCGAGCATGAGCTCGCCGCCTGCCGGAGCAACCTGGCCAGTCGAGCACAGGTAGACAGCCGGGTGATCGACGTGCTCAAGGCCCTCCCGAAGGAAGGCCATCCCATGGAGTGGCTGATCAACGGGATCACCTTGCTGGGCATGACCGGCAAGACCGGTGACTTCTACGAGGACGGACTGAACCTGGTGGCCCGCTCCGCTGAGCTCATCGCCAACATCTTCCGCATCCGCAGCGGCTGGGGAGACCCCATCCCGAGCGAGCCGGAGCGGGGTCTGGTGGAGAACTTCGTCCACATGCTGGGCGTGCCTGGTGCGGACAATGAGAAGCTCACCCGCCTGCTCCGCACCTTCTATGTGCTCCACATGGACCACGGAGGCGGCAACCTCTCGACGTTCACCGGCAAGTCGGTGGCCAGCGGCAAGGCGGACCAGTACGCCAGCCTGGCGGCAGCGATGGCTGGCCTGTACGGACCCCTTCATGGCCGAGCCAACCAGGAGTGCCTGAACTTCGTCAAGCGAGTCGGCACCACTGATCCGGATGAGATTGAGACCTTCTGCCGAAACGAGCTCTCGGGCGGCGGGAAGATCTACGGCTTCGGACACGCAGTACTCCGGGCAGAGGACCCTCGGGCCACCATCCAGTACACCCTGGGCCAGGAGATCTGCGGAGACGATCCGCTGTTCCGGACCGCCCTCGCCATGCGAAAGCGTGCGGTCAAGGTGCTCCAGGAGAACCCGAAGATCTCCAACCCCTACCCCAATGTGGATGCGATCAGCGGTACCCTGCTCAACGCCAGCGGACTCACCCAGTCGGACTACTACACCCTGCTGTTTGGCTTTGCGCGAATCGCAGGCATCACCGCGCAGATCGTCGACGAGCGGATGCACATGCGCGGCGGGCGCGGTGTGCCGATCTACCGCTGCAGCTACAAGGCCGAAGACCAGCCGCCAAGGCGTCTGGACTGAGTACTGCTCCTCTTCACCACACCCCACACATCGGAGCGCCGCTGTGAAGCTGCACGAGTATCAAGCCAAGGAGTTGCTCTCTCGACACGGGGTCACCGTGCCCCCAGGGAGTGCTGCCTTCAGCGTGGACGATGCTGTCGCCAGAGCGCAGGAGCTCGGCGGGAACTTCTGGGTGGTCAAGGCTCAGGTCCACGCGGGTGGACGCGGCAAGGGGCGCTTCAAGGAGGTCGTCTCCGACGAGATCATCTCCCAGGTCCTCGCCGGCGCTGCCGATGTCCCAGGCAAGGGCGGAGTCCAGCTGTGCCGCAGCATCGATGAGGTCCGAGCCGCTGCCGAGTGCATGCTGGGCAACACCCTGGTGACCAAGCAGACCGGCCCGGACGGGGTCCTGGTCAAGACCATCTATGTCACCACCGGTGCGGACATCGCCCGTGAGATCTATGCAGCGGTGCTGCTGGACCGGCAGACCTCGAAGATCGTCGTCATGGTCTCCAGCGAGGGCGGAACGGAGATCGAGGAGGTAGCCGAGGACAACCCCGATGCCATCCACAAGATCTGGATCGATCCGGCCACTGGAATCGGTGACTGGCAGTGCCGTCAGCTGGCCTTCGGGCTCGGGCTTCAGGGGGCAGCCTTCAAGGGTGCTTGCAAGATGTTCAAGGGCCTGTACAAGACCTACCTGGCCGCTGATGCAAGCATGGTCGAGATCAATCCGCTCATCGTCTCCAGCGACGGTGAGGTCATCGCACTCGATGCCAAGATCGCCATTGATGAAAACGCAGCCTTCCGCCAGCGAGAGCTCGCGGAGTGGCACGACGAGGGCGAGCTGGATCCAGCGGAGGTCGAGGCTGCTGAGGCAGGCCTGAACTTCATCAAGCTCGACGGCAATATCGGCTGCATGGTCAACGGTGCTGGGCTCGCCATGGCCACGATGGACATCATCAAGCTCTATGGCTCCGAGCCCGCCAACTTCCTCGATGTGGGCGGTGGTGCCAAGGTGGACCAGGTCACAGCCGCGTTCAAGATCATCTCCAAGGATGAGAATGTGCAGGCCATCATGGTCAACATCTTTGGCGGAATCATGAAGTGCGATGTCATCGCCGAGGGTGTCATTGCTGCCGTCCGGGACGTCGGACTCGATCTGCCGCTGGTGGTTCGCCTTGCGGGCACCAATGTGGAGCTTGGCAGGAAGCTGCTCGAGGAGTCGGGCCTGCCCATCATCACCGCGGACTCGATGGCGGACGCTGCCGAGGCTGCTGTCGCGGCGACGCGAGGCTGAGAGGACATCATGGCTATTCTCGTCGACAACAACACACGGCTCATCTGCCAGGGCATCACCGGCGGAGCGGGAACCTTCCACTCCCAGCAGATGCTGGCCTATGGCACCAACCTGGTGGCTGGCTGCACGCCTGGAAAGGGTGGGCAGGTATTCGAGGGCAAGGTGCCCATCTTCAACACCGTGGCCGAGGCCAGAAGCGAGACCGACGCCAACGCCAGCGTGATCTTCGTGCCGCCGCCGTTTGCTGCGGATGCCATCTGCGAGGCGGTGGATGCAGGTATCGAGCTCGTCATCGTCATCACCGAGGGCATCCCGGCCAATGACATGGTGCGGGCATGGGCCTACATGCAGGGCAAGAGCACCCGGATGATCGGGCCGAACTGTCCCGGCATCATCACACCGGGCCAGTGCAAGATCGGCATCATGCCGGGCCACATCCACACCCCTGGCCGGGTGGGGGTGGTGAGTCGCTCCGGCACGCTCACCTACGAGGCCGTGGGTCAGCTCTCCGCGATCGGCGTGGGGCAGTCCACCTGCATCGGGATTGGCGGCGATCCCATCATCGGCACCACCCACACCGACGCACTCCGCCTGTTCAACGACGACGTAGACACCGACGCGGTGATCATGATCGGCGAGATCGGCGGGAGTGCAGAGGAAGAGGCGTGTGCCTGGGCCAAGGAGAACATGACCAAGCCGGTTGTGGGCTTCATTGCGGGTGCCACGGCACCTCCGGGACGGCGGATGGGCCACGCAGGTGCCATCATCAGCGGCGGGCAGGGCACTGCCGAGGCCAAGTTCCAGGCCATGGATGACGCAGGCATCCATGTGGTTCGGAGTCCCTCGGACATGGGCAACAAGATGGCCGAGGTCCTGGGTCTATAGAGCACCCTTCCTCGTGCGGTACAATGGGCCGGAAGCTCTCGGTGTCCCGGATCACACCAGGGGGTGCCATACCTGATGTGATGAGCCGTTCTGCTTGCTGAGGGAGCGCCCCTCAGTCACAAGCTGGAGACCCCATGAAACGACAGGCTGCCCACCTCATCGCTCTTTGCCTCCTCATCGGCTGCGGCCAGGACTCCCTCTCCGGGGAGGAGGAGTTGCTGCTCAGCACGACCTCTGGAGAGGAGGAGCCTGCAGCCTTCGGTGCGAAGTCCACGGATGCATATGGGACGCCCGGCGAGGTCGATCAGCCACCGCTGTTCCGCGAGTGTGATGCTCCCGGGTTCTTCGACCGCCTGTTTGCCCGATATGACAAGGACACGAGTGGCCGCCTGAATCGGTCCGAAGAGACCCGAATCCATCACGCGCGCAGCAAGAGGGGTCGCGACCACCACCGGATGATGCGCCACCGGTGGCACTTCCTGCACTTCGTCTACGATGCGGACGATGACGGTGAGCTCGCCAAGAGTGAGCGCGCCGACCTCCTGGCCGATCACACCGAGCGCTGCGAGAATCTCCATGCCCAGATCCTCGAAGAATTCGACGAAGACGGGGACGGGCTGCTCTCTGAGGATGAGAAGGATGCCGCGCACGAGGAGCTGCGGGATCGACACGAGGTGCATCGGGAGCGCATGCGTGAAGCACACCAACCGCACCAGCGCGACGGGCACAAGCGTCCGGATGTCCCGCCGCCGGTGATGGATGAGTTCGATGCCAACATGAACGGCAAGCTCTCCAGCAAGGAGCGCGCTGAGGCACGAGTGATTCTGCGGGATCGCCTCAGCAGCGGACAGCCCCCCTGCGGTGAAACCGACCACTGAGTCCACCCGTCAGATCGAGATCAGAGCCGGGAATCCGCGAGGGGGGCCAGGTTTTCCATAGGTATGACAGATACTTATCATATCTGTTTTACCAATGATTCAAAGTCTTTAGGTGCACTTATTGATTCGGTTTTCAATATTGTCACTTGACGTAGCAAGTCCTGGAGTGCACATTCCCGGCGCACCGAGGGAGGACCCAATGTCTGCCTTGATAGATCCCGCAACCCTGGACCTCGTCTGGACCCTTGCCGCCGCCGGTGGTCTGGTGGGTCTCGCAGCACTCTGCCTGTTCGCTCTGCCCTGGACAGATCAAGAGATCGCACAGATGGACTCCGCCTTCCGAACCATGGGCGAGATCACAACGGAGACCGTACCCCTGCGAACCACCGGCTGAGTGCTCCCTTCCCTGCTTCAGGGTTAGATACTCTGAGCAGGATGCGAGGATCGGCCTCGCTTTGCTGGAGCACCTGACCGTGATCATCCCCACGCTGGTTCTGAGCACTACCCTGGCCCTGGCCCAGGAGCCGCTCAATTGCATCGGGCTCACGCCACAGTCGGACGCCAATCTGGTGAGCCAGTGCCGAGCCGCTGCAGAGACAGCCTGGGCAAAGACCAAGAAGGAAGACACTGTCGGGGCCTACCGGCAGTACAGGACCACCCATCCCGGCAGCGCGCACCAGGCGGAGTCTATTGAGCAGGAGGCCGCTGCCGCCCTCAGGGACACGCAGAAGCTGGACACGCCAGAGATGTGGCGAGCACTCCGGAAGCACTACCCGGTACACACCCGGCTCTCGCAGGAGCGCGAGCTCAAGTCGGTGGCCAAGGCCATCGGTGAGACCGCAGAGCTCCACGTGCCCTGCGAGCGACCAGAGCCCACCGAGGAGGTAAAGAAGCCCAAACCCACCTGCGAGTTCCTCGAGGCCGAGAAGGTCATCCGCCTCTCGTGGAAGACGCCCGACGGCTACCACGCCAGACCCAGGCTGGTGGGATGGGACGGGAAGAAGGTGGTCAGCCTCACCAGCCTGCAGAGACTGATCGGTGCCGCACCCTATGCGTCTGAGTACGCCGCCATCGTCCAGGCAGCCAAGGGTGGCATGGACGAGACTGGCTGGCGCGTCGAGCTCCCTGTGGAGCTCCGTCTCCCGCCCGGCCATGGACTGATTGGCTACGCCGTCGAGCTCAAGGTGATGGGTGAGACGGCCAAGGTTCTTCCCTTCATCATCACAGAGGAATGGGCGGATACCCGGGTGCGGACCCGCTGATGAATTGGCGAGCCGGGTGGGCAGTCCTCGGACTGGGAGTGGCATGCACACAAACTCCTGCAGAGAAGCCCGCCCACATCGTCCAGGATGAGGCCGACACCTCCGCCCCTACCGAGGACACCGCCGAGGAGGACACCGGGCCTGCCGACACCGATGACCCCGGCCCGGACACGGGCATGCCGACCGTCACCGTGGAGCGCCCCGCTGCAGATCTGAGTGCGGACGAGGTCGCAGCCCATGTCCAGGCTGCCCTCGCGCTCGGCATTCCCGACCCGCTCTCCGCTAGACTGGCCTACATCAATGCCCTGGAGAACCGGGATGCCTTCTGTCCTGGCGGCGGGGACCTGAGCATCATCGGTGAGTGGGATGGCTGCCTGGCTGAGTCCGGCTGGCGCTTTGCCGGGTACACCGAGTACACCGGCCCCACCGATCCCAGTGAGGTGGGGGACTTCCACCTGCTAGCAGACTTCCGCTTCCAGGACCCTGAAGCGCAGATGTTCATCGGCGGCGGAGACCTCGAGCTCACGCTCACCGGAGAAGGCTCTGACCGGACCTGGTCCAGCCTGGTCAGCGGCACCTTCTCCTACGCTGGTTCCGAGGGGTGGATCTCCTCCGAGGGAGCAGGCGCCATCCTACAGACCGACGGCACCTGGGCCGGCAGCGTCTGGTCGCTGGCCCTGAACGGGGCGATCAACTGGGGAGAAGAGGGCGTGCACTTCGAGAGCGTGAGTGCGGACTCGGAGAGCTGTGATGCCCAGCCCACCGGCAGAATCGGACTGCGCGATCCTTCAGGCTACTGGTACGCCATGGACCTCGTCTGCGGCTGCGGTCCTGTCCATTTCCATGAGACCGAGGACCTCGGTGAGGCATGCGTCAACCTCCGCATTCCCCTTGACTCGCTGGCGATGGGGATGCGGCCATGATCTTGTTCTTGTTGCTGGCCTGCCCAGGAGACCCGGGTGTCCGACCGGACCACATCTACCCGAGCGAGGACACCGCACAGGTGGACACCTGGGACACGGGAAGCACCCCTCAGGAGGAGGCGGTGGTCCTCCCCCCAGCCCGACTGCTCCGACGCCTGAGCCTGGACCTCCGCGGCGTACTGCCCGCCCAGACCGAGCTCGATTTGGTGGAGGCCAACCCGGATGAAGTGTGGACCTGGCGGGATGCCTACCTCTCCGATCCACGCCTGGAGGATCGGCTGGTCCACCTGCTGGCAGAACGCTGGCACACGCGCATCGACGACTACCTTGTGGACATCGATGAGTACACGGTCTTCTCCGACGACCCCGACACCGAGTACGCCGTCGAGCGTGCCATCGGGGAGGAACCGCTCCGACTCATCGCCCGCATCGTGGTCGAGGACAGACCCTGGACCGAGGTGGTCACCGCTGATCACACCCAGGCCAATGACCTCCTCGCGCAGATCTGGCCGCTGGACCATACGGGGGAGGGCTGGTCTGAGGCCACCTACACGGATGGACGGCCTGCTGCCGGTGTGCTCTCCACCAACGGCCTGTGGTGGCGATACTACTCGACCCGCTCCAACCTGAACCGGGCTCGGGTGGCCGCCCTGACCCGCCTGCTCATCTGCGAGGATTACGCCGCCCGGGTCATCACCTTCTCCGATGACGAGACCCTGGCCAGCGCCGGGGATCTGGAGACGGCCCTGAAGACCAGCCCGTACTGCTTGGGCTGCCACTCGGCCATCGACCCCATCGCCGCCACCCTGATGGGCTTCTGGCCAGCCAATCCCTACCAGGTCGACGAGATCGACACCTACCACCCGGAACGAGAGGCACTCGCGCAGAGCATGCTGGGGGTCACACCTGCCTGGTACGGGGATCCCGTCTACGGCCTGAACGAGCTCGGCGAGCACATCGCAGCCGACTCTCGCTACCTTCCCTGTGCGGCAGAGACCTTTGCCTCCCTCCTCTGGAGGAGAGAGAGTACGCTGGCGGACTTCGGGGAAGTACAGCGACTGACGAAGGACTTCGAGGCCAATGGGGCCCGCATCAAGCCCCTTCTTGCGGCCATCACCCAGACCCAGAGCTACCAGGCCAGCCAAGGCGAGCACGACAATGGCCGGCGGCTCCTGAGCCCGGGACAGCTGGCCAGCGCAGTGGAGGATCTCACGGGTTTCCGCTGGACCTTCGCCGGCTACGATCAGCTGGACAATGACACGATCGGATACCGAAACCTGGCTGGTGGGGTGGACGGTATCGCAGTCACCCGTGCCCAGGATGCACCGAGCCTGACCTGGCTGCTCACGGTTCAGCGCCTCAGCGAGGCAGCGGCTGGCCACGCGGTGTCGGGAGACCTGGTCACCGGTGATGGCCCAGGGCTCCTCAGCCTGGTGGACTCGACCACCACGCCGAGCGATGAGGCCTTCACAGCACAGATCTCGGCGCTCCACTGGCGCATGTACGGCACGCGGGCGGATGAGGCCTGGCTGACAGCGATCACCGAGCTGTGGGAGATCGTCCACGCCAGCGAGGGTTCCCAGACCGCCTGGACAGCCCTGGTCTCCGCCATGATCCGCGATCCATCCTTCGGGAGCTACTGATGGGTATCTCTCGCCGAGACTTCGCCAAGCTGCTGGGCGCAGGGCTGCTCATGCCGCGCCAGCTCCTGGCCTCTGGGAGCAGTCAGCGGAAGTTCCTCTTTGTCTTCTGTGCAGGGGGCTGGGATCCCTCCTGCGTCTTCACGCCCAGCCTATCGGATCCAGGTGTGTGGATGGACCCTGAGGCCACACCTGCCGAGGGGGGTGGCATCCCCTACCTCAGCTCCTCCGAGCGGCCCGCGGTGGATGCCTTCTTCAGCGCCTGGGGAGACCGGACGGCACTCATCAACGGTATCGAGGTGCGTAGCATCACCCACGAGGCCTGCCGACGCATCATCTGGACAGGCGGGACCGACAGCGCTGCAGACGACTGGGCCGCCCGCATTGCAGGCAACAGCGGTGAGGGCTGGGCGCTGCCCGACCTCGTGCTCTCCGGACCGGCCTTCTCCGCCAAGCACTCCGGCTCAGTGATGCGTGTAGGTCCCGATGGGCAGCTCGGAAAGCTGGTCACGGGCCTGGCGCTGGATGAGACCGATCAGCCCGCGAGCCCGCTCTCCGATGCGACCACAGCCACCATCGAAGACTATCTGACCGCCCGAGCGGAGAGACTCCTTGAAGGCGCCGGGCCCGGACCGACCACCGAGTTCGCAAAGTCCTATGCGCGCTCCCTGGGACAACTCGATGACGTCCGGTCCATCGGCGAGGATCTCTCCCTGGCCTCACTCACCGAGGACTATGTCCATGTCCGGGATCGAATCCGGCCCGCTATTCGCCTGCTGGCCGAAGACCGGAGCCGCTGTGTGGTAGCAGAGCACCTCGGTGAGTGGGACATCGGCTGGGACTCCCACTCCAACATCGCCAAGCAAAACGACCACTTCCAGGTCCTGATGGAGGATCTGAACAGCATCCTCGACGAGCTCTCCGTCACGCCAGCTATGGGCGGCGGGGTACTCCTGGACCAGGTGACGGTCGTGGTGCTCTCGGAGATGGGACGCGCCCCTTGGCTGAACACGCTGGGCGGAAAGGACCACTGGACCTTCACCTCCGCCATGCTGGTGGGCGCGGGCGTACGCGGCTCCACCGTCGCCGGAGAATACGGAGAGGGCCTGGTCGGCTCACCGGTGGATCTGGACACCGGGCTGCCAAGCCCATCCGGGACCAGACTCACCTCCCGGCACCTCGGCGCCACCCTTGCAGCCCTGGGTGGTCTGGACCCGGAGATCATTGCACCGGGTACCGAGCCCTTGTGGGGAGTGCTTTCTGACTGACTCGTAAGCGCCGGTAGACCCTCGATCTTCAGGGCAGTCCCATGTCCGGATCTTCATCCGGTGAGCTCGACACCCTTGCAGGCCCACCGCCGACGGTTAGGCCTCCTGCAACCGATGGACACAGGGTGTGACCCAATGAGCTGGCTCGGCCGTTTCCTCCTCTCCACCATCGGGCTGAAGATCGTCATGGCACTGAGCGGCTTGATGCTGGTGGGCTTCGTGCTCGCCCACATGCTGGGCAACCTGCAGATCTTCCTCGGCCCGGATGCAATCAACAGCTATGGCGCAGCCATGCAGTCCAATCAGGCAATCCTCTGGGTGGCCCGGACTGGCTTGCTCGGTGCGGTGCTGGCCCACATCTTCTCTGCGGTGAAGCTGACACTATCAAGCAAGGCGGCGCGCCCGGTGGCCACCAAGCGCCATAGCTGGTTCGACCAGCGCTACGCAGTCCGCACCATGCGGTGGGGCGGCATCATCCTGATCGCCTTCATCGTCTACCACCTGCTCCACTTCACTCTCGGCAGCGCCCACCCCGACTTCGTGCACTGCGGGGACAAGGGCGGGAAGTTCGCCTGCGACGTCTACCACAACGTGGTCAGTGGCTTCTCTGTGTGGCCCGTGTCTGCCTTCTACATTCTGGCCCAGCTCTGCCTGGGCCTGCACCTGACCCACGGCATCTGGTCCATGACCCGCACGCTGGGCCAGGGAAACCCCCGCTGGGACACCATGGCCCGCGCCGTGTCAGTCCTGGTCGGTGCCGGCGTCACGCTGGGCAACTGCTCCATTCCCGTCGCCGTCCTGGCCGGCATCCTGAGCTGAGGAGAGCGCGATGACCACCACACTGAACAGCAACGCGCCCTCTGGCCCCATCGAGACCGCCTGGGAGCGCCACAAGTTCGACATCAAGGTCGTCAACCCGGCCAATAAGCGAAAGTACACAGTCATCGTGGTCGGCACCGGACTGGCCGGCGCCTCGGCGGCCGCCACCCTGGGTGAGCTCGGCTACAACGTGCTGAACTTCTGCTTCCAGGACAGCCCCCGGCGGGCCCACTCCATTGCTGCACAGGGCGGCATCAACGCGGCCAAGAACTACCAGAACGACGGAGACTCGGTCTACCGACTCTTCTACGACACGGTGAAGGGGGGCGACTTCCGGATCCGGGAGTCAAACGTCTACCGACTCGCTGAGCTCAGCGTGAACATCATCGATCAGGCTGCAGCCCAGGGTGTCCCGTTCGCACGCGAGTACGGCGGCCTCCTGGCCAACCGCTCCTTCGGTGGTGCACTGGTCAGCCGAACCTTCTACGCGCGGGGCCAGACCGGCCAGCAGCTGCTGCTCGGTGCCTACTCGGCCCACGCCGCACAGGTCGCCGCCGGCAAGATCAAGATGTTCCCGCGAACCGAGATGCTCGACCTCGTGGTGGTGGACGGACAGGCACGCGGTGTGGTGGTCCGAGACCTGGTCACGGGCGAGGTTCGCTCCTATGCCGGCGATGCGGTGGTGCTGGCCACCGGCGGCTACGGAAACGTCTTCTTCCTCTCGACCAATGCCATGGGCTGCAATGTCACGGCATCCTGGCGAGCAGCAAAGCGCGGCGCCTTCTTTGCCAACCCCTGCTACACCCAGATTCACCCGACCTGCATTCCGGTCAGCGGCGACTACCAGTCCAAGCTCACCTTGATGAGCGAGTCGCTGAGAAACGACGGCAGGGTGTGGGTGCCACAATCCAAGGACGACTGCTGGGATCAGGCTGCTTCGAAGTGCGGGAGGCACCCAAACGAGATTCCAGAGGAAGAGCGGGACTACTACCTCGAGCGCCGCTACCCGACGTTCGGCAACCTCGTGCCCCGGGATGTGGCCTCACGTGCTGCCAAGATGTCTTGCGATGAGGGGCGGGGCGTCGCCTTCAACGGTCGCGGTGTCTACCTGGACTTCCGCGATGCCATCAAGCGACTGGGCGAAGACGGCGTCAGCGCGCGCTACGGCAACCTGTTCGAGATGTACGAGCGCATCACTGGTGCCAATCCGTACAAGGAGCCAATGCGCATCTACCCCGCCACCCACTACACGATGGGCGGCCTGTGGGTGGACTACAACCTACAGAGCAACCTGCCCGGACTCTTCGTCCTCGGCGAGGCCAACTTCTCCGACCACGGCGCCAACCGGCTGGGTGCCTCAGCGCTGATGCAAGGACTGGCGGATGGCTACTTCGTCATTCCGTACACCATCGGCCACTATCTGGCGCAGGAAGGAGCCCGTGGCTCGGATGCCTCGGGTGCCGAGTTCCAGGAGGCAGAGGCCAGCGTCAACGCAAAGACGGACAAGCTCCTCGGCGTGGGCGGCAAGCGCTCTGTGGACTCCTTCCACCGGGAGCTCGGTCAGGTCATGTGGGATCACTGCGGCATGGCCAGGAACAAGGCAGGCCTCGAGACAGCACTCCAGCGCATCCCCGAGATTCGCGCCGAGTTCTGGGAGAACGTAAGCGTGCCCGGCTCTGGCGCGGACCTGAACCAGTCACTGGAGAAGGCTGGCCGCGTCGCGGACTTCCTGGAGTTTGCCGAGGTCAAGGTCGGCGATGCTCTGCACCGAGAGGAGTCCTGCGGCGGTCACTTCCGCGAGGAATACCGTACGGACGAGGGCGAGGCCAAGCGAGATGATGACAACTTCACCTACGTCGCCGCCTGGGAGTACACCGGCGTCGGGCAGAAGCCGAATCTGCACAAGGAGCCTCTGAGCTTCGACTACGTCAAGCCCTCCCAGCGGAGCTACAAATGAACCTCACTCTGCACATCTGGCGTCAGTCGGGCACGGACAAGAAGGGCCGATTCGTCACGTACCCAGCCCACGACATCAACGAGGAGATGAGTTTCCTCGAGATGCTCGACGTGGTCAACGAGGATCTCGAGACCAAGGGTGAGGAGCCCATCGCCTTCGAGTCGGACTGCCGGGAGGGGATCTGTGGTGCCTGCGGCTGCATGATCAATGGCCAGCCCCACGGTCACCGAGCCCGCACCACCACCTGTCAGCTCCACATGCGGGAATTCAGTGATGGCGATGAGATCGTCATCGAGCCCTTCCGGGCCAAGGCCTTCAAGGTCTTGAAGGACCTCGTGGTCGACAGAAGCAGCTTTGATCGAATCATCCAGTCCGGTGGCTTCGTCACCGCACGAACCGGCTCAGCACCCGATGCCAACGCCATCCCGGTGCCCAAGGTGGAGGCCGACCAGGCGTTTGAGGCCGCCGCCTGTATTGGCTGTGGTGCCTGTGTGGCCAGCTGCCCCAATGCAGCCGCCATGCTGTTTACCGGCGCCAAGGTCACGCACCTCGCGCTCCTGCCCCAGGGCCAGCCAGAGCGCTACCTGCGTGCGGATGCCATGGTCAGCCAGATGGACGCCGAGGAGTTCGGCCATTGCTCGAACTTCGGAGAGTGCTCGCTTGCCTGCCCCAAGGGAATTTCCCTGGATGTCATCAGCCAGATGAATCATGACTACCTTGTGTCACAGATCAGGTCACGCGACACTTAGGCTTGCTTGGCCAAAAGTGTATCGGTAACTCATGGCTTGCGGATACCAACTGGTACCGGTATTGCTGTGCCTTGGAGGGTCCCAATGAAGATCCCGATCGTACTCCTCACAATACTGTCCTTGGCATGCGTCCAAGAGCACAGCCACAAGCACCATACCGGTCATGATCACGACGACAACGGCGACACGGATCTGCCCGATGACTTCGACGGCACTCAGGAGAAGCTGAGCCAGGACGGCCTGGCCTGGGTCTCCTACGTCACCGAGTCTGGCAGTTTTCCCGAGTCCACCGAGTTCTCGGTGAATGTCACCCTGGCCGACCCCTCCAACCCAACAGCATCGCTAAACGATGCCGTGATCACGCTGGTCGACGCCACAATGCCTGCCCATGGTGGACATGGAATGACGGTCACTCCAGATGTCACCGACAACGGGGATGGGACTGCGGTGGCAGGCCCCATCAAATTGCACATGCCGGGGTACTGGGTGCTCCGAGTAGACCTTGAGGTCAATGGAGCGGAAGATGCTGCTGAATTCGACATCGAATGTTGTGACTAATTGGAGCCTGGCTCTCCTGATTCCTATCGGTGTCGGGTGCGCCTCCTCATCCGAGGAGACCGGCAAGACGCACGGTGATCCCTCCTCCTTCGAGTGGTCGGAGACCGAAGAGAAGCGGATCGACAAGCTCTGGCCACTGGAGGCACCACCACTCGACGAGACCAATGCCGTGGCGGAGGATGAGGCCGCAGCACACCTGGGTCAGTTCCTCTTCTTCGACACCCGACTCTCAGGCACAGGCGAGTTCTCCTGCGCCACCTGCCACGATCCCGAGCATGGCTTCGCCGATCCCGAGCGCCTCAGTGAGGCTGCAGGTACCACTGGACGGCATGCACCCACGGTGCTCAACACCGCCTACAACAACTGGTTCTTCTGGGATGGACGGGCAGACACCCACTGGTGCCAGGCTGTGGGGCCGCTTGAGGCAGACGGAGAGCAGGACACTACCCGGCTCGCAGTGGTGCATCTGTTGACCGAGGATCCGGATCTCTCCGAGGCCTATGGTGAGGTCTTTGGCCCGGTCCCAGACCTCTCTGACACCGCACGCTTTCCTGCAGATGCCCGGCCCATCAGCGATGATCCGGACCACCCGGAGAACGTGGCATGGGAGGCCATGACCGATGACGATCGAGCCACGGTGAACCTGGTCTTCACCAACGCTGGCAAGGCCATCGCAGCCTATGAGCGCCTGCTCATCCGCGGGAACTCACCATTCGACAGCTTCGCGGAAGCCATCGTGACTGGCACAGGCGACCTCGATGCCATCTCCGACTCCGCCAAGCGGGGCCTCCGCCTGTTCCTGGGCGAGGGCCGGTGCTTTGCGTGTCACTCCAGCCCCGCCTTCACCAACCAGGAGTTCCACAACATCGCGCTGCCTCGTGCCTCTGGCATTGACAATGAATCGCTGGGTCGCACCGCAGGAATCGAGGAGCTCCTTGCCAACCCCTTCAACGGCGGTGGAACATACAGCGATGACCCCGAGAGTGTGGCGCTCAAGCTCGATCACCTCGTGGACAGTCCCGAGCAGAACGGCCAGTTCAAGACCGGCAGCCTGCGGAACCTGCTCTCCACCCCACCGTACATGCACGGCGGTCACTTCGCCGACCTCACGGAGGTCGTGACCCACTACAGCGAGATGGACGACAAGCCCCTGACCGGCCACCGTGAGGAACTGCTCTACCCCCTGTACTGGACCGACGACCAGATAGCAGATGTGGTGGCCTTCCTGGAGACGC
>PVBE010643581.1_pt1 | contig 29938 bp, 23 predicted proteins | sample 1631181 | NCBI WGS metagenome assembly PVBE01 (sample SAMN08397723, study PRJNA350692) | Marine metagenome, whole genome shotgun sequencing project. | isolation source: water | place: Pacific Ocean | collected 2012-04
GTCTCCGCTCGGACGACGGTCTCCGCTCGGACGACGGTCGCCACCAGGGCGACGGTCGCCACCAGGGCGACGGTCGCCACCAGGGCGACGGTCTCCGCCGGGACGACGATCTCCGCCAGGTCGACGGTCTCCGCTGGGCGCGCCATCTCTGGGCCGACGTGGGCGGGCGTTTTTGCGCTTCTCTGCTGCGACGCCTCCCATGTGCGAGGTCGCGCGAGCGCGATCACCCGCGGTGACCGGCGTCCGGTGCGCCCGGTGGGAAGCAGCCCGTGTCAGGACTGCCACCGTCCGCATCCCATCGCCCGTGTAGACGCGAGTCGCCGAGTCAAGGACCAGTCGAGGCTGGGAAGTGATGACGTCGCTGATCTCCTCACCTTCGGGCACGGCAAGAACGGCCCGCCCGCCGGCGGCCAGGCAGCGCGCCGACTCGTCGAGCAACCGGGCCAGCTCTGACGCGCGAGCGACTCTTGGCAATAGCGAAACAACCCGCGAGAGACGCCCATCGCGAATCGGCCAGGCTCGCGAACTGCCACGCGCCAGCCACGGCTCTCGGGTCAGGCTGCGGGCGCTGGCCATCGTCAGCCCGATCCGCTTGCCGCCCGCCGCCAACGAATCCCACGCGACGAGCATCTCGCCGGCGCCACAGTCCGGATCGCACACGGCCACCCGTGGGCGGGGTTCCGCAAGGTGCAGCATCGCGCCGACTAGCGAACGAGGGGAACCCTTAGTTGGCCCGGGCAACGCGAGTAGCGGCACGCATATCCCGATGCGGAGAGCGTCGACGCCGCACTGCACGTGGATGGTGATGTCGCCGCCACGCTCAACTGCCTCGAGACCGAGGCGCCGCTCGATGATCGGGACGCCCTCGCGCTTGACGTCGTAGAATGCAAAGCCGCACGCTTTGGCGACGTCGGCGGTCAGCGAGAACGTCTTGGCGCCGGCGATGCCAAACTTCGCCAACGCCGCGATGGAGTGGTCGAACTCCGTGCGTGAGAGCTTGCCGCGAACATCTGCCATGCCACGAGGCCCGGTAAACTGACCACCGGCCTCCCGAACGAGAATCGCCAGACGCTCGCATGCCAGGATCGGTTGCGGGCCCTGCTCGGCTCGCGACGCGGGGAACAGCAGCAAGCCCTTCTCGGTCTCGATCTCCTGCGCGCCAAGATGCTCAACGACCTCATTGGCGAGGATGCGCTCGAGTCCGGGGCACGTTGTCGCGAACATGTTGACGGATCGCGATGACTGATCCCCCAAGGCCGGACTCGACTCGGATCCAGGCGCCTGGCGGCGCGTGTTACGGTCCATTGGTCCTCCAAAGATATCCACGCGGCTCGCGCCGCAGGAACGAACTCGCCGGGCGTCGAAAGAGGGGCGCGTAACCGGCGATGATGCCCACTCGCAGAGGCCCGAGCGGTTTCGGACCCCGCGATCGCGCCTCGAAGCTAGCCATGAACGATCATCCGCGCCAACGGCCCAGAGACAAGCACATCGCGCTGCGCAGCTCAACCGACCAGCTATCCGCGCTACGTGCGGAATTGCGGCGCCTGCTTGAGGAAGCAGGAATCGCCGACAGCGCCAGCCACGACGTGGTCCTGGCGACACACGAGGCCGCGGTCAACGCGATGGTGCACGGCAACAGACTCGATCCCGACAAGCACGTCACGATTACCGCGCGCATCTCTCAGGACTCGATCCGCATCGAGGTCGCCGATGAGGGCCCCGGGTTCGACTGGCGGGCGGCCGTCGACCGCGCCCGGAGCCGACAGATCCCGGCCGACGCCGTCGCGGGACGCGGGGTGATGGTCATGCTCCACATCATGGATGCGCTGCAGTATAACACATCGGGGAACGTCGTCACGCTCGAAAAACGTCGTGGGTTGACTTAGGCTCCCGTGTCCACAGAACCGCGATGTCCCCCGGCGCTCGGAGGCACCGGGGGACATCGCGTCTACTTCACCACCACAGGCCCTTGCGGCAACCCCGGGCTACTCGGTGGTTTCGCCTTCAGTTTCGACCGGCTCGTCGGACTCTTCCCCGCTACTGGCCGCGGCTGCAGCCGCGGCAGCGGCCTCGACGTCTGCCCCATCCATCGGCCCATCATCCTCGTCGGTTGCTTCCTCGACAGGTGGCTCTGCGAGTTCAGGCACCTCACCGGGTAACTCCGGGGCGACTCCTATGTCGCCCTCTTCATCGACGTCCGGTGCCTTGTTCAGCATGGTCGCCCACCCGATGGCCAGCACGATGACGATAACTATCAGGATCACGATCACGGCTACGGCGGGCGATACGTTCTTGCCCTCCATCGCGTCGTCCTCCCTTTCAGCTCTGCTCAGGTCCAGAGGCTGGCCTCAGTGGCCGCCCCCAACCAGATGCTCGCCTGTTCGCCCCACCCGACGGGTCAACCTCTCCGCCAACCCGGGCGGACCAAATGTTGAGTCGCCACGCATTGGTGGCGACTGGGGTCAGGCCTCTGCATCCAAGCGCAAGCGAAGCGCGTCGATGAAGCCAGCCGGGGCGGCAGCGGGGGGCTGCAGGGCACCCAGCGCCGCCTTGATGTCACTGAAGCCCCGAGCCGCCTTCGCGCACGCGCCACACGTCGCCATGTGGCGCTCGACCTGCCCTGCCTGCGCGGCGGGAAGCTCGCCGTCCACATGTGCGGAGATGATTACGGCGAGGTGGTCGCAGGAGATGTCGTCGACACGCGGCTGGAGTTCATCAGCTAACCTGACAGCCGCCGCGACGTCGCGATTGGCCGTGAACCCTTCGTTCGGCGTCACGTCGCCCGTGCTATGCGTGTACGGGTGGACAGCAGCCAGATCGCCCGCCACCGCGCGTGGCAGCGTCGCGGCGTCGTAAACGCAGATGATGCCGCACTCCATCAGCTCGTCGACTTCATTGATGAGATACTCGTACTCGAGGACTCGATCAGAGCCGGCCACGGGCTGGCCGATCCACGTCAGCTCGCCCGACACCACCAGCGCCCGCGCCCCCATGCGCTTGGCGGACGCGGCGCCATCGACAAGCAAGCCCAGCATGCGCTCGGGCTCAAACGTGCCGGATTTCTTGTATGTCTCCGCGGCATCGAGCACGGTGAGCCGCCCGTCGCGAGCCGCCCGCTCGACGTCGCAGCCCGTGCCGGCGAGGGACCGGTGAAACGCATCGGGGGTCGTGCGATCCGCGATGAAGACGCAGTAGCCATCATCATCCAGGGCTGAGCAGAACGCGGAGGTGACCAACCGCGACTGAGCGGCCGGGTCATCGGAGATACTGACGATGTGCTGCCCCAAGTAAGCGGGGTGTTCAGGCTGACCGTGCGTCTCGGTCAAGTGGTTCGAATTCACGCTAGTCCCATGGCCTATCGCAGGCCTCAATCCCGATGGCGCGTGTCTAGGCTCCCGCTACCGCCCTGGACTGGGTCAGCGCGTCGCGAAGCCGCTGCCGCCCGCGGAAGATACGGGATCTAACAGTGCCGAGAGGGATCTTCAAGATCACGGCTATATCTTTGTATGAGAGATCTTCGACATCGCACAGTAGTACGGGAATCCGGAACTCATCGGGCAACTCGTTGAGCGCGCCCTGGAGTTCCTCCGCCGGGAGCTGCGCCATCGTGGCGCCCTCCGGTTGGCTGCCGTCACCAAGGGGGTCGAATCCGCCGGTCTCGCTCTCGCCTGGGACATCTTCCCATGAGACCGTTCGGGGCCGGCGCGCGGACTTTCGCTGACTGTTGATGTAGGTGTTGACCATGATTCGAAACACCCACGCCTTGAAGTTAGTCCCCGGCTGGAAGCTCCTGAAGCCACGGTACGCCCTGACAAGCGTATCTTGGGTCAGGTCCTGGGCATCCTCCCAGTTGCGCGTCATTCGCAACGCGCTTCCGAGGAGGTCGGTGAGATATTGCACGGCCAGGTCCTCGAACTGTGCGTTCGGGCTGACCGTGTTGGATTGACCAATCGCCATGCTGGAATCCCTCTGCGTTGGGTCGCGCCCCCAGACGCCACCCACCGACAGTGACTACATGAACGTTCAGATGATTCACCGCGTTACCCAGAACCACCTTCGTCCACGCCCAGTAATAAGTCTTATTCGCCAACACCCTACATTCTCACCTGCATTGTCCGGAATGTCTGACGGGGAGCGGGCTCCAAGTCGGATCTCAAGCGGATCTCAAGAAACTGCCGAGCAACAAGGAAGCACAGGTCAGCGGCTGGCCATGAACCGACCACACTTGGCGAAGTGATAGTCGTCCTTCGCCGACGCCCTACATTCTCACCTTCATTGTCCGGAATTAAGCTACGGGGGGTGGATTACTGGTTGGTGGCCTACGGCATGATGCTCGACGCGGGGGGCGGCGGCATGTTGAGGTACTGGCGCAGCGTGCGGTCCGGTCCGTCCAGGAGACCGATGCCCCACTGCTCGAAGTAGCCCTTGATGCCATAGTAGCCTTGTTCGGGCGTGATGCCCGGCCTGGTCAGGACCTGCTGGATCGCGAGCAACTGCTGCGGCGAGAGTGACGGCGGAAGGGTTCTGGCGTAGGCCTCAAGCCGGTCAGCAGCGATCGACGGGGTCTCGGCGGTCGAGATCAGACTGAGAGCCTGCAGCGTGCCCGCGGACGAACTCGTACCCAGCATCGTGGTGGCCTGCAGCACCAATATGTCACGCCCGCCCTCGCGCCAGGTCTCTTCGTCGAGGTTGCGAATCATCTGCGCGATCGCGCCGATCGACCCGCCGGCGGCGGCGACTTCCTGCTGGTGCGCCTGGTTGATGGCCTGGGCCACCTGCTCCGCCTGCTGGGGCGTAAAGAGGGCCTCGGGTCCGGTCGTCGTGCCCGGCTGAAGCGTCGATGGTTGCGGGCTCTCGGGCATCGGAGTTACGGGGTCCGGCTCGGGCACGGGAGCCGTCGCGGGGGTTTGAACGGCGGGGTCCGGCTGAACCTGAGGCGTTGTGACGACCTCGGGCTGGCGAGTCGTGTCCGGCGTGGTCGCCGACGGCGTCTGCGGCGGCGGCGTGGAGATGCCCTCAGGAGTGTCCTGAGGATCCGCCGTGCTGGGGCCTGGGTTCGCCGGCCCGCCGGGCAGGAACAGCCAGGCGATGATCGCCAGCGATGCCACAACCGTCATGCCCGCGGCGATCTTGGCCGGGAGAGGCACCGGCCCGCGCGCGTCCTTGTCGCTGGCGCGGCGAGGGCCCGGTCCGGACGCAGCCGGACGTGCCGCTGGGGCCGCCGGCTCGGATTGCTCAGTCAGCTTGTGGAGCGCGCGGCGCGCCTTGGCGTGGGTGGGATCGACCTGCAATGCCGCCTGCAACGATTGCTGAGCCTCCGCCCCACGGCCTAACTGCGCCAGCACGACGCCGGCGTTGTAGTGCCCGGCGGGGTCATCGGGACGCAGCGTCGCGTATCTCTGGGCTGCCTCGGCGGATTGCTCGGCCCTGCCGGTCGCGTGGTAGGCGCGCGCGAGGTACTTCCACGCATCGGCCGTCTCCGGATCGCGCGCGGTGATCAGCTCCAGCGACCGAATCGCGCTGCCGTAGTTCTGCTCTTTGAACTCGCTGATGGCTCTGTCGAGTTGTTCCATAGGCCCGTTGGTTTCAGAGTGAGAATCTACCGCGATTGGCGGTAACGCTGCATCTGCGTCTGTTGAGCCGCAATGAGCGCGCGTTCCAGGTACGCGGCGGAGTCGACGGATGTGGACACGCCGGTCGAGCGCAGCAGTTGGTCCACGCCATGCCACGCGTCCAGCGGCGTCTGCGAGTTCGCCAGCGTCCGGGCGATCTCGAGTTTCACGCTTGCCGGCAGGACGCTCTGCAGGTCATACGTGTACTGCTCCAGTATGTCAGCGGCCTGACCGCCCGTGTTGGACGGCTGAATGATGTTCACGATCTCATACGTGCCAAGACTCGTGCCCGAAGACGCCAGCATCATCGGCAGGCTGCCCTTCACGAAGCCCCAGACATCCGTGCTCTGCAGATACGGGGCCCGTAGCGAGTCGAGCGAATACCACATTGCCTCGCGAGTCTTCGCCGTGTCGATGGCGTCCATGTCTTCGACAACCTGCCGCGCCTGGTCCGCCGTCAGCAGCGGCGGCATCGCGGTCGGCGGCGTCTGCGCGGCGGCCTCGAAGTCCTGAGGCGTGGGTTGCTGAAGCCCTGGCTGAGGTTGGTGGGGCGCGGGCGTCTGCACGGCCTGGGCCTGTTGCTGCGCTCTGGCAGCCTCAGCGGCGGCCTGAGTTGCGGCCTGCGCCGCCGCCTGGTCGGCCGCCTGATCGGCCGCTCGCTGCGCGGATTGAGCGCGCTGGTTGGCGGCTTGGAGATCCTGCTGCTGTTGCTGGTATGCCGCGAAGAGCTGCTGGAGTTGCTGTTGCATGTCGCGGATGGCCTGTTGCTGCTCCGGACTGGGTTGGGCCGGGGGCTGCGTGACCTGCGGCGCGGGCCTCCGCGGCTGCGGCTCGGGTTGGGGGATCTGACGCTCGGGCTGTGGCTGTGGCTGGACCTGAGGCTGGGGAGCGGGTTGGGGCGTCCGCAGCGGCATCGGGTCCGGCGCGGTTTGCTGAATGGGAGGTGGCGTGACGACGGCGTATTGTTCCGGCTCGGGGGCGACATCGGGCTTGCCGGGGTTTGCCGGCCCGCCCGGAAGGAACAACCAGGCGATGATCGCCAGCGACGCCACCACGGTCAGTCCGGCCGCAATCCGTGCCGGCCAGGGCGTCGCTTCCTGGTGGGCGCGCGAGGCAGCGGCATCCGGTATGGTCGGCTCCGGCGTCGGCTGAGCCTCCAGCCCATGCAGGGCGCGTCTCGCCTTCGCGTGGCCGGGATCCGCCGCAAGAGCCCCCCGGAACGCGCGCTCTGACGCGTCCTTCTGCCCGAGTTTCGCGAGCACGACGCCGGTGCTGTAGTGTCCGCCCGCGTCGTCGGGGCGCAGCGCCCCGTAGCGTTGCGCCGACTCGCACGCCTTGGCCAACTCGCCGGTATCGTAGTAAGCGCGGAATAGGTACTTGTGGGCGCGGGCGTTCACGGGATCGCGGACGGCGATCAACTCAAGCGAGCGAATCGCGCTGCCGTAGTTCTTGGCCTTGAGGTCCGCAACCGCGCGATCCAGAGCATCCATGGGGTCTTTCGCTCCGCTGCATTCTCACGGCAAACGGCGCGCGGACCGGAGGAATTCTTCGGTCCGCGGCACCGTCTATAGCTCTAGCCCGTTTTCCGGCCCGCGAAACGCCAAAGGCGCATCAGATCAGACCGGCGATCAGGTCGCCGGTAGCGACGGTGCCCACGCCGCTGGAAGTCGACAGGTCGCCGAGCTTGCCCGATGCGAGGGCATCCTGGGTGGCCTTGTCGATCGCGTTGGCGACTTCGGTCTCGCCGAGGTGCTCCATCATCATGCCGGCGGCGGCGATCGCCGCGACTGGGCAGATGACGTCCTTGCCGGCGTGTTTGGGCGCGCTGCCATGGATCGGCTCGAACATGCTGACGCCCACGGGGTTGATGTTGCCGCTCGCCGCGACTCCCATTCCGCCCTGGATCATGGCGCCCAGGTCGGTGATGATGTCGCCAAACATGTTGCAGGTAACGATGACGTCGAACCACTCGGGGTTCTTCACGAACCACATGCAGGCGGCATCGACGAATGCGGTTTCGCGGGTGATGTCGGCGTAGTCCGCGCCAACTTCCTCAAACGTCCGCCGCCACAGGTCGTGGCCATGGGTCAACACGTTGGCCTTGTCGACGAGGGTCAGCGTATTGTTCTTGTTGCGTTTCTGGGCCAGTTCAAACGCCACGCGGATGATGCGCTCGGTGCCCTTGCGGGTGTAGATGGCAGTCTGCGTCGCAACCTCATCGGGCGTGCCCTTCTTCAGCGAGCCGCCGACGCCGCAGTAGAGGCACTCGGTGTTCTCGCGGACGACGATGAAATCGATGTCCTCGGGGCCCTTATTCTTGATCGGCGTCTCGACGCCGGGGTAGAGCTTGATCGGGCGGAGGTTGACGTACTGGTCGAACTCGAAGCGGATGCGCAGCAGGATCCCGTGCTCGAGGATGCCCGGCTTGACGCCATCGTGGCCGACGGCGCCGAGATAGATGGCATCGAACTGGCGGAGTTCCTCAAGCTCGCTGTCGGCAATAATCTCGCCCGTCTTCAGGTAGCGCTCTCCGCTGATGTCGTAGTTCACCGGCTCGTACTTGACGCCGTATTTGTCGCAGGCGGCGTCGAGCACTTTCAGGCCCTCGCGGACGACCTCGGGGCCCACACCGTCGCACGGCATGATCGCGATCTTGTGCATATCTCAGACTCCCTCTCAAATACCAAAAAACGGCTGCCCGAGCGGACCCAGGCAGCCATGGTCGGCGTGGTGAGGGTGCATTATAGCACCGGACGGCGAGGGGAGGAAGGGGCAGATGCCTAGATGGACCTCTCATACGACAGCACGTCGAAGCCGGCGAGTTGCGTGGTTCCGACGGCGACGTTAAGCGCGAGGTTGTGCAGCTCCCAGACCCCGTCGTGGTCGGGTGGAGCGCAGGTCCGGACCGTCGGTCCCGTGCGAACATGGTCGTCAGGGCAGGCATTCGTGTCGAGCCACCTGCCGTATCCGTGAAATGGACTTCATGCCCGGCGGATTATGGTGTACTATGTTGGCTCGCAACAGCTTCGGACACGCCGTCGTGGAGCGCTCGCGGGGATGCCAAAGCCCCCGCGCTTTATGGCGTATAGAATCCAGGGCACCGGATGCGACGTTCTCTGCGGAGCGCCAACCGGGCCCGAGAATTCCAGACGAGAGGTTGATTAGATCAATGGCTTTGAATGGAAATGCATGTATTGGTCAATCCGGCGGCCCGACGATTGTCATAAACGCGAGCATGGTCGGCGCGGTTCAGGCGGCCCGGGACATCCCGGAGATTGAGGACTTCTACGGCGCGGTATACGGCCTCAAAGGTCTGCTAAACGAGGACCTCACCGAACTCTTCCGCGAGGCGCCCGATACTATGGAGGCGCTGAAGAACTGCCCGTCCGCGGCGATCGGCACGGCCAGACTGAAGCCGAAGCGCCCTGAACTCGAGCGCGCGTTGGAGGTCTTCAAGGCCCACAACATCCGCTACTTTTTCTACAACGGTGGAAACGACACGCAGGAAGCCTGTCACTACATCTCCGAACTCTCGAAGGAGAGCGACTGGGAGATGCAGGTTGTCGGCATCCCAAAGACGATCGATAACGATCTGGCCGTGACGGACCACTGCCCGGGGTATGCGAGCGCGGCGCGCTACGTGGCCGCATCTTGCGCGTTTGCCGGTCGCGACAGCTATGCCTTCGCGACCCCGCATGTCATCGAGTGCATGGGCCGCCACGTCGGCTGGCTCACGGCCGCCGCCGGCGCCGCGAAGGTGGACGACGCCAGCCCGCCTCACCTGGTCTACCTCCCAGAGCAGCCGGTCACCCGCGAGCAGTTCCTTTCCGACTGCGCCGAGGCGTACGCCAAGTACGGCTACCTCGTGGTTGCCGTTAGCGAGGGCTTCAGCCTCGAGGGCGACGAGATGGCCACGACCTCAAGCAAGGTCGACAGTTTCGGGCACAAGCGCCTCGGCGGCGTGGGCAGAGCCGTCAGCGACCTTCTCGAGGAAGAGGGCATCTGCGATCGCTCCCGCGACGACAAGCTCGGCAACCTCCAGCGCTGCTTCGGCTGGGCGTGCTCGAAGGTCGATCTGGACGAGGCTTATGAGGTTGGACGCCAGGCCGTCCTGAAGGCAGTCAACGGCGAGACCGACATCATGGTCACCATCGACCGCAAGTCGAGCGACCCGTACGAGGCCACGATCGGGGACACGGCGCTGATGAGCGTCGCGGGCGTTGAGAAAGTCGTTCCGGCCGAGTTCATCAACGATGCGAGTAACGGCGTCAGCGATGCGTTCATGGAGTACATCAAGCCACTCGTCTCCGGCGCGGCGCAGCCCATCCAGGACGACCTTCCGCGCTGGCCGAATCTGGTCGGCTTCCCCGTCGAGAAGAAGCTCGATCACTACGACGTTTAGACGACGCTACAGACATGGGGACACAACGAAGGGGCGCGAGATATCGCGCCCCTTTCGACGTCTATGGACTGCTGCGGGATGCGGGCGTGAGCCTGCGCGTCTCGGAAGCCCTCTTCGTCAACTCAACACATCGACCCACATCCTCAGTGCGGCCAAGCCGATGACCACGGCCAACGCCAGTCGGAGCCTGCCGGGCTTGGTGCGCTTGCTGAGATAGCTCCCCACCAATGCCCCTGGAAACGCGCCAACGACCAGACCGACGGCCAAGACCGGCATGATCTGCCCCGTGACAGCCTTGCCCACGAACCCGGCCAATGAGGAAAAGAACACTATCCCAAGATTGCTTCCTATGGCCACCCGAGTCGGCACCTTCAGGGCATAGAGCATCAGCGGGATGAGGATGAACGATCCGCCCTGACCGACCATTCCCCCGAGGAAGCCGATGCTCAGCGCAATCGCAACTGCGAGCGCCGGGCTGAAGGCCGTCTCACCGACCAAGACGGGCGCATCGTCTTCGTTCTTGGGGATGAACATCAGAGCAGCGGCGATGAGCGCGAGGCCTGCAAAGAGCCCAAGCAGGACATCCGTGGCAACGTGCTTCGACAGAAAGCCGCCGACGAACGCGGCGATCATGATCGTCGGCGCCATCACGCCAACCAGTTTCCTGGAGACGAACTCGTACTGGTTGTGGCGGATGCCGGCAACCAGGCAGGCGGCCAGGCCCTGAACGATCGTGAGGCCGGCCACGGCCCTCATATCCAAATCGCCGACGCCAAGGAGCGGGGGCAGGTAGAGGAGCGCGGGGGCCATCACGATCCCCCCGCCGATGCCCAGAAGCCCCGACAGCGTGCTGGCGCCCAAGCCGATCAACGCGACGAGGAGCGCGAGTTCAACGTCCATCATGGCATCCTCGGTCTATGGCAGAATCTCGATTGCCGTCGACCCACAGTCAGTCATCCATCACGCGGAGAAGCACCGTGCGCTCGAAGCAGTTTCCCTTCATGCCCTTGGCGGGATCGCCTTTGACTGACTCGCCGCGCGTCAGCATCACCTGCAGCTCCAGTTCTGCGTCCCTGGCGCCATCCAGGGGCCGAACCGTCATGGGCAGCGCGGTGATCCTGGCACCCTCGAAGCCCTCCATCTCATCTCCCACAATGCGGCACGCCATCGGCAGGTTCACGGCCCAACTGGGTGCGAACTTGGCACTGGAGGGCGAGCCGTTATCCCGCTCGGCCGGGGCCACGTAGATCCAGGCGTTGCGATACGGCGCGGGCGCGGTGTCGTCCTTCGTGCGGCCAATGACTGTCAGCACCGTCCTCGCCTGGCCTCGCTTCGCCTCGATCAGGAAACTGCCGTCGTCCTGCCGCAGAGACTCGCCGGTCTCCTTGTCCAGAACATCGATGAGCGTCTTCCCCTCGTCCGTCCACGGACCGTTGTTCACGTGGCACGCCAGACAGTTCTCGCTCCGCCCCAGGATGCCGACGGCCGGAGGATAGGCAGAGGCCGGGACTGCCAGGGCGACTGCGGCAACCACCACTGCCACTCCGATGTACTTGTCGACACTCGCTCTCATCTTCTTGTCTCCTCCCGTGGAACGATCGTCTCGCCGTCAGGTGTGGCTGGAAACTCCCTTGCATCATGCCCACATGGGTGGCAAAAGTCAAATGCACCCCTATGCGGAGCAGCTTCTCGCGGGGCGGCGAGGGAAGGGCCTGCATCCCCTCACGACTGACGACCCCACATCTCCGTTCCCGGCTTCCGCGAGAAGATGTGCAGGGCTCCGCAGTTCATGTAGTGAAGTCCCGTGGCGTGCGCGTAGCGATTCAGCGAGCATCACCGGCAGCACCGCTCGCGGAAGGGCAGTGGCATGAGGGATCTGATCAGGACGTGCATGGCGGCGTCACTGCTGATAGGACCCGCGCTGCTCGGAAGCGCGGCCCCGCTGCCGGAGTTCTTCTCGTCGGATCCAGCGCACGATCGCCTGCTGAACGATCTGTTCATCCGTCATCTGCGAATCGACGTATCGGACACGAGCCTTAAGAAGGCGCCAGGCGTCCCTGTGCCGACCTTCGCCACCTGCACGCTATGGCGCGATTGGGAAGTGGACGACACGCTGTGGTACGACGCGACGTTGGCGAACTTCCCCAACGAAGACCGCCTCGCGTGTTTCCGAGGAATGCTCGAGACGATCCCGGTGGATCGATTCGGCTACGTCTTCAGCGCGCACGATGGTCCCGAGCCGCCGCTGGTGGGGCCGCAGTTCTACTTCGGCATGGGGTGGCCGTTCCCCGAGTACGTGCTGGCGCTCGGCAGCAAATCGGCGGGATGGGAGTGGAACGGTTCGGGTCCCGACGGGTGGACCTTCGAGAACGCGGACACAGAGGTGAAGGACGGCTATCTGCATGTCCGAGCGTCCGGAGCCCGTCCGCGACTGACGTCTCCCGCGTTCTCGGCGAACTGGTTCCACGCGCCGTTCGTGATGCTCGACATCGCCTACGATGAACTGGACGACACCGTCGACAAAGCCGACCGCGTCTTTACGCTTCGATGGACCACCGACGAGGAACCGAAATTCTCAGACGAGCGATCCGCCCGCTCCGACACTTGGCCTGTGATTCCCGTCGATGAGGTGACGGAGGGCTTCGCGCGGCGTCTGTGGTTACCCATGTACTTGCATCCGGAATGGCGTGGCAAGACCATCACCCGCGTTCGGATCGAGCCGCTGTCGGGTGAGGCGCCGCACTCGGTCGCCCTTCGGCTGAATACGGTGCGCCTGGGCTACGACACCCGTCACGCGGTCAACAACCCCATTTACGTGCGGGCGTGTGCGCGGAAGTTCTTCTGGGATGGTGACGCCGAGTGGCTGGCGCGGGAACTCCCACGGATGCGCGTGGCGATGGAATTCATGCTGACACACATGCAGGCCCGCGAACTGGGCTTGCTCGACCAGTCATTCTTCGTTGGCCATGACGGACTGGGCTGGGAAACACCCACGAAGCGACGCATCGGACACGGCATCGGCAGCAACTACTTCGACATCATGCCGATGGGGCCGCGGGACCTGCAGAGCAATGTCATGTATCTGGAGGCAGTGAGGGCGATGGCGAGCGTGGAGGCCTATGTTGAGGCCCATCCGGAGGTGGACTCACCCAGGCCGACGGTCACGACGCCGGACGCCGAGGGTATAGTGACTTGCTCTGAGACCGCAGCCTCGCTGCGGGCCTTGGCGGAGCGGTCTCGGAAGGCCATCCACCGGGAGTTTTGGGACCCGCGGACCCGACGGTACGGCGGCTGGCGAGACGTAAACGACGCTCTCCACGACTACGGGTACACGCATTTCAACATGGAGGCGATGGCGGCGGGAGTGCCAGGCGCCGACGCCGCGCGGTCGATCCTGAGCTGGCTTGACGGATCGCGCGAGGTCGAGGGCGACACGTCCGTCGGGGACGACATCTACCACTGGGAGTTCGCCGCGCGCCTCTCGACAAGACACAACATCCTCGACTGGGGCTGGGGGCACGCTCGGCCCGCCGCCGAAGGCCAGGAGGGCGACGAGTATAACCAGACGGTGGGAAGCCTGGGGGCGCCCTTCCTGTGGGGCGGCCAAGTGCAGGATGGAGGCGCGTCGCTGTTCACGACGTTCTTCGACGTGAAGGGGCGCCTTCACTACGGCGACAGGGAGGGGGCTTGGCGCGTCTGGCGGAGGATGCTGGACCACCACGAGAAGGTGCTGGGCCATGGCGGCCAGGGCCACCGGTTCTATCGCGACTACTACGCCGCCGATCCATCGAGGGGCACCTTGCAGGGCGGCGGGCCTCCGGGCGGACTGGGTTTGGACGAGGAATTCGTCGAGAGCCTGCTGACGCCCACCGCGTGGGTGACTGCCTGGCTGGGTGTCGCCGCGCCGGAAGCCGGGGTGATCGAGATCGCTCCCACGCTCCCGGCGGAGCTGAGCGAGATGGGCGTGCGGAGCGTGATCTACCGGCGCAATCGCCTGGACATCCGCGTCGAGCGCGACGTTATCGACCTGACCGGTTCTGACATCCCCTCGCCGGAGGCCGGCCAGCTGCGCCTGGTCTTCAGCGGCGCGTCCGGAGCAGGTGCGACCGTGCTAAGCAACGGACGCCCCGCCGGCGGGACGCTCACGCGGACGGATCAGGGCATCAGCCTCGTAACCGATCTGTCCGCCCGGCGCTTCCAGTTGGCTCGCACAAGGGGTGGCTGAGATGCCCCGCCGGCGCGTGCCGCAACACATCCGCACCAGGTATTTTGATGCGGGATGGCGAAGTTGAAACCAACGCGCCGCGAGAACCGTCCGTATTACTATGGATGCCTCGTTGGTCAGACCTGTAGGGTTGGGGCGCGCAGCAACGACGACATAGCGGGCGGAACGAGGGGTTCCGGCACGCGGACTACATTACTGGGGATGGGAAGTGAAGCGCGATGCTTGATTACCTCCAGACGGCGATACTGAAACTCATGGGGGAACAGCCCCTCATGATGGGGCTGTGGGTCGGATTTGCCTCGATGTTGATCCTACTGCGAGCCCGCGTCCATCGGTTCCGCAAGATGGGCGAGTTCCGCCTCTTTGGCACCTCCGCAATCATGGGGGTAACGATACCCCTGGCAACGTGGGCCATGGCTAGGTTCATCGTGACCCAACTGCACGGTCCCGTGGGGCAGGTCATCCTGGTTTTGACCGTGCCCGTGATCATCATCCTTGTGTTCGTGCTGACCGTCACGCTGGTGCAGAAGTTCATCGGCGCCGACGCGGAGACGGCGATGCAATTATCGTGGCCGATCACGCTAGTCACGTATGTCGTTCCGCTCGCGCTGTGCTTCTTGCTCTCGCTCTTCCAGGACAGGTGGCTGGCGACCGGCGAGACTACGTACTACTGAGGGCGAGCGTGGATATGCACCGGCGAGGGCGCCGGTGCTACGCGATCGTGAGAGCGTTGACAGAACGACGACTCGTCTACAGAGCCGTGGACTCCCCCCGCTGGGCCGCGTCGCGGATCTTCAGGCAGATCTCGCTCATCCGAAAAGCGTCCACCTGCGAGACGCCGAACGGCTCGCCGCTCTGAAGCGCCCCCACGTACTGCACGAACATCTGCTCCGTCTTGGGTAGAGGCAGCTCCTCGGGCCCCACCTCCTCCATAATCAGCGTGACCGTCTTGCCGCGGGTGGCCTCGATGACGCCCTCGCTCCCGGCGATGCGTAGGCGATCATCGCCGTGTGTCGGAGCCGCTGCCGGCCGGCAGTAATCGAGGCGCGCCGACGCGGAGCCGCCATTGTCAAGTCTCAGCGCTACCGATGCGTTGTCTTCCATGTCGCGGATGTCGGGGTGACCCGTGTTGCCCTGGTAGGCCATCGCGCTCGTGAACTCGCGCCCGGTGGTCCAGCGGATGAGGTCGAGCGCATGAATCCCGATGAACGGGATGATCCCGCTGAATGTATCGTTGCTGCGCTGCCACTCGGGGCGGTTTCCGAGCCGATACGACTTCTGCATCGTCGCCAGCACCACTTCGCCGATCTTGCCGGCGCGGATCGTGTCGTGAATGAGACGATAGGCCGGCTCAAAGCGCATGGTGAGGAGCATCGAGAGACGCACGTCGGCGGCCTCAACGGCGGCGCGGATGGCATCCAGTTGGTCGAGGGTCATCGCCAGAGGTTTTTCGCTCAGGATATGGCATCCCGCCTCGGCACACGCGATGAGTTGCGCGGCGCGGGGACCATCGGCATCGGCGACGCCGACGATGTCGAGGTCATTCTCCGCGAGCATGTCGCGCCACTCGGCGTAGCGCTTCGTCTCCTCATCGGCCGAAGCCCACTTCGGCACTCCCTCCAACGCGCCCGCGTTGTCTTCAGCAACCGCCGCGAGACGGACGTCGTCCATCGCCTGGATTCCGCCGAGGATGGTGCCCTGGTGACCCTTCAGCCCGATGATCCCAACGTTTAGCATGGCAGAACCCCTCGCCCGATCTGATTGCCCAGCATCAGCGTCCGGCTTCCCCGGCGCCGATGTGTCTTCCTCCGCAGGGACGATCATCCGCGTGGCGAATGCTCTCCATCCGAGGTGAGACCGATATGAGATGGATACCGCTCCTCCTGAGTGGCGCGCTGGCGGCCCACGCAGACATTCCCCAGGCCACGTTCCATCTGTCCTTCGATGACGGTCTGACGCCGGAGATCGGCGCGGCCGGAGCGGAGGCGACCGTGGAAGGGGATGTGAGCTTCGTCGAGGGACGCGAGGGGGATGCGCTCTTCGTTCCGGAGGGCTCCCAAGTTTCGTTCCCGACGGAGGGGCACATCAACGCACGCGAGGGCACGGTAGCGCTCTGGGTCAAGCGCTCGCCGCCGGAAGGCCGCCCCCAGTTCGCGCGCCTATTCGACATGACCAGTGACGCCGATCCGCGGAACGCCCTTTGGCTGATCTACCCGAATCACACGCTGATGTACGGAGCCGTGTGGGCGGATGGCGAGAACCACATTCCGTGGCCGATGGGAGACGCATCCGTGCGCGAAGATGAGTGGCAGCACCTGGCGATCACGTGGGGGCCGAGCGGCGCGACGTTCTATGTGAACGGCGTGACGCTGACGGCGACCAGCGAGATGCCCGAACTCACCGACGTCGCGGAGCAGTTCTATATTGCCGGCGAGAAAGACAATATCTACGCCGCCTGCGCGCCGATTGATGAGTTCTACATCTTCGACAGCGAGCTGCGGAGCCACGAGCTGTTTGAGTTGGCGGGACGGGCCCCGGCCCACGACCTCACGGCCCAGAACTGGATCCGGAATCCGTCGTTTGAGATCGGGCTGAGGCCCTGGCAGACACGCCTGTGGGCGGCGGCGGGCAGCGAAGTGCGCATCGACGACTCCGAGGCGCATGGCGGCACGCGCTCGCTGCTAATCGATCGCACGGCGGACGCGGCCGAGTGGTGGGGTACGGTGTGGCTATTTGGTCCGTGGCTGCACCTGCAGCGACGCGAGGAAGTGACGCTCTCCGCCTGGGTCAAGACGGACCAGCCGGGCGTGCAGGTGCAAATGGGCGTCCAACGCGGCGCTGAGGGTCGAGCCGTTCAGAGCCCCGCTCCCATCGCGACCTACGAGACCTTCAACGTCGGGACCGAGTGGCAGCAGGTCACGCTGACCCAAGAGCTGCCGATCAGCTACAAGGACGGCTATCGCCCGAGAATCACGGTGACGGGCAAGCAGTGCAAGGTGTGGATCGATGACGTGCGGATGGCTCTGTCGAGCACCGACTTGGTCGGCGATCCGCCGACGGAGATCGGCCTGTCTTCCGCCGACGAGACAACGACCCATGGCATCGGTAGCGAGGCAAGCGTGCTGGTGCATGTGTGGCCTCCGGAGGGAGACGAGGAAGACCACCCCGCCAGCGTGGTCGTTACCGATCCAACGGGGGCGATCATTGCCGAGACGGACGTGCGGGCGAAGTATGGCGAGGCGACGTCCGTTCCCTCATTCACTGCCGCGCGCCCCGGGCACTACACGGTGACGGCCACGGCGGGCGAGTTGAGCGATTCGCTGACCATAGCCGCGATACGCGACCACGCAGGCACGCCTGCGCCAAAGACAAGCCCATTCGGCGCGCATGGAGGCGGACACGAGGCCGCCCGCCGCGTCGGTCTAAGCCAGTACCGCGATGTGAGCGGACTGACGTGGCGATGGATCGAGCGGAAGGATGGCGAGTGGCTGACAGACGGACGCCAGGACGCCTACGCGGAACGCGGCGAACTCGGATTCAGCAACTGCGGGACGATCGCCGACGCTCCCGAGTGGGCGGCGCGTGAGGGTGGCGGACTCATCCCGGCGGATCTCGACCGCTGGCGTGGATATGTCCGGCGGATCATCACTGAGTTCAAGCCCCGGATGGATATCTGGGAAGTGTGGAACGAGCCCGACCTGAAGGGCATCTTTCAGGAGCAACCGGAGTTGTACGTGGAGCTGCTGAAGATCGCCCGCGAAGTGCAGCAGGAGGTCCATCCGGAGGCGCAGCTCGCCGGTCTCTGCGCGGCGGGAATAACGGACCGCGCCTTCGAGTGGATGGAAAGCGTCATGGAACTCGGAGCCATGGACCACATGGACATCCTGGCGTGGCATCCCTACTACCACGACCTCCCGGAGAAGGGCTACGCGGAGAGCCTGGACCGGATCAACGAGTTGATGGACAAGTACGGCGGACGCAAGCCGATGATCTTCACCGAATTCGGCACGAGCGGCGTAAGCGACTGGGACCTGTACATCCCATGGGCTGCCGATGGGTGGCGGAAGTGGGATGAGACCGAGCAGGCCGCAATCCTCGTCCGCCAATGCGCGATGGGCTTGGCGAGCGGCGCCGTGAAGCTCTACTGGTACCAGTGGAACGAGGAGCGGCTTCAGACCGGGCCTGACACCTTCGGTCTGGTCCGCGCGGACACGTACCAGACGCCGAAACTAGCCGCGATCGCGTACAGCCAGATGGTGTGGGCGCTCGAGGCCGCAGACCTCCCACCGAAGCAGTTGACCATGCCCGAGGCGCAGCAATGGGGGTATGAATTCACGACCCCACGCGGAACGACACGGGTCCTGTGGAGTGCCGAAGGCGAGTCCGATTTCGCGCTGCCCGAGGGGGCTCGTATCGTCGATCTGTGGGGCAACGAAGTGCCGGGCGGAGACACGATTACGCTGACCGGCGAGCCGGTCTACGTGCATGATCCATAGGCCACGTTTGGCCCACCTTGGCGCGCGTTGACAGCGCGAAGCCAATCAGTTTATCATTGGCCGTCTCACACCTCGCGCCGGCGCGGGGACTGCCCCTTTGCGTTTCCAGGAAGGCGCCTTTCGCATGAGTGATCCCGCTTGCCGTGACATTCTCGCCCTCCTACGTGAACGCCCGCTTCTGACCGAGGGCGCGATGGGCACGATGCTGGACAAGAAGGGCCTGGCAGCGCGCAACACGGCCGAGCGAAACCTCACGCATCCGGAGGTCGTCGGCGAGATCCACCGCGAGTACCTCGAGGCCGGATCAGATATCTTCTGGGCCAACAGTTTCGTCGCCAACCGGCACATGCTGGAAGCGGCGGGGCTCGCGGACCGCACGGCCGAGGCTCAGCGCGCATCCATGCAGATCGTGCGCGATGCGGTCGGGTTCGATCACCCCTGCGGAGCCAACGTAGGGCCCACGGGCGGTGTCATGGAGCCATACGGCACCGTGACGCGGGACGAGGTCATCGCCGTCTACCGCGAGCAGTTCGAGAACATCCTACCGGAGGGTCCCGATTTCATCATCTTCGAGACCTTCGAGGTGCTCGAAGAACTCGAAGCTGCGTTCGAGGCCCTGGCGGAGTTCGACGTCGACCTGCCGAAGATCGCATGTGTCAGTTTCTCATCGCCGAACGGGCGCTCTTCGTGGGGCGTCGACGGCAAGACGGCGGTGGAGAGAATGACGGCTTGCGGCGCGGACGTTGTCGGCACGAACTGCGGCCATCTTGATGGCCTTCGCATTGGCGTCAAGGACATGCTCGATAGCACTGACCTGCCCGTCCACGCCGAGCCCAATGCCGGCGTGCCCGAACTGATCCAGGGCGAGACGGTCTTCCGCGGGACGCCTGAGGAGCAGGCCGATATCACGCGCGAGCTGCTTCGAATGGGCGCGCGGATCGTGGGCGGATGCTGCGGCACCACGCCCGAGCATATCGCGGCGGCTGCCAAGGTCGTCCGCGGATTCGCCAAGTAGCGCGACCATGGGGACGCTTCAGTCTGGCGAGTAAAGTTGCGCAGCAGCAGCGCCGCTGAAAAAGAATCGGTCGAACCCGTTGACGGACTGGGCGGGATGGGATAAGAAAGATAACGTGGGTCCGTCGCCCGTGCGGCGCCCGCGAGTTTGGTGCAAGGAGGCGTAACCGAATGTACCCTGACGATCTGAAGTATCATGAGGGCCACGCGTGGGTCCGCGAGGACGGCGACGAGGTCACGATTGGCATCTCTCAGTACGCCACCGATGAGATGGGCGAGATCATCTTCGCGGAGCTTCCCGAGGTCGGGACCGAGCTTGAACGCGACGAGCCCTATGGCAGCGTCGAGTCGGCGAAGGCCGTCGAGGACCTGATCGCTCCCGTCGACGGCGAGGTCACCGGTGTGAATGACGACGCCGGGGATGCTCCCGAGACAATCAACGAGGACCCGTACGGTGAGGGATGGCTCATCACCGTCAAGCTCGCGGAAGACAGCGGGCTCGATAGCCTGCTGCCCCCGGGAGAATACAAGGCTCACATCGGCGAGAGCGACGATGAGGATGAAGATGGCGATGACGACGACGCCGCTGTGCTCGACGATGAAGGGTAGCGATAGTCCGGGCGACGCCGCGCGGATGACCGATTGGCGATTGGTCATATCCGGCGCGTCAACGGGCGCTCGGAACATGGCGGTTGACGAAGCGATATTCAGGGCGAGGGCGGAAGGGTTGGTCCCACCGACCCTCCGCCTCTACTGTTGGCAGCCCCCGGCCGTATCTCTCGGACGGTTCCAGGAGCTGGATGAACGCGTCGATGTTGAGGCCATCCGCGCGCGCGGATACGACATCGTGCGGCGCCCCACCGGCGGGCGTGCGATTCTCCACGCCGATGAGCTGACGTACAGCGTCGTCGTCCGCGAGGAGGATGTTGCGGGCGGCGGAGCGTTGATGAGTTCGTACCGCGAGATCTCCCGCGGCATCGAGGCGGGGCTCGCGCTGTTTGGCGTCGATGCTTCTCTCGGTAAGGAGAAAGACGAGGGCGGCGCAAAGGCCGACTCTCTGCCGACGATCTGCTTCGCCAAAGCCGCGCGCTGCGATCTCGTGGCCGACGGGCGCAAGGTCGTGGGCAGCGCGCAGACGAGATCGCGCGGCACCATCCTCCAACACGGTTCGATCCCGCTGAGCATGGGTCTGGATGACCTGCTCGCCGTGCTCCCCGGACGGCCAACGGAAGACCTCGAAACGCGCCGCCAGAAAGTCGCGGCGGCCGCGATCGGCGTCCGCGATCTGCTGGGGCAACCCATCACGGTCGAGCAACTCGAAGCCGCCGTCCGCATGGGGTTCGAATCAGCGTTAAGCGTCAAGTTGACTCAAACCGAGCTGACGCCGGGCGAGTTGGCGTGGGCCGACGAGCTTGAGACGGACAAGTACGGCGCGGACACCTGGACGTACAAGACTCCCCCTCGACGCAAGTGACAAGGCGAGGGGATTCGCCCCCGTCCGCCGAAAGACCCACAGCCTGTAGCTGACGCGATCCCACCCGCGGACGGAGCGCACGTCGTAATGAGCGACCACGAATCGGGCAGTCCTCCGTCCTCCCCTAGCGAGATCGAGCCCGAATCCGCGCCCGAAGAGCGCCGCATCGACCTCACAACCGGCGGGCTGGCGCGTGGCATATTCGGTCTCGTGTGGCCGATCATGCTCGCGTCGCTGCTGTCGACCTTGCCGTGGTTCGCGGACCAAGTGATGGTTGGGCGACTCGTCGGAGACGCGACTCGTGGCGCAGCGGCCGTCGGGATGAGCGGCAAACTCATCTTCGTCGTGATGGTGATCGCGATGGCGATCACGACCGGCGCGCAGGTTCTCATCAGCCGCTCCATGGGCGCCCGAGACACGGCGACCGCCGAGCGGGCCGCGGGGCAAGCGTTCATCATTCTCGGGCTCGTCGTAGGCGGCGTGTTGCTGCCCTTCGGCTACTGGGCAGCCCCGTGGCTTCTGCTGCAGACGGGCGCAACGCCTGAAATGCTCGAGGTGGGCACGCCGTATCTGCGGTTCATGTTCCTGGCCGGGCCGGGCATGTTGACGAACTTCCTCTTCGCCTCGTGCCTTCAGGGCGCGGGCGACAGCCGGACACCTCTCTACCTTTCGGGAGGGGTGAATATCCTCAACGTCGTTCTGAACTGGATCCTCATATTCGGGAACCTGGGCGCGCCTGCCATGGGTGTCACGGGGGCGGCCGTGGGCACGTTCTTGGCCCGCTCGATTGGGGCCGTATTCGCCATCGGCGCGCTCTCGTCCGGCAGGCTGGCTCTGCGCATTCACTGGCTCACCGCGCTGCGGCTCGACTTCGGCATCTGGTGGCGCATTCTCCGCGTCGGCATCCCGTCGGGCCTGCAGGGCTTCGTTCGCGCCATTTCGGGCTGGGCGATCTTCTACATCCTGGGCAAGTGTGCCAACGCCACGGACGTCATCGGTGGCTACACGATCTCGGACCAGATCATGATGCTCACCTCTTTCATCGGCTTCGCCGCGATGCCGGCAGCCATGACAGTCGTCGGCCAGAACGTGGGCGCAAACCAACTCGACCGCGCCGAGCGTGGGGGCTGGGCCGTGATGAAGTTGGCCGGCGGCCTGATGTGCATTCCAGCCGCGCTCTACTTCGTCGCCGCGCCCGGCTGGCTCCGTCTGGTCGCCCCTGAAGCCACCGTCGAAGCCCAAGCTATCGGGGCAATCGCACTTCGCATTCTCTGTCTCGGCGAAGCGTCATGGGCCATCAACATGGCCCTCGGCGGCGCCCTCCGGGGCGGCGGAGACACCATCAGCCCCCTCGTCCTGACCGTGGCGACTCAGCTACTGCTGGGGGTAGGCGTGGGTGCCGTGCTCGTGTTGGGGTTCGGCATGGGACCCGAGGCTCTGTGGGGCGCCACGCTGGTCTCGATGTGGATTCAGACGGCGCTCACCATCTGGTGGTATCGGCGGGGACGATGGAAGTCGCTGTCGGTCTAGCCCGGAGGCGGCAGGTCTCTTCGCGGGATGAATGGAAGTGGCAGGACTAGCGCAGTACGGAGGACGTTCATGGCATCGCTGGGCGAGTACCACTTGCTGGTCTTAAACGGCGACATGGCCGGTCACTCATTCGCGCTCGACCGAAATGGCGTGTCCATCGGTCGGAACGCGGCGAACGAGGTCTGCCTGCCGCTCGACCCGCTGATATCCCGATGGCACGCCCAAGTGGAGTTGACGCCCGATGGCGTCACGATTGAGGACCGCAACAGCGGCAACGGCACGTGGGTCGGGCAAACACGCACATACACCGCGCAAACGCTGTCGCCCGGAGCGCAGATCCGCGTCGGGCGGACGTGGATGCAGCTCAATTTCGTCCCCACCGAGACCGCCGAGCCCCTCGACGCCAGCCAGCAGATCATCTGGCTGGACGAGGAAGACGAGGCAATCGCGCCCGCGGCAGCCGAAGAGAGCATCGTCTACTCGGTGGACCTCGACGACCAGGCGCACCGGGCGAGTAACGACGTCGAGGAGCTTCGTCGGCGTCTGCACGCGTTTGAGCTGGTGGCCACGGCACTGGGCTGGAGTCTCGACCTGCAGACGGTACTCGTCACGCTGGTCGACACGGTCATGCAGGTGATGAAGGCCGAACGCGGCTTCATACTGCTGGTCGAGCCGACAACGGGCGAGTTCGAGGCGCGCGTTGCTCGCCAACCACAGTCCACCGATGGCGAGGGCATCCAGATCAGCCGACACATCATCAACCGCGCGTTGTCGGAACGGATTGCGATCCTGACCAGCGACGCGATGCACGATAAGCGTTTCCAAGACGTCGAGAGCGTCGTTGGGTTCCAGATCCGCTCAGCCGTCTGCATCCCGATCTTCCGGGGCGATCGAGATCTCGGCGTGCTCTACATCGATACGAACAGCACGGCCAACGTCTTCAGCGAGTCTGACCTTGAGATGCTCACGGGGCTCGCCAACCAGGCCGCGGTCACTATCGAGAACGCGCGACTCTACACCGACCTGCGCAAGGCGTATGACGACCTCCAAGAGGCGCAGGACCAACTCCTGAAGACCGAACGTCTCTCAACAATCGGCGCGCTGACCGCTAGCATCGCCCACGACATGGGCAACGTGGTCACGCCGCTTCTTCCGCTGGTGATGCTCCTGCTTCGCAGCGCGGATCCTGACGAGGAACTCGCCGAGATCACGGAACGACAGATCGCGCGACTTTCCGCGCTCATCACGAGACTGCGCTCGTTCTCGCGCCCGAGCATGATCAACCGCGAGCAGGTAAACGTCAGCGACGTCCTCACCGAAACGCTGAACCTGCTGCAGACCGAGGCTAACCACAAGAGCGCCGACCTCCGACGCGAGTACGCGGAGGATCTGCCGGCCGTGCTCGGCGACGCCAGCGAGTTCGACCGCGTGTTCCTGAATATCATCCTCAACGCGATCCAAGCCGTGCCGGAGCGTAGCGGCGTCGTTACGGTGAGTAGTGAGGTGACTGATGAAGAGGTCGCCGTCAGCATCGCTGACAACGGGCCTGGGATTCCGGACGACGTTCTGCCGCGCCTGTTCGAGCCGCTCTTCACTACGAAGGAGGGTGGCACGGGGCTCGGGCTGTTCTCGTGCCGGCGGATCATTGAGGACGAGCACAACGGGGCCATCGAGGTCGACACGCGAGCCGGTGAGGGCACGACCATCACAGTACGCCTCCTAACCGCCGACGCAACCGCGACGGATCCGGCGGGCCCGAGCACGGATGTAAACATTGAAGCTTGACCGCGACTCGAAGCTCGTCAGAACGCTGGCCATGGTCCGCGTCGTCATCGGCCCCCCCGCGCTCGTGCTGCTCGCCTGGTCGGAGAGCGTCCGCGTCCGAGGCCCCCTGACGACCGCCTTGGCGCAACCCCAGACGGCGCTCGTCACCGCCATCAGCGACGTGCTGGTGGTGGGAGCGCTTGCGGCCTTCATCCTGTGGGCAGCGGCTGGCATCGCCGGCAGCAAGCGCCCAGTCGTTTCGCAATTCATCCTGCCTGTCGCCGCCAGCCACCTGCCCCTCGCGGGTATCGCCCTGCTATCGGGACGTCGCTTCATGGGCGCGATGCTCGAGCCAGGCCTCATCGACGGCAGCGACGGGTTCATGCAGAGCCCGTGGCTCATCCTCCCCAGCCTGGGCCAGCTAGCCCTGGGGATTGCCTTGCTCACGGTGGTCACCTTCTTGGGCATCCACTCGGGCTATCGCCGCGCGTCAAGACTCGAAGGCGCCCGACTTCATCTTAGCCTGGTGGTTGCCATCATCGTCGCTGAGATCGTCTGCCGCATCTGGTTCGCATGGACCGGCTAACCCACAACCCAGTCGTGGAGGAACCGCGTTGAACCCACGAATAGCAGCAGCATCCATCGCCATCTTCGTCGCCCTACCGGCCGCCGGGTCACACGCCCAGAATCTCATCCCGAACGGGGGATTTGAGGGACCTCTGGACGCCTGGAAATCGTGGGGTCCCGCAGCCGATCAGGTGGTCCGCGACGATGCGATCTCCCACGAGGGAGAGGCATCCCTTCGCCTGCCCGCGGGCCAGGGCGCGCTCTACTGCTACGCGCCGCTCGCCGGCGGCGCCGCCTACCGCGTATCTGGGCAGTACCGATGCGAGGGTGGCGGCCGAGGCGGAACGATCAGGTTAGCGCTGTGTGGCACGGATGGAGGCAACGGCAGCGCCGGAACGCGCCAGGTGCCGCTCCCACCGGTGAAGCCAGGCGAGTGGCACGCGTTTGAGCGTACGGTCATCACAAGCGGCGACACCGTGCAGGCACAGGTCGTGCTGAGTTCCGTGGGGACCACCCTCTGGATCGACAGCCTGGTCATCGAGGCGGTCGACATGCCTGAGTGGGCGGACCCGGGCGCCGGCGCGTGGGATGGCATTGCCGAGGCTCGAACCGCGAAGCCCGTCTTCGATGAAGTGCTGAGCGATCAGCCCGGCAACTATCACGTCTCAATGTGGGCCCACGCTCTCATCCGCGATGAAGTCCCCCAGCCTGAGCGAGGCACCATGTCCGACGCGGATTGGGAACGGGAGATCCGCGACACGTTCCAGGAGGCGGGCGAGCACCACCTCGGCGCTCTCATGCTCCCGTGGGCGATCCTGGGCGGCGAGGAGAAGAGTCGATTCTGGCGGACGGATGAGTTCGTGAGCGAGGTGTACGAGGAACATGGCCTGACGTTCGACGCCAGCGCCGAGTCGAGCGCCGTGCTCGGGCGCGCGGTCAGGCTGGGCGCTGAGGTGCTGAACGCCGATGCCGTTGCCGGCGGCGCGCGGCCTCGCGTTTCATGGGTTGATCCGGCCTACGTCACGGCCTGCATCGAGGAGATCCAGTCCCTCGACACGGTGCTTGGCGACAGGCCTTACGTGCGGGCAATCTTCGGGCATGACGAGCCGACGGTAGCCGTCCACGAAGCACTCCGCGTCGACGCGGGCGAGTTCATGGCCGCCGCCGACGCCGAGATCAAGGCGAAGTTCGGCTACGGCAAGTACGGCATGCCCGCTCCGGGTGATCCCGAGTGGCAAGCGAAGCCGGACGAGCAGCCCCTGTCATGGATCGCGCACAACCGCTGGATGGGAAGTCGGTACGCGGACAGCGCGCGCGACAAGCTCGAGGCGACGAAGCGGGCGAACACGAACTGGGCGTACATCCCGTGCGACTACTGGCTGATGAGCGGGCACGTGCCATTCGACTTCTCGCGGATGGCCAAGTACTCCGACATAGTGGAGGGCGATCCGTACGCATCCAGTGCCGAGCGCACCCGCGGCCGGGGCATGTACAACCACGGCTTCGGCGCCAAACTCCTGGCCGATCTCAGCCGCGGCGGCGAGGCAAGCGACCCCAAGCCCATCGAGATTGTCGTGCAGGCCTTCGACTACGCGGGATACGAGATGACGCCCGACGATCTGCTTGCATGGTGCAGCCAGGCGCTGCGCGCGGGGGCGACGTCGCTCTGCTATTACGCCTCCGACAATCCGCGCCACGCGGACAAGCCGCGATGGGACATGATGCTTCACGTAGCGAAGACTGCTACCGAGATGAACGCCATCGCGCGGCCGAGTGCGACAAAGACAGCGATCCTCTACTGCAGCACGGCGCACATGGCCGAGGGAGCGTCATCAAGCGCTGATGAGATCTACACCGCCTACGCAATGCTCGGTGAGAGACTCGGTTGCTGGTTCGACATCATCAGCGACCGCCAACTCATGCGGGGCTTGCGCGACCTGGCCGATTACGATGTTGTCTATATCCCGCTGGCGACGTATGCCGACGCGTGGCTGAGCGAGGACCTCGAGGCGTGGGTGCGAGGCGGCGGCAATCTGATCTGCGGTGACCCGACGGCGTTCTCTCAGGCCTCGGATGGCACGGACACGACCGGCGCGCGGGCGGACATCTTCGGCGCCAAGGTCGGCGACCTGACAGAGCAGCACGCAATCGAGTTGGACGGCGAGCGCATTCGCGCATTCCCGAGGCGTGGTTCGACTGGGCAGGAGTTCACGGCGCGCCAGCTAATCCCCGGCGACGACACCGAGGTCGTGGCGACTTACCCTAGCGGCGACCCCGCCATCGTCCGACACAGACTCGGCGATGGGAAGGCCATCCTGTTCGGCGCCAATCCATTCACGCCGGCATCACTGCTGGACGGCGAGTCGTGGACCCCGGTGCTGCGAGACATTCAGAAGAGCGTGGGAGAGAAGCTGGGGTTGCCAATCTGGCGATTCCAACTGCCGGCGCCGGTGGAATGACCTAACTCAGCCGGTGCATCGCATCGCGGACGGCTGGCCAGAGGTCCTTGTAGACCGCGTACAACTCGCCGTAGCGAGCCCGCATGTCGTCGCGCGGGAGGTACTCCTCGCGTTCCTCGACCAACACCGCGCAGGCCTCATCCACTGAAGCGTAGTGCCCCTTGGCGACCGCCCCCAGAATCGCGCCCGCGAGGCATCCGGTCTCTGAGACATTCAACGTGACCACTCGCGTGCCCGTCACGTCCGCCTTGATCTGCAGCCAGTCCGCGTTCTTCGACGCGCCGCCCGTCGCGCGCAGGCAGTCGATGTGCACGCCCGCTTCCGCAAGGGTGGTTAGGTTGAGCTGAAGCTCGTAGCAGATCCCCTCGATGATCGCCTTCACGATGGTCTTGCGATCGCAACTCAGGCTGAGCCCCAGAAGCGCTCCCTTCGCAAGCGGATCGAGGTAGGGCGTGCCTGACCCCGCGAAATAGGGGATCAAGAACGCGCCCGTCGGATCAGCCGGGAGGTCAGCGAGGATCAGCTCGTACGGGTCTCGGCCGGCAGCTTCCGCTTCGGCCTTCTCGGCCGTGGCGAACTGATCTCGAAACCAGCGCAGCACGCTGCCCGACGAATAAGTGAACGCGAGACTCGAGTACATGTCCGGCTTCACGTGCGGATAGACGCAGTAGTTGCTCTCAAGCATCGCCTGCGTCATGACGGGCCTGTCAAACGCCACCGTAACGCACTCGACAGTGCCCATCCCGTCGACCGCAAGACCTGGCTCGACGACGCCCGCGCCGAGAGCATTCATCTGCTGATCGTGCCCGCCCGCAACCACGAGAACGCCCTCTGGCAGCCCCAGGTCACGCGAGGTCGTTGCCGAGATCTCCCCCACCGGCTCGCCTGACTGGATCGGCTCCGCAAACAGGTCCGGCGACACGCCCGCGGCGTCGAGCATGGCGTCGGACCACGTCTTCCCCACGACGTCGAAAGCCATCGTTCGCCCGGCGAGGGTATAGTCCAGCCGAGGCTCGAGCCCGAGCTTGTGCATGATCACGTCCGGCCACAGCAGGTACTTCCACGTCCGTTCGTGGATGTCGGGGCGGTGCTCCTTCAGCCACATGATCTTGGTGAGCGTGAAGCTGGGGTGCATCGTCATGCCCGTGATGCGAAACGTCTCCCACTCGCCGACGCGCTCGCGGAGCTCTTCGGTTTGGGCGACTGAGCGATTGTCCATGGACGTGATGGTGTTGTAGAGCAGCTCGCCGTCGGCTGAGACCGGAGTGAACGACTCGCCAATGGCGGAGATCGCCAGCGTTTCGATCGGGTCGGCTGATGTCGCGGCGGCGACCTCGCGGATCACGTCGCAGACAGCGGCCCACACATCCTCCGACGGCAGCTCGATGAGATTCGGGCCGGGGTAGACCTCGGCGTACTCGCGGTAGGCGGTCGCAAGCTGCGCGCCTTCAGGATCGAAGGCAATGGCCTTCGTGCCCGTACTGCCGATATCTATGCCAAGGTGGCTCATTCACTTCACCTTACGATTCGTCGGCGTCGCCAAAGACCGAATCCCATTTCTCCAGCAACGACGCCGCTTCATCAGCCTTGTCCTTGCGCCCCCGAACATCCGCGAGATTCACGTAGATGCGGCTGAGGCCGTGCAAGTCGAGTTTCTTGATGTCGATCTCGACCCAGCCGTCTTCGCTGGTGACTCCGTGGTAGGTGGAGACGAACTTGACGAAACGCTTCGGAACTTCCATTCCAACCCACCTCGCTTGGGCGCCTACTCGTACTGGCGCGGCATGTTCAGCAACTCGATCAGATCATCCGACCGAACGACAGCCGTCTTCGCGGGCTCGGATTCGGTGGCGCGCAAGATGCTGATGAGTTCGTACGGCGGCTCGAGCCAGAATTGAGGGATATCTTCGAGCCTCTCCATGCCCGTCCGGGCGCTGGCTCTGATGGCATCGCGGGCGGGCTGTAGGTGGCTGTGGATCGCCGCACCGTTGTGCAGCTTGTTCTGCTCGCCCGTGAGACCGGTAGCGGGGCCGCGTTTGACGCCCTCTTTCACCGAGGCCGTCTCGATCTCTGGCACAAGCGCCTTGGCTTCCTCGCAGCAGGCCTTGTCGCCCGCGACCGTCACCGTCGGAACACCAAAGTAGGCGCAGAAAAGCATGTTGCACCCAAGCTCCCCCACGGATACGCCGTTGACCGCGTTCTCGGCGACGACGAACGAGCCGGTGTGCGAGAGATGGCCACCATCCGTGTTGGACTTGGCGTGTTGGCCGATGCACATCGCGGCATCGAAGGTCTCGTCACAGCCGAAGGGGTACCCAAGCGGCCGCCCAGCCAGAAGCTTGGCGTCGGGGTGCAGAATTGTCGGGTTGATAGCGCCGTGGCCGTGTCCATCAAC
>PVBE010580181.1_pt1 | contig 29934 bp, 28 predicted proteins | sample 1631181 | NCBI WGS metagenome assembly PVBE01 (sample SAMN08397723, study PRJNA350692) | Marine metagenome, whole genome shotgun sequencing project. | isolation source: water | place: Pacific Ocean | collected 2012-04
GATGGGAGACGCTACACCTGCACCACGATCGAGGGTGACTGTCGCTAGGGGTAGAGATGAGGGTCATCTCACTTTGCCCGAGCCTGACTGAGCTGGTCTGTGACCTCGGACAAGCTCACGAGCTCATCGCCTGTACGAAGTATTGCGTTCACCCTGAGCGCCAGACCCGCAAGCTCTTGAAGGTCGGCGGGACAAAGGATCCGAAGCTCGATGACATCATCGCGCTCGGCCCGGACGTCGTCTTGATGAATGATGAGGAGAACCGCCGAGAAGACTACGAGGCGCTCACGGGGGAGGGGATCGACTGCTACTCGACGATGCCGAGGACGATCAAAGAGACCGCGAACATGGTGCGCTCCATCGCCGCAGTGCTGGGGAGCTCACCCAGAGGAGAGGTGATCGCGAAGGACATTGAGGAGCGCGCCCTCCGAGTGGCCACATCTGCAGTGGAGCGAGACCCCGTCAAGTTCGCGTACATCATCTGGTCGAAGCCCTGGATGAGCGTGAACAGTGACACCTTCTCTCACGCGCTCCTAGCGAACGCCGGCGGTGTGAACGTCTTCGGTGATCGGGATGAGCGTTACCCTGAGATCGAGCTCGGAGAGCTTAAAGATGCGGCCCCTGACGTCATCCTGCTCTCTACGGAGCCGTTCCCGTTCAAGAGCCACGACGCGGTCGACCTCTCTGTGGAGATCGACATCCCCCTGGATCGGATCTTCATCGCCGACGGCGAGTATCTCTCCTGGCACGGATCACGAACGCCTGATGGGATCGACTATGCCGAGTCCCTGATACGCGGGAACTGAACCGCTCAACTGCGAGAGGATGAGGTTACGGAGTCCGAGTGATCCCGTATGAGTTGGTCAGATTGAAGTTCTCTTGACGATCAAAAAGTAATGTTGATCCCCGATTGAATCTTCGCGGTCACTCGAAGAGTGACACGGCGATCGCGGGGTCTTCTCCGCCGAGGAGGATGAGCTGGAAGCTCGCGCCCATGCGGTCGATCGCCATGAGCGGGTGGAGGTTATCTCCGTCATACATCACGCTCGCAGAGAGGCCCTCTCTGATGCGGTATGAGATGCTAGCGGGTGTGCGCCAGTCTTCATTCTCCAGGATGTATGCCGCTCCGAAGGTGAGGCTCATGTCTTCTCCCACCATGCTCGCCGCTGTCAGCATGACCGCGTTGCCGTCTACGTCTCCAGAGGGCCAAGCTGAGCTTGTCCCGAGCATGATCGCCGGTGAGCTCTCTGTGGCATCGATGACTCGGTAGACCATGACGGGATGGAGCTGGTCCTCTTTATAGTCGTACTCGATCCCCGCTTGAAATCGATTGTTGATCGAGCGTATCAAGCTGTACTCCAGCGGTGAGCGGTTCGTGTCCTGCGGGAAGACCACCCGCTGCGTGAGGATCCACGAGCCCTCAGAGATGTTGCCTGCGCCCCAGACCGAGGCGCCCTCACCAGGTCAGCCGCCTCACAAGGGGACGCGCGGGCCCTCTGTGACCGCAGTGTTGGGCCCTTTGCAGCTCGTGGAGAAGATCACGAGGAGTACGGCGAGTTGTGAGAGGTGAGATTTCACGGCAGTCGATTGTCGGGCGCGAGGGCCTCTAACTCGGGGGGATTGCGGAAGGTTACCATCTCGGCCTCACCATCCATCTCGCGGACGTCTTCAACGCCGAGCTCTTTGAGGTGGCAGATGATCTTGCTCACGAGGATCTCTGGTGCGGAGGCCCCGGCAGTGACTCCGATCGATCGCTTACCGACGATCCAATCGGATTGGATCTCATCCGGATGGTCGATGAGGTAGCTCGGGGCGCCCTCTCGTTCGCCGAGCTCTCTCAGACGGTTGGAGTTTGAGGAGTTCTGGCTGCCGACGACGATGAGCAGATCCACCCCCTCGACGAGCTCGCGGACCGCGTTCTGTCGGTTCTGGGTCGCGTAGCAGATGTCGTTGAGGCTGGGGCCAGAGATCCTCGGGAAGCGCGCGTTCAAGGCCTCGATGACCTCTCGCGTGTCATCGAGCGAGAGCGTGGTCTGGGTGACGTAGGCGAGCTGCTCGGGGTCTTTTGGCTCGAGCGCCTCGACCTCTTCAACTGTCGAGAGGACGGTCACCTTGCCGGGGAAGCGACCGCGCGTCCCCTCGACCTCCGGGTGCCCGGGGTGCCCGATCAGGATCAGCTCCTTCTCTTGGTCCCAGTACCGCTTGGCTTGTTGATGCACCTTCGTGACGAGCGGGCAGGTCGCGTCGATGACTCGCAGCCCGCGCTCCTTGCCCTCTCGGACGACGGCCTCAGCGACGCCGTGAGCGCTGAAGATCGTCACGGCCCCGCTGGGAATCTCATCCAGTCCGTTCACGAACTTGACCCCGCGGGCGGAGAGGTCCTCGATCACGTGGCGGTTGTGGACGATCTCGTGCAGCACATAGACCGGCGCGCCGTGGTACTCGAGCGCCTTCTCGACGATCTCAATGGCGCGGTCCACGCCGGCGCAGAAGCCGCGGGGGTTGGCGAGCTTGATCTCCACCGGAGTCAGTGCTCCTCGCTCACGAGGTTGCGGTTCCAGTTGGGGAGCTCTACGACGATGTCCACGGAGCCGTCAGGGACAGCTTGGCAAGCGAGGCGTGAGCTCGCCTCTAGTCCGGGGGCGTTGTCCAGTTGATCCTCTTCGTCCTCAGAGGCCTCGGGACAAGACTCAGCCCCTGAGCGAATGAAGACGTGGCAAGTGGAGCACGCACAGACGCCTCCGCACGCGTGATCGATCTCGATGTCATGCCCGACCGCGACCTCGAGGATTGATCCGGGCTTTCCATCCTTCGAATAAGGGAGGGCTGCGGGGTCGACGTCGATGCTCCGGCCTTCTGGCTGGAAGGTGATCTTGTACGACTTCGTGGGAAGCGGCGGGTCAGTCGCTTCGATGTAGGGGTTGCTTCCGCCCATGAATCCTCGGATCAGATCCCATCGCCGAACCCACCAGAGGAGGGCGGCGCGGGACGATCCTCATTCTGCCGCGAAGCGCGCTCGGGCGCTTGGTCCTTCTTGGGGCGTTCGCTCTCGGAGCGCTTGCGGCGGGTGCGGCGCGGCCTCTCGGCTCGCTCGGGGCGGTCCGGCTTATCTCCCCCCTCAGCGCTTCTGCGGCGACGTCGGGGACGCTCCTCGTCCCGCTTGCCTCCGTCTCCGTCTCGCCTCCTTGAGCTCCTTCCCCTGCGATCATCGCCAGCATCGGATCTCTTGCTGCGGTCTCCCCTGCGCTCTCCGCTCTGGGGGCCACGGTCGCGACCGCCTCGCTCGCCTTGGGGCCGACCTCTCCCAGGGCCACCACCTCGTCGGGTGCGCTCCGGCGGGTCTACTTGTTCGATCTCCCAGGTGGCTTGCTTAAGGATCGGGCTCCAATGGCGCATGTTCGCCGGGGCGATGATCGAGATCGCCGCTCCCTCACGGCCCGCGCGTCCAGTGCGACCGATCCGGTGCGTGTAGCTGGTGATGTCTCGCGGAGCACCGCAGTTGATGACGTGGGTCACGTGCTTCACGTCGAGGCCGCGTGAGGCGACGTCCGTCGCGACGAGGGCCTTCACGCCCTTGGCGCGGAACGCGTCCATCACTCGGAAGCGCGCCTCCTGTTCATAGCCCCCGTGGAGCGCCTTGATGGGGAAGGAGCTGCGCTCAAGCTTCCGGAAGAGGCGCTCCACCTCGACCCGCCTGTCGCAGAAGATCAGGAAGATGTCGTCTTTCTCCGACTGTTCAAGGAGGCGCAGGAGCGCCATCGGCCGCTCGTCTTCGCTGTCGATCTTGAACCATGACTGGGAGACCGTCTCTGCGGTCGCGTGCCCGCTGACGGTGGCGACCTCGACAGGGTCACGCGTGTAATCACGCGCGAGCTTCAAGAGGGGCGTTGGGAAGGTCGCGGAGAAGAGCAGCGTCTGTCGCTCATCAGGGGTCTTGGAGAGGATCTCCCTGATGTCATCGATGAAGCCGATCTCGAGCATCTCGTCTGCCTCGTCGAGGACGACGATCTCCGTCCAAGGGAAGGAGAGGAACTTCTGGCCATAGAGGTCCAAGACCCTGCCGGGTGTCCCGACGACGACCTGCGCGCCATCTTGCAGAGCAGCGACTTGGGGTTGGGCGGGCTCACCGCCGACGATCAGGGCGACCTTGAGGCCGATCTTCTCGCCGATGGCCTCAAACACCTTCGCGATCTGCTCGGCGAGCTCGCGGGTGGGGCTGAGGATGAGCGCGAGCACGGAGGAGCGGCTCGGGTCAAGTCGCGTGAGCATCGGGGCAGCGAAGGCGAGGGTCTTACCCGTGCCGGTCTGCGCGCGGGCGATGACGTCCTTACCAGCGAGCACGTGCCCGATAGAGATGGCCTGGACGGGGGTGGGCTTGACGATGTTGTCTTCGTCGAGCGCCTCGATCACCTCGTCACGGAGCTTCCAGTGGCGGAAGCTCTCGATGTCCGGGACATCTTCCGTGGGCTCTAGGGGCTTGACGGGGGGCCCGGATGACTTTGAGCGCCCAGGCTTGCGCCCTGCGCCGCCACCACGACCACCTCCGCCGCGGCGTCCACCGCCGCCGCGTCCAGGTCTGCCTCCTCCACGGTTCTTGTCGTTTCTCATTTCTATTTGAGCCCTGAAGGGGCTTCGAGGAGCGACAGCATAGGTGCGGGATGGAAGAGAGGTTAGGAGATGCGGGGAAATCTGAGCGCTTCTGGAGTGAAATCTCCGGACCCTCGTGCCCGGCCTCTCGCCCAGTTATCTTGCCTGAGATGGATATCGCGACCTGGAACGTGAACTCGGTGCGGGCCCGATTGCCCCGCTTGCTGCCTTGGTTGGAGGAGCGGAGACCGGACGTCGTCTGCCTCCAGGAGACGAAGTGCCTAGATGAGGTCTTCCCGCGGGAGCCCATCGAGGACCTCGGCTACCACATCGAGGCCTTCGGCCAGAAGACCTACAACGGGGTCGCGATCCTCTCGAAGTCGACGCCCGAGGACGTCATCCGCGGGCTCCCTGGGGAGGACGAGAGCGCTGACAAGCGCGTGATAGGAGCGATCGTCGACGGGGTCATGGTGCTGAACCTCTACGTGGTCAACGGGAAGGAGGTCGGCAGCGATAAATACGCGTACAAGCTCGACTGGATGGGACGTGTGGCGGACCTCGTCAGAGACAGCTATCCGATGGACGAGCGGGTCGTCGTGACGGGCGACTTCAACGTGACCTTCGACGACAGGGACATCGCAGAGCCTGACCTCTGGCGAGACAAGATCTTGTGCTCAGAGCCGGAGCGCGCGGCGCTGGCGCGGATCATGGAGCCGGGCCTGAAGGACGCGTTCCGGGAGCTCTGCGACGAGGAGGGTCACTACACCTGGTGGGACTTCCGCACTCGCGGCTTCCAGCGTGGAAACCGCGGCCTGCGCATCGACCACTTCCTGATGAGCCCCCCCGCGATCGAGGCGTGCGCAGCGGTCTCCATTGACCGCGACGCTCGAGACGGAGAGAAGCCCTCCGATCACGCGCCGGTCATCGCGACGCTCAGCTGAGGCTCTACTGAGAGATGTGGCGGGCGAGGGCGATGTGCGCTCGTCGGCCAGCATCCGGCTCCGCGAAGGCGGTTTGCATCTCTTCGGCGGGGAGATCGAGGAAGTGCAGCAAGAGGTCGGCGAGCGGCGCCATCGGGGCGTCCTCGGGGATCTCGAGCTCTTCCTCAGAGCGCTCCTTGATCGCCTCGCGAAGCGCGATGGTCGTCGCGACCGCCCCCTCGCCCGTGGGTTGGCTCTCTTGGAGCTCTTCGAACTCGACCATCCGATAAGGCTTATCGCTCTCTACCTCACGCACTCGGACTCTCCGGAGGCCTTGCAAGGTGACGAGGAAGCGCCCGTCCTCGAGGTGGTTATGGCCCACGATCTCACCGAGCCCGCCGACGTTGTAGAAGGGAGGTTGCTCGAGTGCGTCTGCTTCATGTCCGGCCTCGATCGCGCTGATGACGAGCCACGCACGTTGGTCCAGCAGGTCCTCGACCATCTGTCGGTAGCGAGACTCATAGATGTGCAAGGGCAAGAGCGTGTGCGGGAACAAGAACACACCGGGGAGAGGGAAGACAGGGACCTTCCCGGGCGAGATCTTGGCAGGCGGCCAAGCGTCAGGAGGCGTGTCAGTCATGACCTAGTCGTCAAATCCAGCCGCGTCGAGCACATCGAGCAGCGTCTCGATCTCTGAGGGGAAGCCCCGCTCGGAGTAGGTCTGCACCAGGTTGTTCACTTGCCGCAGGAACAGCGTCCGGTCACTGGCGCCGCGGAACCAGCTGGGGTCGAAGCCGAGGTCATGGCTCGCGAGGTAGGACATCAGCGAGGCTTGAGAACGGACCCTGCAGCCGTGGAAGGGGTCGACGATGCGGCTGTTGCGCAGCCCGTGGACGCGCAGCATCACGTGGCCAGGGAGAGGGAGGATGGACGCGCGCAGGCCGATCCGTCGCGCGACGAAGAGGTAGACGGCGCAGAGGCTCAAGGGCAGGCCGCTCCGCGTCTCGATGACGCGGTGGAGGTGGACGTTGTCGGGGTGGTGGTAGTCGCTTTCACTGCCACAAAACCCCACGGTCTTGCTGAGGTAGTCGGAGAGCACCTGGGCGCGCTCGAGCTCTGTCCCACAGCTCTTTGAGCGTCGCGAGACCTCGTCTGCGAAGGAGTCGAACGTCCGTCGGTATTTGCGCGCGTCGAGGCTCGGGTTGTGCAAGCGTCCGAGCAAGAAGAGCCCAGCCTCGAGGTCAATGCTCGCGCGGGTGGCGAAAGAGATGAGACGCCGCCGGACCGCTGCGCGATCGAGCTCGAGCAGCAAGGTGCGGGCGTGACCGCGGGTCCTAGCGTCCTCTGACTTGGAGGCCTTCATGAGCAGGGGGCGTCCGCGCTTCCCTGCGCTTTTAAACTGGCGACGGAGCTCATCGCGGACGAGCTTGGAGTCGTCGCCCAAGAGCTTGGCGACCGTGCGGAGGTGCTCACGGTCTGATCTGCGCGCCTCCTCCTCTGTGAGGATCAAGGGGGGAAGTAGAGCGCTCGTCTCCTGAGCGGGCGCTCCGTCCATGACCGACCCCACGACTTGGTCGGTCTGTCCTTTGGCTCTCTCTTTGGGGCTCTTCACTCGGCTCGTTCCTAGGTGGACTCACCCTATCGCGAAATGCGGTCTGATTCTGCGCTTCATGGGGGCAAAACCGCGGGCGTTCGAGCTCCACCGGGGCTGCCCGATGGTGCGGTGTTGAGGACTCCGAGAGGCCCTACACAGCTCCCGGTGCCCCCTCGCGCAAGAGTCCCGGGGTCCTCGTTGCAGGGGTCCACCGCCGACCCTATTCTGGTTGCCTCAAAAACCCGGCAAGCCCGGTAAAAACCGCTCCTCAAAGACGGCTCAAGTCCACCCATGAACCCCTCCTCTGACACCCGCCGCGTGGTCATCACTCACGCCCTGCGCACTCCGATCGGGCGCTACCTAGGGTCCTTCAAGGACCAGAGCGCCGCCGATCTAGGAGCGAGCGTCGTGAGTGAGCTCGTGGAGCGCGCTGGGCTCGACGCAGGCGAGGTCGGTGATGTCGTGATGGGCAACGGTCGTCAAGCAGGAGGCGGCCCCAACGTCGCGCGACAGATCGCTCACCGCTCAGGGTTAGGTGACCTCGTCCCTGCTTGGACGATGAACATGGCCTGCGGGTCAGGGCTGAAGGCGATCGAATGTGTCGCCTCTGCGATCGCCGCTGGGCGCTACGACGTCGGCATCGCTGGCGGCACCGAGAGCATGAGCGGGCTGCCCTTCTTCCTGCCGAAGATGCGCACGGGCTATCGCCTCGGCCACGCCAAGGTCGTCGACGCGATGTATCAGGACGGCTTCGTCTGTCCCCTCGCTGACATGGTGATGGGGGAGACGGCGGAGGGCCTCGCCGAGGACCTCGGCATCTCACGTGAAGAGCAAGACGCCTACGCCCTCAACTCACAAAAGAAGGCGGGCGCCGCGCTGGAGGCGGGTCGTTTCGCTGACGAGATCGCGCCCGTCGAGGTGCCGCAGCGAAAGGGTGACCCCGTGACGGTCACTGATGATGAGCACATGCGTCCCGACACGACCCTCGAGAAGCTCGGCAAGCTCCCGCCGGTGTTCGGAGGGACGATCTCTGCGGGCAACTCTTCAGGGATCACGGACGGCGCCGCAGGCCTCGTCCTCATGAGCGCGGAGGAGGCAGAGCGACGCGGCCTCGAGCCCCTCGCCACCGTCGGAGAGAGCGCGCAGGCTGGCGTCGATCCCAAGCGGATGGGCGTTGGGCCTGTCCCCGCCGTCGGAGCGCTCGAGAAGAAGAACGGGCTCGCGCCCACAGACTACGACCTCGTCGAGCTCAACGAGGCCTTCGCGGCCCAGGTCATCGCGTGCCAACAAGAGCTCGGCTTCCCCGAAGAGCGCTTGAACGTCAACGGGGGCGCGATCGCCCTCGGCCACCCCATCGGCGCGACCGGCGCTCGCGTCGTCGTGACCCTCGTGCACGAGATGGCGAGGCGTAACTCATCGAGCGGCCTCGTCACCTTGTGCATCTCTGGCGGCATGGGGATCGCTTGCGCGTTCCACCGCGACCCGGCCTGAGCACAAGGCGTTCACATCCTCTCAAAGCGACGCGTGCGCGTCGCTCGTTCAGACAAACAAGAACTCTCAACCACAACCAACACACGGAGCATCAACGATGCAGATCGAAACAGTCGGCGTAGTGGGCTGCGGCCTCATGGGTCACGGCATCGCGCAGATAGCCGCTCAGGGCGGACACAACGTGATCGTCTCAGAGGCGGATCAAGGCGCCCTCGACAAGGGCCTCTCGCGCGTCGAGAAGTCCCTCGCGAAGCTCGCTGAGAAGCTCGTCGAGAAGGGCAAGAAGAGCGCTGAAGAGGCGGAGGCTGACGCGAAGGCAGCGTTCGGGCGCATCACCGGCACCCTCGACCGCGCGGACCTCGCTGACTGCGACCTCATCTGTGAGGCCATCATCGAGAACCTCGACGTGAAGAAGGAGCTCTTCCAAGAGCTCGGCGCGAGCGTGAAGGAGTCCTGCATCTTCGCCTCGAACACCTCGTCCTTCCCCGTCGCGGAGATGGCCGCGGCCTCTGGTCGTCCGTCACGCTTCGTCGGCTTGCACTTCTTCAACCCCGTGCAGCTCATGCGCCTCGTCGAGGTCGTGCGCACGGACGAGACCGACGAAGAGGTCTTCGCAGCGGCCCGCGCCTTCGGCGAGGCCTGTGGCAAGACGCCTGTCGCTTGCAAGGACACGCCGGGCTTCGTCGTCAACCGACTCCTCGTGCCCTACATGGTCCAAGCGCTCGAGATGCTCGACCGCGGCGACGCCTCCAAGGAGGACATCGACGCCGCCATGCAGCTCGGCTGCGGTCACCCCATGGGACCGATCACCCTGACCGACTACGTCGGTTTGGACACCACCCTCTTCATCCTCCAAGGCTGGGCCGAGCGTTACCCCGACGAGCCCACCTTCAGCGTCCCCGCGATCCTCGAGCGCTACGTCGCCGAGGGCAAGCTGGGCCGCAAGGTCGGTGAGGGTTTCTACGACTGGAACGCTGACAAGAAAGCCTGAGGTAAAGACACATGACACTCTTCAACACTCTCCTCCTCTCCATCGCACCGCTGGCTCCTGATGCGGTCACTGCTTGGGACGCCCCTGGGGTCTACATCGCCGGCAGCTCCTTCGATGTGACCCTCACGATCTCCGCCCCTCTGGGTGGCGAGATCCCCGCATGGCACCTCTCTCCGGCCGCCTTTGAGTTGGGCAAGAAGTCCTTGGGCAAGCGCGGCAAGTCATCGATCGAGCTCGCTAAGGGCGCGCAACTCACGCTCACCTATGACCTCGGCCCTGCGATTGAGGCAGCCGGTGGTGCATCGGGTGGCGAATCACTGAGCCTCGCCTTTGCCGGCGCCGCCGCCCGCGAGATCAGCGTCATGCAGGCCGCTCCCGCTGGCCTCGACTTCATGGCGATGGACGCTGCGGAGCTCTCCAAGTACCGCGTCCTCATGGAGACGACGAGCGGCGACATGATGATGGAGTTCTGGCCAGACCTTGCGCTTGGTCACGTGCGGAACTTCCTCGATCTCTCCTACAACCCCTTCTATGCAGGGACCGTTTTCCACCGCACGATCCCGGGGTTCATGATCCAGGGCGGTTGCCCCCAGGGGAACGGACGCGGCAGTGGACCTCGGATGCTCAAAGCGGAGTTCAGTGACCGCAAGCACGTCCGCGGCGTTCTCTCTATGGCTCGCTCAAACAGCCCGGACTCTGCTTCATCCCAGTTCTTCGTTTGTCACGGCGACCCGAGCTTCCTCGATGGGAAGTACACGGTCTTCGGACGTCTCGTTTCAGGTCTTGACACGCTCGACCGGATCGTGACGGCTCCGACAAACCCAGGCGGTGAAGGGTCGTCGCCAGTGGCACCCGTCAAGGTCACCAAGACCACCGTCCTGCTCGCCAACTAGTTCAACTTTCACTACCAACCCAAGAATCAAAATGAGCAACACCCAAGTCACCCTCAAGACCTCCGCCGGCGACATGATCGTCGAGTTCTTCGAAGACAAGGCCCCCAAGCACGTCGCGAACTTCATCAAGTTGGCGAGCGAAGGTTTCTACAACGGGACCGTCTTCCACCGCACCATCCCCGGCTTCATGATCCAGGGCGGATGCCCGGACGGGACCGGCATGGGCGGGCCCGGCTGGAGCGTCGACGCCGAGTTCAACGACACCCCGCACACGCGCGGCGTCCTCTCGATGGCCCGCTCCCAGGACCCGAACTCCGCAGGCAGTCAGTTCTTTGTCTGCCACGGAGACGCGGGCTTCTTGGACGGTCAGTACACGGCCTTCGGCCGCTTGGTCTCTGGCGACGATGCTCTCGACGCCATCGCCAACGCGCCCACCAACCCGGGCGGCGAAGGCTCTAGTCCGGTCTCTCCGGTCAAGATCGACTCGGCAGAGGTCACCTCGGCCGAGGCCTCTACCCCCGAGGCTTAGGCTCCATGGCTTACGAGAACCTCAGGCTAGAGACCGCCGAAGGGATCGCGACCATCACGATCGCGCGCCCTGAGGTGATGAACGCCCTCAACGCCCAGACGCTCACCGAGCTCTCGGCCGCTGTGGACGAGGTGCGCGCCGATGACTCGGCGCGCGTCCTCATCATCACCGGTGATGGAGAGAAGGCGTTTGTCGCGGGCGCTGACATCGGCGAGCTCAAGGAGGTCGCCGGCGACGCCTCAGGCGCCAAGACCCTCGCGGCCTTCGGCCAAGACGTCTTCCGCAAGATCGAGGACCTCGGCAAGCCATCCATCGCGATGGTGAACGGCTTCGCCCTCGGTGGCGGCTGCGAGCTCGCCCTCGCTTGCACTCTTCGCACAGCGTCTGAGACCGCCCGCATGGGGCTCCCTGAGGTCAGCCTCGGGATCATCCCCGGCTACGGCGGGACCCAGCGGCTCTCGCGAGTCGCGGGGCCCGGCGTCGCGCGCGAGTGGGTCTTGACCGGCGACATGTTCACCGCCGCCCAGGCTCAGGCCGCTGGCGTCGTGAACAGAGTGTTCCCAGCTGATGAGCTCCAAGAGGGCACGCAGAAGATGGCGAACACCATGATCTCACGCGGTCCCGTCGCCCTGCGCCTCGCCCTCGAGGCGATCCGCAAGGGCCTCGACATGGACCAACGCGACGGCGAGGAGATGGAGACCGACATGTTCGGTGTCGCCTCCGAAACAGCCGACATGCTCGAAGGCATGAGCGCATTCCTCGAGAAGCGCAAGGCCGACTTCAAGGGCTGCTAAGAGCCCAAAATCCAAGGACCCCAGAACATGACTCAAGACATCGTCCTCGTCGGCGCAGCTCGCACCCCCATGTGCGAGTACGTCGGCACCCCCGGTTACGGCAAGCTCGCCAAGCTCTCCGCCATCGACCTCGGCGCGCACGCGGCGAAGGCGGCCATCGAGCGCGCCGGCGTTGATGCTGAGCGCATCGACCACGTCGTGATGGGCAACGCCCTGCAGACCTCCGTCGACGCGATCTACGGCGCTCGCCACGTCGGCCTCAAGGCCGGCACCGCTCAGTCGTGCCCTGCGCTCACCGTGAACCGCCTCTGCGGCTCCGGCATCCAGGCGCTCGTGAGCGGCGCGCAGATGATCCAGCTCGGTGAGGCCGAGACGGTGCTCGCCGGGGGCATGGAGAGCATGAGCCAGGCTCCCTACGCCTTCTACGGCGGTCGGAACGGGATCCCCTTCGGCACCACGCCTGAGCTCCAAGACACGCTCTTCGCGGCGCTCATGGACCCGATGGCTGGGCTCTACATGGCGCAGACAGCTGAGAAGGTCGCCAAGACGCGCGAGATCCCGCGCGAGGCGCAGGACGAGTACGCGCTCCGCAGCCACCAGCTCGGCGCCGCCGCAGTGGCCGAGGGTCGCTTCGCAGAAGAGATCGCGCCGGTCGTCATCGAGACCCGCAAGGGCGAGCTCGTCTTCGACACTGACGATCACATCAGACCCGAGACCAGCCTCGAGGGGCTCACGAAGCTCCGCGCGGCCTTCGGTAAGGAGGGCACCGTGACGGCCGGGAACGCGAGCGGCATCGTCGACGGCGCCGCCGCCGTGGTCATGACGACCGCAGAGCGCGCCGAGGCAGACGGCCTCGAGGTCCTCTCCGTCGTGCGCGGTTGGTCCTACGTCGGCGTCGACCCGACTGAGATGGGCATCGGCCCGGTCCCTGCGATCCGCGCCTGCCTCGAGGGCGCCGGCGTCTCCCAAGACGACGTCGACCTCTTCGAGATCAACGAGGCCTTCGCCGCACAGTACCTGGGCTGCGAGAAGGAGCTCGAGCTCGACCGCGAGAAGTGCAACGTGAACGGCGGCGCGATCAGCCTCGGGCATCCCTTGGGTGCGACGGGCACGCGCCTCGTCCAGACCGTCAGCATGGAGCTCCGCCGCAGCGGCAAGCGCTACGGCATAGCCTCCGCCTGCATCGGCGGCGGACAGGGCATCGCGATGCTCGTGGAGAACCCGAGCGCCTAAGGACAAGGACTGACGTTCCGTGCAGAACCCCCTGATCCACACGGCTGAGGATGGCAGCCGCTTCGTCTCCCTCACGGAGGGGAAGCGGACCCTGTTCCTCACCAAGGACCCCGCGCTGATCCGCAGTCAGCTCGCGGGGGAGGTGGACCTCTGCATGAAGGACGTGGACCCTGCTGACCTCCTCGACGACATCAACACCGACGTCATGACGCCGGCGTGGGTGTGCTTCAGGCACCAGCCCGCGGAGATCGCTCTCGACGCCTACGCAGGTCTCATGGATGAGAGCGGAGAGCGGGTCTTCGACTCGCGCGCGCTCCTTGATGGCGGCTTTGAGGTCATCGTCTCCGGTCAGCGCAAAGGGACAGGCTCCTCCAGGGAGACCGCTCCCCAGTGCGAGAAGTGGTCGGGCGTCCACCTCGTGATCGCCTCCTCCTTCGCGCCGATCCACGAGCGCAACAACATCAACCTCGGCCAGCTCATGGCCGACTATGCGGTGCTCGAGCGGCTGCAGGCTGGAGAGGAGATCCCCCTTAAGGAGTTCACAGCTAGCTATGACGAGATCCGTCGCAGCATCGTCGAAGACGGGGGCCTCTTCGCCTTTGATCAGCGCGTCGCCTCGGGCGAGCGGGTGATCCCCACGCCGGAGATGGCGGCGCACCCGATGACGATGGCAGAGAAGCTCCTCGCGTCTCACCTCGTCGGCGGGGGACCAGAGAGCTGCGTGCGCTCTGGAGACGACGTGCTCGTGAGGGTGGACGGTGGATATAGCCACGAGTTCACGACGGCGCAGGTCCACCACTTCCTCATCGAGACGTACGGTCCTGAATACACGATCCAGACACCGCACAAGTTCGCGGTCTTCGAGGATCACCTGCTGTATGCGGACGACGTGTCGCGGTTGGCGGTCTTCAGTGACCAGATCGAGACTCTGCGCTGCCTCCAGCGAGAGTTCCAAGCCCACACAGGCTGCAGGGACTACGGCGCTAAGGATGGGATCTCTCCGGGCATCTGCCATCAAGTCGCCCGGGAGCAGTTCATCGAGTGCGGGGACTTCATCCAGGCTACCGACAGCCACACCTGCATGGGCGGCGCGAGCAACGCCCTCGCTTGGGGTGTAGGCGCGACCCAGTACGCGGCCTTGGTCCACTCAGGCTTCACAGCGGTCCGAGTGCCAGAGTCGATCCGCTTCGAGCTTGAGGGTGAGCTCGCCGAGGGTGTCACGGCGAAGGACGTCATCCTTCAGATCCTGCGCACCTACGCGGTCGCGGAGGACACCCTCGACCGCGTGATGGAGTTCGGCGGGCCTGGACTCGCGACCCTCTCCATGGATGAGCGTGCCACGCTCACCAACATGGCGACTGAGTGCTCTGCCCGAACCGGGATCTGTGAAGGAGACGAGATCCTCGCTGTCTGGCTCGCAGCGCGCAGGGATGGCGTCAGCGCCGAAGAGATCGCGAGCAGCTTCGTCAGTCCTGACGAAGGCGCTGAATATGCGGGCGGTGTCCACACCATCGACCTCAGCACGATCAAGTCCATGGTCGCGAGACCCGGTGACCCCACCTACGGTGAAGAGATCGAAGACCTCGAAGAGGTCGCGATCGACATCGCCTACGGGGGTTCTTGCACCGCTGGCAAAGAGGACGACCTCGACTTCTACGCACAGGTCCTCCGCGAAGCAGACGAGGTGGGGCTCAAGGTGGCCGACGGGGTCCATATGTACATCCAGTTTGGCAGCGAGGCCGTGCGTGACTACGCCACGGAGCGCGGCTACCTGGAGCTCTTCGAGCGCGCTGGCGTCGAGGTGATCCAGCCTGGTTGCGGCGCCTGCATCGGGTGCGGACCGGGCGTGAGCGAAGGCTCTGAAGAGGTCGCTGTCAGCGCCATCAACCGCAACTTTCAGGGCCGCAGCGGCCCTGGCCAGCTCTACCTGGCCTCTCCATTGACCGTCGCGGCCTCGGCCGTGGTAGGACATATCACAGCCTTCACACCCGGGATGTTCATGTCTCGTAGTGCGGAGGTGACAACCCCGTCTTGACGGGCAACCGTCAATAGACGGAAAGGAATGAAATCAAAATGGCGAACTACGACATCACAGTGATCGCAGGAGATGGGATCGGCACCGAGGTGACGCGCGAGGCGATGCGCGTCCTCGACGCGGCCTCCTCCGTCTACGGCTTCGAGATGCGACGCAACGAGCTGCCCTATGGCTCAGAGCACTACATCCAGACCGAAGAGATCTTCCCTGACCACGCCTTCAACGAGGCGAAGGACACGGACGCTATCTATCTCGGCGCCATCGGTGACCCGCGATTACCCGTCGGCCTGATCGAGTACGGGATCATCGCCAAGTGCCGCTTTGAGCTCGACCTCTACATCAACAAGCGGCCGATCAAGCTCTACGACGAGCGCCTGTGCCCGCTCAAAGACAAGACCTGCGATGACGTCGACATGGTCATCATCCGGGAGAACACCGAGGACGCGTACACCGGCATGCACGGCTTCGCCCACAAGGGGCAGCCGCTTGAGGTCGCCACCCAGACAATGGTCTACACCCGTGAGGGGACTGAGCGCGCCATCCGGTACGCCTTTGAGCTCGCTCGTGAGCGCAACAAGCAGAAGCAGGTCACCCTCATCGACAAGGCGAATGCTGTCCGCGCCCAAGACCTCTGGACTCGCACCTTCGCGGAGGTCGCCGAGGAGTATCCGGACATCAAGACAGACCACGCCTACATCGACGCCGCCTGCATGTGGATGGTGAAGAACCCCGAGTGGTTCGACGTCGCGGTGACGCCCAACCTGTGCGGTGACATCATCACGGACCTCGGCGCCATGGTGCAGGGCGGGATGGGGATCGCGGCAAGCGGCAACATCCACCCTGGGCAGACCTCGCTCTTCGAGCCCATCCACGGCTCAGCACCCAAGCACGCCGGCAAGAACGTCGCCTCACCGATCGCTGCGATCATGGCTGGCGCCATGATGCTCGACTACATCGGCGAGAAGGACGCAGCCCAAGGCATCGAAGGTGCGGTCGAAGGGCTCCTGAAGAGCGGCGAGATCAAGGGCCTCGGGACCGGAGTCCACGGGACCAGCGATGTGGGCGACATGGTCGTCAACCAGCTCACGAGCGCGAGCGCGAGCCTCTAGCTCTAGCGCTCGAAACTTCTGCAGAGCGTCGGCCCGCGGGCCGGCGCTCGCTTCATTTCTTCTCTGCCTTGTCCTTTTGCTTCGCGGCGTGAGCCTTCGCCCAGGCTCTCATGACCTTCTCAACGACCGCCTCGGGCTTCTTGTCGAAGGCGCCTTTGCAGCTCTTGCAGCAGAGCCTGACGAGGGTCGTTCCGTAGAGCAGGTCGACCGGCTCTTCACCGAGTGGTTTCTCGGAGATGGGGCAGGTCTTGAGCGGATAGTCCTTCTTTTGGCTCGCGATGTAGGCGGCGTCGATCTCTGCCATGAAAACTGCGGGGTCGTACTCGAACGCCATCACGCAGTTCTTGCAGCAGAGCTTCACGTAGCGGGTGCCGTGAACGAGCTCGACGGGCTCGGCCTTCGTCTCGTCATAAGGCTCTCCGCTGACTGGGCACCTCTTGATGGGCCAGTGCGCGCGCTGTTGGGAGATCACTGCGCGCTCGATCGATCTTCGTATCTCTTTGGCCTTGGATCGCGCGGTCTCCTCACACCCGGGGCAGCAGATCCGGAAGAGGTGTCCGTTGATGACGACGTCGAAGGGGCCGTCACCAGAGTCGAGGGCGCGCTTGCTCACGACGCATGTCTTGAGGGGGTAGGAGGGCAGCTCTGCGGCGATGATGGCTTCGTCCTCGGGGCTCACGGGCTCATCATCTGTGACGGGGCACAGGGAGAGGAGGCAGACGAGGGGGGCCGGGAATAGGTACTTCATATCTCGTACAGCCTAAAGGACTGAGCGCAGTGGTGGGGTCTGGAAGCGTGGAGTGCTATCGTCCCCAACCCCCATGCTTCCCTACCTGAAGTCTGCTTTCATCATCGTCACTGGAGCGTTTTGGCTCAGTACATGGATCCTCATCTCGATCTTGTTCTGTTGGAGCCAGCGGGTCAGGGCTCTCTTGCGCGGCTTCATCTACGTCAACTGGTGCAGGTCGATCTTGTTCGGCTGTAGGGCGCACGTTCACGTGGATGGGAGCGTCGGAGAGGAGCCCTGCCTCCTCGTCTCCAACCACATGTCGAGCGTCGACATTCCGCTCCTCGGCTCACAGGCGAACGCGGTCTTCGTGGCGAAGAAAGAGATCGGCTCTTGGCCAGTGATCGGTTGGGCGGTGACAGGCATCGGGACGATCTACATTGATCGGAAGAATCGGCACCAGGTCGCAGAGATCAATCAGAAGACGAGGGAGGCCTTCGCGAAGGGCTACTGGATCACGATCTTCCCTGAAGGAGGCATCACGCCGGCAGACAAGATCTACCCGTTGAAGTCACCTCTGCTTGAGCCGTTCGTCTCGGATGACATCCCGATCCGCTACGCCACGATCCGATACGAGACGGGCCCAGGCGATCTCCCCGTAGACGAAGCCGTCGCTTGGTGGGGGGTCGGGATGTGGGAGCACCTCACGCGCCTCTTCTCTTGTCGGAGGATCGACGGCTACCTCACGATTCGCGAATACACCGGGCCCCGTGAAGATCGAAAAGCGCTCGCGAGGGGTTTGATGGAGGTTATGTCCGCGGACTTCCAGCCTGCTCGTACTAGCGACGACATTGGCAAAGATGAGAGGTCGACCGCTGTTGAGCTGGCTTGAGAGTGAATTCGTCACGGTTTCAGAGGCGAGAAGTCCGCATGAGGGCCGAATTAAATGGTGATGAGTCCTCGAGAAAGGCGTTTACCTTTAGGTGTCTTTGTGATGGCGACACTTCTGCCAACGACTGCCTCCGCCCAAGATTCCAGTTGGAGTCTCTTCGGCGATGCTCGGCTTCGAGCGGAATCTACTGACAACGCATCAAATCCAGATCGCAATAGACAGCGTCTACGCTTTCGGTTGGGCGCCAACTTCAAGGTAATGGAGAGCGTGACTGTGGGCGCGCGCATGCGCACGGAGAGTGGTGATCAAAACAACCCCCACTGGGATATTGGCGACAACTTCGCCAACATGAACGTGTCTCTGGACCGCATGTTTGTCGACTACAGGCCTGCAGGGGGCGATGTAAGTTTGAAGGTGGGTAAGTTCGGCCACGGCTTTCACACCAACCCCGTCTACGGAGAGATCGTCTGGGATGGTGATATCCAGCCAGAGGGTCTCGCCGTGTCCGGTTCATCGGGCGCACTTGACTGGATCGTAGGGCAGTACGCCCTGACAGAGAACGGCGGCGGAACCAGTGAAGACAGCTGGATGACCGTGGGGCAGGTCAACACGACAAAAGACAACCTCAACCTCGCGCTCGGCTACTACTTCTACGGCGACCCTGACGCCGCCGGTGTTGAACCCGACTACTCAAGTCGAGGTACTGACGTCGGGGATTGGGGGATCTTGAACCCGATCGTGAGCTGGAAGAGAGAGAAGTTCACCGTCACTGGGGAGTACATAGAGAACTTGCGGGCAGATGATGGCTTCGATGCAAGTGGTTGGTCGCTTGGAGTCTCCAGCGGCTCTATGGCCGACGCGAACGGCCAATTTTATGCCCAATATCAGACAGTGAAAGCAGGCGCGATCTATGCGAACTTCGCCCAGGATGACTTCCCTGGAGCTATGCGCGATGACTGGGAAGGCCTCGTTGGAGGTTGGAAGCGCCAACTCTCGGACAAGGTCGGCTTGAATGTCTGGCTCCTCTCTCACGAGCGAGAGAGCGTGAGCGATGAGGCAGACTGTCGTTTCCGAGTAGACCTCAACCTCTCATTTTAGAGCGGCAGGCCCCCAGTTTTGGGGCCAGGTGTTGGGTGGGTTGCAGGTTGGCTGTCTTTACCAGACGCGACCGCTGCTCTTTGGAGGCCGTGCTAGAGTCATTGTGTACTCATATGAAACACATTGAAAATCTGTAATGAAGCTCCTCAACACCTCGCTCACGATCGCGCTCACCGCCTCAATCGCAGCTGGCCAGTGGTCTGATGACCCGGCGAGCAACCTCGCTGTCTCGGACGCCGCCGCCGATCAAGTGCAGCCCATGATCGCGCCGACCGCGGACGGCGGCTGTTACATCAGCTGGTTCGACAGCATCGCGAACGGCTTTGATGTGCGCCTCCAAAAGCTCGACGCTGGCGGAAACGAAGAGTGGGCACACGGAGGGATCTTGGTCATCGACCGCGGGTTCAGCTCTACCCAGGCCTATGGACTAGACGTCGACGCTGCGGGGAACGCGCTCGTCACAGCGCGTGATGACAGCGGCACCGGCGTGCAGATCAGCGCCGCGCAAGTCTCCCCTTCTGGTGTGATCTCGTGGGGCGTCACGCTGACGAACACTTCAGCATTCGTCGCTGCCCCGAAGATCGCCGGCACCTCTGATGGGGGAGCGGTCGTCGCTTGGACTCAAGACGCCGTAGTTAAGGTGCAGAAGCTCGACTCGGCGGGCGCGCCGCTGTGGGGGGCGGGGCTCACGCTCACTCCGTCCGCAGGCACGTACTCGGTCGCTGATCTCCACGACGCGGGCACAGACGTCATCCTCTCAATGGTCAATCAGACCGGCGCCCAGTTCTGGTCCCCCAAGCATCTCGTCGCACAGAAGTTCGACGCGACGGGGAGCGCGCTCTGGGGCTCTGTGCCTGTGAGTGTCTTCGACTCGGGCTCGCTGCAGATCGGAAACTACCCGGACTTCATCACTGACGGCAGTGGCGGCGCGGTCTTCACTTGGTATGGCACGGGTCCGTTGCAGTGTTATGCACAACATGTCTTGAGCAGCGGGCTCAAGGCGTTCCCAAACAACCATGTTGTTTCGTTCAACAGCTCGCAGGTTCGGGTCGACCCTTCGGTCGCTTACGACGCGTCTAGTGAGACGACCTACGTCTTCTGGACAGAGCAGAACTCTGGGCAATCGCAGTGCGGTCTCTCCGGTCAAAAGTTCAACGCTATCGGTGACAGGCAATGGACGAATCAAGGCACGAACTTGATCCCCGTCGGGTCTCCCGAAATCCGTCAGGTGAAGACGCTCACGAGCGGTGCTGGCGTCTTTGTCTTCTGGACTCACATCCCTAGTTTCAACAACGACACCCTTCATGGAGCTCATGTCGACTCTTCGGGCGCCTTTGACATCGGGCCCTTTGATGTGAGTTCTACACCCAGCGGAAAGTCTCGACTGGACGCAGAGGCAGGGACCACGGGGCAGCTGATCCTCGCTTGGAGCGACCAGCGCTCCGATGGCGGGGACATCTTGGCGCAGAACGTAAACGCGGACGGATCTCTTGGGTCAAGCGAGCTCGGCACTAGCTACTGCTTCGGAGCCGGATGCCCTTGTGGGAACGATGACGCTGCGGCGGGCTGCGCGAACGACACCGGCAGCGGCGCGACCTTGGGCGCCTCTGGTTCTACGAGCATCTCTGCGGATGACCTCGTGCTCAAGGCGGCCGGCCTCACGCCGGGGCCAGGGCTGTTCTTCCAGGGCGACAACGCAGTCAACTCCGGCAATGGCAACCCCTTCGGCGACGGCTTTCGATGCGCAGGCGGCAACGTCGTGCGCCTCGAGGTCCAGTTCGCCAACGCGGCCAACAGCTTCCAGACGGAGACGACGATCTCTGTCTCAACGAAGGGGGGGGTGAGCGTCGGGCAGACGAAGCGCTACCAATATTGGTATCGCGACGCAGGGAGCTCGCCTTGTGGCAGCCTCTTCAACCTGAGCAGCGGTTACGAGCTCGTCTGGCAGGCTTAGTGGTCGCGCCGTGGGGAGGCGGTGAGCTCAGTCGCCGTACTTGATGCCGCAGCCGTATGGATTGGTGCTGGGGGGACAAGGTTGACCTTCGGCGATCGCTTCGATCGCGCCCTCTACGAAGTTCGTGTAGTCGCCTTCGGCCTTGCCCATCGGCGCGTTGTCGAGTGCGCCCTCGTACCGGAGGATGAAGTCTTGGTCGATCACGAACATGTGAGGAGTCGTCTTCGCTCCGTAGCGCCCGCCGACATCACCCGTGGGGTCGAAGAGGATCGGGTATCTCATCTTCCACTCTTGGGTTGAGTTGACGTTCTTTCGGGGGTCGGCACCTTGTTTGCCTGACGCGCCAGAGTTGATCGCGATCCAGACCACACCCTCAGCCTGGTGTCTCGCCACCATCTCCTTGAGGGGGCCCTCTTCGTGTGCGTTCACGATGAATGGGCAGTCTGGGTTGAACCACTCGAGAACGATCGTCTTGCCCTTGTGACGTGAGAGCTTGTGGAGTTTGCCTGTGAGGTCTTTGAGCTCAAACCCTGGAGCTGGGCGACCCAGCGCAGCTTCGGTGATTGGCACGGCGTCGTCGTGATGATCAGCCGCTCTCTCGACGTCGTTCTCTACCTCGACGGCCTCGGTTTCTCCCGCGGAGCCCTCAGCTGTGAGCGCGAGGGTCTCCTCACCGGCCACTGTTTCGGCCTCCAGCTTGAGGGAGGACTCATCAGCGACATCAGGCTCCCCGCACGCACAGAGAGATGCACTGAGGGTGAGAGGGAGGATGGACAGCTTCATGGCGGGGGGGGAGTCTCTACAAAAAGAGAAGGGCCCAGACCTCCAATCGGAGGCCTGGGCCCTGTGCTTGACGTCAAAGGCGCTTAGTTACCTTTGGTCGGCTTGGTGTCCTTGCTCGGCTTGGTGTCCTTGCTCGGCTTGTCCTTGCTCGGCTTGTCCTTGGAGTCGGTGTCCTTGCTGGGCTTCTCCTTGGTGGACTTGCTGGGCTTGCCTTCGGCTTTGTCGTCGCCGATCGTGACGGTTCCGGTCTTCACCTTGCCAACCTCGGTCGCCTTGCGGGTGCCGGGGGTGCTGGTGGGGTTCGCCGGGTCAGCAGTGAGCTTGGAATCTTTGCCGGTTGACTTGCCGCCGAAGGGGTTGACGGTGCCGGTCTTGATCTTGCCAACCTCGGTCGCCTTGCGGGTGCCGGGGGTGCTTGAGGGCGTGACGCCGTCAGCGGTGAGCTTCGAGGTCTTGCCAGAGTCCTTGCCGCCGAAGGGGTTGACGGTGCCGGTCTTGATCTTGCCAACCTCGGTCGCCTTACGGGTGCCGGGGGTGCTGGTGGGGTTCGCCGGGTCAGCAGTGAGCTTGGAGTCTTTGCCGTCGGTAGACTTGCCACCGAAGGGGCTGATCGTCTTGGTCTTCGGGTCGATGCCGGTCCGCTCAACGATTCTGGTCTTGGGGCTAGGATCGGAGCTAGCTCCACCGTTTCCACCGAAGGGGTTGACGGTGCCCGTCTTGGGATCGTTTGCGCTGCTTGCACCGTGGTCACCGGCGAAGGAGACGGTCTTCATCGTCGGCGCGGCGTTGGCATCGGGGCTGGTAGTCGAGTTAGCTGCGGTTTCAGCTTCGCCACAGGCGACAAGGCAGGCGCACAGCACGGGGGAGAGATGGAGCAGTTTCATAAGTCTTCGGCCTTCGAGGGCCATGTGGGTTCAATTGAAAGGAATCGATACTGGTTCGACCCGTGCGTCACTACAGAGAGGACACCTCGGATCGCTGGAGTCTTGTGATCCTCCGGGGGTAGGAATGTACACGATAGGCGCGCTCTAAAACTCGATTCATGTGAGAGGACTTCTAGAGACCCCGTTTTCAGGCCGGAAACGGGGACTGGGTAATACATTGCCTTAACACTGGCTTTGTAAACGGTATCTGAGGCTGAGTCTTTGTAAGGCGGGAGTGTGATGAGCAGCGCCGGCTTGGTGAGCGAGCCTGAGAGCTCAGCGACGGCACCAGGCCAACTTGAGAGCGGTTGAGGGAGGCGATCGAGGTGAGGTTGTAGGCGCTTATCAGGTTCTGGCTGCTTACCACCGGTGCTCCGCTTCAGCTTCGTGGAGAGCTTCGCTTCACCGTAGAAGCACACCTCCTCACAGATGAGCCACTGCACCTCTGAGGTGAATTTGAACTCATCGCCTTTGAGGCTCTCAGGCGCGGTCACATCGACGAAGAGACAGGCTGAGTCCTCGTAGCCATAACAGACCAGCCCGCCAGGCTGCTCAATGCGCTTTGGAACTGGGTAGAGGACAGGTCCTATGACAAAGCCCTCGGGCCCTTTGACCTGCGCCGTCGTGGCGAGGCCGCTGTCCCCAGGGTTCTCCCAATAGACATGCCAGCCGGGCTCCAGATCGAGGTGTATGGCGAGGCGCGTCGTCCCTCCCGGCGAGATCTCTGTCTTCGTCGGGATCAGCTCAGCTTTCACATCAGGTTCGTCACCTGCGCAGAAAAGGGCGGTCAGGATTAGAGGGAGAGCGATCACGGATCAGATTGTATGGCCTCGGTGAGCTCGTCGAGGCGCTCAGACGTCGAAGCGGCTCCCCAGCACGTCGCTCTCCCCCTCATCAGCGCACGCGTCGGCTCCTTACGGAGCTCCCCGGGCTCCCTCGCGTGCTCGATGAGTCGGCTCGTGAGCTCTCCATCTTCATACAAGTGTGAGGACAGCTCCGCTCCCAAGACCTCCGGATAAGCGAGGCGGTTCGGCACGAGCGGGGTGCACCCTGCGGCGAGCCCCTCTGCGACAGCCATCCCGAAGAACTCGTGCAGCGCCGTCGAGACCACGATGTCAGAGGCCCCCAAGAGCGCCGCGTAGGTCGCGCGATCCGGGGCGTAGCCTTCATGGACGAGGTGGGGCGCGAGCTCTTCTAACAGGCTCTCTAGGCCTGGCGGTGTGGACGCGAAGCGCTCGCCTAGGAGGACGAGCTCGAGCTCACTCCCTGCCCGGATCGCCTCGGAACAGGCCGAGAGGAAGGTGCGCGGGTCCTTGTCATGCTCCCAGCGGTGATTGAAGGCGACGCGTAGCGGGCCTTCACCGCCGCTCCCGAGGGGGATGGACTCGGTGTCTATACCAGGGGAGATGACCGCTGCCTCTTCGAGGCGCGCGAGCAGCTCGACCCGCGGGTTGGGCTTGGGGAGCTGAGCTAGGAGCTCGACGGCAGCGCGCTGGAAGTCTTCACGATGCCACTTTGAGTTGAAGATGACGGCGTCCGCCCGCACGCAAGAGAGGATGTTTGTGAACCCGAGGTGGAAGTCGGGCTCCTCTTCGCCCTCTTGGCCTGGGTAGGTGAGCTGGTTCTCGTGAAAGTAGAGGAGCGCAGGGACCCTCGACCAGGTCTCTGGGAGGAAGCCAAAGAGGGAGGGGAGGTCGACGTAGTCGCTCACGAAGAGGGCGTCAGGTGGCTCCTGGTCTTTGATACGGCGAGCGAGCTCCCAGGCTCCAGCGCGCATGCGCCACCTCCAGTGCCGAGCTTTGAGCCCCTCGATACGGAGCCGGTGTCGGCTGCGCCTCGCCCAGCTCTCAAGGAACACGGCGTGTGAACCGCCTAGCCAGGGCTCTAGCGCGAGGATGTCGAGGGAGCTCTTCACGCGGCGGAGCATACAGCGCGTTAGAATGCAGGGCCCCATTCAGAGGGGGAGACTCTCACAATGTCCGCCTCAAATAAGTTCAGCGTCCTCAGAGACCCCGTCCACGGCGACGTGTACCTCTCACACGAAGAGCTCGCCGTCCTCGACACTCGAGAGATGCAGCGCCTGCGCGGGATCAAGCAGCTCGGCACCGCGTACCTCGTCTACCCGGGCGCGGTCCACACGCGCTTCGACCACTTGATCGGCGCCTTGCACGTCACGGGCAAGGTGATTGACTCCGTGAACAAGAACGCGGAGCTCGACCCCTCTGGGTGTCTCGCGATCGGAGCGGGTGAGGCGCGCATCATCCGCCTCGCCGCGCTGATCCACGACATCACTCACATCCCCTTTGGTCACTCGATCGAAGACCAAGACGGGATCTTTCCGCGACACGACTCAGACTACCGCTTCCGGAGAGCGCTTGAGAGGACGACCGAGCTCGGCCAAGTCCTCGACAGCTTGGGCGTGCGCGAGGACGTGCTCTCTTGCTTGATCCCCGAGGGGTCGGAGGGTCGCCGTGACCTCCCGGCCTATTGGACCCAGGTCTTCGCGGGCACCGTCGCATCAGACATCCTCGACTATCTCGCGCGGGACGCTTACTTCACCGGCTTGCAGTTCTCGGTCGACTCGCGGGTCACGAGCTATTTCAAGATCGACCGCGCCAGCGGAAACCTCTTCATCGACCTCGCCAAGCACGAGCTTCTGCGTGAGGACATCCTCTCGGAGATCGTGCGCTTGCTCGAGGCGCGGTACTACTTCTCTGAGCGGGTCTACTATCACCACGCCAAGGTCGTCGCTGGAGCGATGGTCGCGCGGGCTGTAGAGATGGCGCTCTCAGTGGGAGCTGTGGCGGAGGAGGACTTCTACGACCAGACCGACGCCTCCGTGCTCGAGCTCATCGAGCGGCGCATGGAGGGCAAGGACGCGGACGTGCGCAGGAAGGTCATGACGCTCTGTGACAGCTTCCGCGCTCGGCGCCTCTACAAGCGCGCGTGCGTCTTCCCGCGCTACGAGAACGAGAGCGTTCAGAGCGAGCTCGTCACGCGCTTCTTCGCTGAGGGCGGCGCCGCCAACCGCCGGGACGCAGAGGAGCGCATCACAGACCTCGTCCGCTTCGCCACCGGGAGCGAGGTCGATGTCATCGTCTACTGCCCTGCGCGGCGCATGCAGCTCAAGGAGGCCCGCATCCACGTGCGCTGGCCCGGCGAGGAGGGCGTCCAGCCGCTCTCGAAGTTCGCCGAGCGTGTCCCGCGCCTCTCCGACCTCGAGCGCAGCTATCGCGATCTGTGGAAGTTCTACGTCTTCGCCGATACGGACGACCCCGCCTTGCTCGCGAAGGTGCGCGAGGTCGCCACAGGCGAGCTCGGGCAGGCGACGAACGCGTACTCAGCTTGAGCAGAGAGGTTCAGGGTCGCAGCGCGACCTTGATGGAGCACTCCAGCTTGCCCGGGTGAGGCACGAGCTCGATCCACGGGGCCTCGCCCAGCGGAGCTTGGTGCTTGCGAGCGTCGCATCCCTTGACGAACTCGATGTCGAGCTTCCCCGCGCCCGGTCTGAACCAGTAGCGCCCGCGAGGGTCGATGTCTGCGAGCTCGATGTGTCTCCAGATGACGAGCTCGGGGACGACCACGCCGGACGCCGTCTCGTGCATCGCGAGGGCGCCGACCCGACGTGAGGCTCCCCAGCCTCCGTGCTCCGCGCGGCCGAACTCGTGTGCGCTCGCCTGCGCTTCCTCAGGCCACTCCGCAGGCTTCGCTCCGACCACGATCGTCGGACCGCTGGGCGCGCGCCAGACGACCGCGCCGCGATCCTCTGTGCCGTCAGCCTTTGGGGTGATGAAGGGGTTAACCCAAGCCTCTTTGAGGTGACCTTCCTCTATGTCCCAGCCGAGGTGGAGGCCGGCGGGGGTGCCGACGCAGCGGAGCGCGCTTCCTCCAAAGCGCGCCTCGAAGACGACGGCCTCAGCGCCGATGACGCCGCGCTCGGGCACCTGCGTGCCGACAGGAGGGGCGAGGTCCTGCGCGTGCTTACACCAGGTCCAGAGCGCCTCCGCTTGGCGCGCGAGGTCACCTTGGAGGACGTCATGGACGGCGCTCTCTCCGTCCTTGTCGAGACCGATCATGGTCGCGCCGGGCTGCGAGCGTTGTGGAGAGATCACGAAGGCGTCGAACCACTCGCGTCGCAGGCGCTCGGGAGAGCGCGTGAGGTCGAAGGGGCCGAGGGTCTCTGGGATGCGCTCTCCCACGTAGTGGCAACCCACGCAACCCAAGCTGTCCGTCCCTGCGAGGGATCGTCCTGCGCGCGCTAGCTCTGCGACATCATCCTGCGCGCGCTCAGCCTCATCCGCTGAGACGCCGGCGCTCGCTGAGAGGTAGGACGTGACAGGGTCTACTAGCTCAGCAGGAAAGCTGGGCATGCGCGCCTTGTAGGAGAGGTCGGGTCGGCGCGCTCTCTCCCTGCCAGTGAGGACGTCCCCGATCCAAGCCTCTCTGAGGCGCCAGCCGACGTCTCCGAGGTCGGGCGCTGTGTCGTGTGGTCCGCCGAGCGTCCGCCCGAGCGAGGCGCGCTCTGCTCCGTTGGCGGAGTGGCACTTCGTGCAACCTAAGACCTCGAAGCGTCTGCGCCCAGCGTCCATCGGTGCCGGGTCACCGACCGCGTTCTTCACGCTCTCGATCCCCGCAGCGAGAGCGTCACGGTCCGCCGCGCTGAGGCCGTGGAAGCGGGGAGTGTGCACGTCGTCGGGGTCGAGGCATCCTCGGCTGCTGACGAGGGTCATGAGCGGCGGGGAGGCCTTGAGCTTTTCGGAGTCCATGAGCCAGCTGAGATCGCCGAGCTCCAGAGGGGCGGGGTTCTTCCAGAGCCAGGAGGAGTCCAACAGCGCCTTGTACTCCTCAGGGCTCCTGCGCTCGCCCACAGCGACAGCTCCTTGGGTGCCGGGGTTATGGCAGCTCGTGCAACCATGCACCTCCAGGAGGACGCGGCCCAAGAGGGCTCGGTCGCCGCTCGCAGCGTCGCTCTCCGGGGCTTGTCTCACGAGGCGCCCAGGGATCGGCTCGAAGCTGAACCGTGACCCGCTGGCGAGCTGTCCAGACCAGAGGGTCCTGAGTCGCGCAGCGTTCGTGCCGCTGCGCTCGAAGCGAACTCGAATGAGGTACTCGCCCGCGTCACCACCTGGGAGGGCGATCGGGTTGCCGCGAGCCTCGGTGATCTCAGTAGAGACGCTGCGCTCGGGGTCTGTGGGATCGCTCAGGTTGAGCACCCCGACCCCGCCCTCGATCTCGAGGGTGAAGCGATGGATTCCGGTCTCCGGCACGACGAGGAGCGCTTCGTACTCGACGACGGTGTTGTGCGCAGGGATCTCGGGGTGGAGCGCGTCGCCCTCACCCAGGCGCAAGGCGGCGTTTGGGCTGCTGAACTCAATGGTCCTGCCCGCGTGATCGCTGGTGAGGGTTGTCCTCCAGCCATCCTGCGCAAAGGTCGAAGGTGCGAGGGAGAGGATGAGGATGAGGAGGAGCGCGCGCATCTTGTTGGATGATACCCAGACGAGGTCACATGGACTCATGTTCGCTTCCATTGGGCGTATGCTCTGTCCTGTGACGAAGCCCCAGAATCCAGACCCCGGCACTCCTGAGCTTGAGGCGCTCCTCGGCGCCTGGGATCAACTCGCAGAGGGTGACGCTGACGGCGCGCTCCAAGCCATCGAAGACATCCCTCTTGAGGTGCCCTTCAGGGAGCTCGTCGTGTGTGCGGCGTTGACGATGAAGGGGGAGTTGAGCGGCGCCCGCGAGGCCATGACCCGCTGCTTGGAGGGCGGCATCGAGGAGGATGACTCTGAGGTGGTCCGGATCGAGGGGGAGCTGTTGCTCTCAGAGTGGCGGGTTGAGGAAGCGATGGATGTGTTCGGCCGCCTCTCAGAGACGGAGGAGCTCGCGTCCTATGCGCTCGATCGTCTCGCGCTCTGCCATGACCTCATGGGGGACCCAGCCTCTGCTGATGAAGCGATGAGGAGGGCTCAGGAGCTCGCGCCTGATGGCACTCAGCCCTCGGTTCAGCTCCCGGTGAGGGAGTTTCAGGCGGTGGTGCTAGAGGTGATCGAGGGGCTAGAGGGCGGCGTTGAGGAGATCCTCAATCGCAGCGAGGTCATCGTGGCGCCGGTGCCTGCTGCTGAGCTAGAGCGGGACCCTGGGACGGTGCCCCCTGACGCGTTGGGTTTATTCATGGGGATCTCAGAGCTCCAGCGCGCGGGCGACGAGGCTCCGGTGCCGACGCCGGTTATCTATCTGTTCAAGCGCAACATCGAGCGTGAATCGGAGAGCGTCCAGGACCTGCGTGAGCAAATCACGGTGACGTTCCTACACGAGCTCGGTCACCTCCTCGGTTTCGATGAGGAGGGCGTGGAAGACCTGGGCCTCGCCTGAGGCCTCTAGGACTGGAAGGTGAGCTCGATCCCTTGAGTCAGGTTGAAGGTCGACCCGCAGGGCCCCGTCGCGTCGCGATACCAGCCTTGGAAGCGCTGCACGTCGCCGGCTCCCCAGCCGCCTGAGGCGGCCAGGCCGCCTGACCAGTTTGCGCTGCCTTGTGAGTCGCAGAAGCGAACGCCAAGGCGGCGAACCCCACCGCCTGCGCAGCGCAAGCCGTCACCGAAGGTGTTACCAGCGCCGCTATTCACAGCGTTGTTGCCGACGAAGAGCAGCACGGGCTGAGAGGGGATGAGCCCCGTGGCGTCGAAGGTGAGGTCGTCTGCGGAGACCGAGCTGCTGCCGTAAGCCGTCAAGAGGCCGCCGCCTCCCGTGGAGTTGTTGCAACCACCGGAACTTGAGGTGTTACCGCAGGGGCAGGCGGTCGCGCTACCGTCACCGTTGCAGTAGGAGGTGCCTATGCCTCCATCTACGCAGGGTCCGACCTCGACCTCGAGTGCTTCTGCGGCGGGGCTGGAGAAGACCTCTCCGAAGAGGCAGATGGTCACTCCGTTGGAGCAGTCACCGCCAGGGCAGTCGAAGTCGACGATGATCAGGTCATCGCTTGAGCCCGCGTCGATATGCGTCCCCCAGCCGAAGCTGAGGATGCGGCAGAGGTTCGTATCGCAGTTGAAGGAGGTCTGGAACGCGGCGTCTCCGGCGAGGCCGCCGTGGGTGCCTGTGACCTCGACTCCGGTCAGGTCGAACTGGAAGCCAGCGACGTCGGCGGCGAGGTCTGCGTGGACCGTGAACGTCTTGTTCACGAGGTCGATGTCGCTGATCTCGATCCAGACCTCAGTCTGGGCTGCGGCCGCGGGGCTGAGGAGCGAGAGGAGTAGGAGTGCTCGGATGTTCATGTGGTCAATCTCCAAAGGAGGAAGCAGGTCTTCACTACTAAGGCTACGACGAGGTCAGGATCTTGTGGGTTCCGGAGGCTCTGAGGATCGCGATGCGCCCGGCTTCTGTGGCC